>JACCDW012007712.1_pt1 | contig 21681 bp, 11 predicted proteins | sample 7449781 | NCBI WGS metagenome assembly JACCDW01 (sample SAMN15323449, study PRJNA562643) | freshwater metagenome | isolation source: river surface water | place: USA:Blue River Watershed | collected 2017-08-18
CACTTTTTAGGAGAAACATCATGTCAGTGATCAATACCAACACCAAAGCTCTTGCCGCCCAAGGCTCACTGAGCAATGTGAACAACAAATTGGCCGTCTCTATGGAGCGTCTGTCTACAGGTCTGCGAATTAACAGCGCCAAAGACGATGCTGCTGGCTTGGCCATCACCAACCGCATGACTTCGGACATCCGTGGTTTCGCTGTTGCCATTCGCAACGCCAACGACGGTTTGTCGATGGCTCAAACCGCTGAAGGCGCCATCGGTCAAGTGACCGACATGTTGCAGCGTATGCGTGAACTCTCTGTTCAAGCATCTAACGGTTCGATGAATGCAGACAACCGTGCCGCCTCTCAGTTGGAAGTGGCTCAGCTCAAGGCTCAAATTGACGATGTAGCTAAGCAAACCAACTTCAACAGCATCAAGTTGTTGGATGGCTCTGCCGGTGCCATCAAATTGCAAACCGGCGTGCGCGCGGGTGAATTGATGACTATGTCTGTTGATTCTGTGCAGACTAAAGACATCGGTCTGGGCTCACGTGCTTCTCTGACTTCTACTGGCTTCAGCGGTACAGCTGGTTCATTGGCCAAAAACACAGCAGCAGGTGACTTGGTATTGAATGGCGTTACCGTTCGCGCTTCATCTGCCGCCGATGACACCTTGTCTTCAAGCGACAAATCTTCTAGCGCTATTGCTAAAGCTGCTGCTATCAACGCTGCCAGCGCACAAACAGGCGTAGTTGCTGTCTTGGGTAATACCACAGTGGGTGGTACCGCTATGACTGGTGCTGGTGGTGCAGGTGTTATCACTATCAACGGTGTGGCTACAGCTTCTATCACAACCACTGCAGACATGGGTGCCAACCGCGCTTTGGCAATGAATGCCATCAACGCGATCAGCGCACAAACTGGTGTGCGCGCTGTGGACACAGGCGACGTGAACAAAGGCGTGGTGTTGGTTGCCGATGATGCGCGTAATATCACGGTTGCCTTCGGTGGCGCCCAAACTGCTGCATTTACCGGCGTGGGAGCTGCGTCGGTTTACACAGGTAACTACCAGCTGTCCAGCACAACCAATTCGCCCATTACTGTTTCTTCAAGCAGCAACGGCAACTTGGTGAATGCAGGTCTGACTGCTGGCACCTACAGTGCCAACGTGTCTGCAATGACTTCCGTGGACCGCGCAGTGGCTGCTGCAGCACCTGCAACAGGCACAACTGGTTTGTTGCAAGCCGGTACATTGCGTATCAACGGCACTTCGATCGTCGCAGCTTCTACTGCTGATGACCCAGCTTCTGCTGATACCAACGCTGCAGGCACTGCCATCACCAGCTCTACCAAAGCAGCCAGCGCGATCGCAATTGCTGCTGCGATCAACAAAGCTACCGCAACAACAGGTGTAACTGCTACTGCTGCTCCTAACGTGGTCACTGGATCGTCTTACACAGCAACTGCAGGTACTGGTAAGAGCTTGTCATTGAACGGCGTCACGGTCGCATTGGATACGTTGACCACAAGTTCAACCCGAAGCGATGTGGCGACACTGATAAACACCAAGACTGGTGAAACTGGTGTGGTGGCTGTCGACAACGGCACAGGTTTAACACTGACTGCTGCTGATGGTCGCAATATCTCGATCGGTAGCGATACAACTGCTGCGGCACTCGGTATCAACTCTGACGCCTTTTACAACAACGCTACTTATGCAACAGCTCAGAGCGGTGCGAAAACCACCTACGCTCGCGTGACCTTGCAGTCAGACAAGTCCTTCACTGTTGAGGGTGGTTCTGACGGCAACGACAACTTTGGCAAGTTGGGTTTCAAGACCGGTACTTATGGTGGCGTAGACAACGGCGTCAAAGTGGCGAGCATTGACATCTCTACACAAGCGGGTGCACAAGTGGCATTGACTGCCCTGGACGCTGCTTTGAAGTCAGTGTCGTTGAACCAAGCTAAGTTGGGTGCCTTTCAAAACCGTTTGGATGCCGTGATCTCTAACTTGACTGAAGTCAACCAAAACATGTCTGCTTCACGTAGCCGTATTCAAGACACAGACTACGCTGCTGAAACAACCAACTTGGCTAAGTCGCAAATCATCCAGCAAGCTGCTACAGCGATGTTGGCTCAAGCGAACCAGTCGTCGCAATCCGTGTTGTCGCTGTTGAAGTAATTCATCAGACCGCCAACCAAAAGCGAGCCTTCGGGCTCGCTTTTTTATTTGTATTTCGCATTAAAGCTTCACTACCTCATGCCGAATCAGCAGAGACGATTAGAAATTTAAGGCGCTTGCCGTGTCCAAAGCGGACGGCAAGACCCACCAGGCGAATAACAAAGGATTGATCATGTCAATATCAGGAATTTCAAACTACACCATTCCTCAGATTCAAGCGTTGTCGACGCGTGATATCCGTTCGCTGGATGCAACAGAAGTGGCCAGCTTGAGCTCTGATCAGCTCAATGCCATGTATGCAGAGCAAATAGCTGCGATTGGTCCAGACGAATTTAAGAGCATCAGTGCCCCTACAGTGGCTGCATTGAGCGTGGATCAAATCTTTAACCTCATCACAGACCAGATTGCTGCCATGGGGTCGGGTCAAGTCGGGGCGTTGACAGCTGCACAGATCCAAGCGCTTGAAACGTCTGATGTTCAAGTGCTCACGTCAGCACAGGTAAACGGTTGGTCAAGCGCGCAAGTTGCCGCCTTGAATACCGAGCACATGGCTTATTTAGATACGCAGGTCATTGCATCTTTGAATTCTGACCAGATTCGGGGCATTGAAGGCGAAGACTTGGCCAAATTAAGCACCACACAAGTGGCAGCTTTGAAATCTGCACAACTGAATGTGATGACCTTTGGTCAAATCAATAGCTTGACTGCTGCTGAGGTGGGTGCGCTGAATTCTGACCAATGGAAAGGTGTATCCACACAAATCAGTGCCCTGTCGAATGAAGCGGTTGCAGGGATTGCCTCTAACCAAGCCTCTATGCTGTCAAGCGGCCAAGTTGTGGCATTGACAGAAGATCAAATTTCATACCTCAGTAATGACACTGTGGCTGCACTGTCATCAGCGCAGGTTCAAAAAATTGAGCCCGGTGATTTGGCGCGCATGTCGTTGGATCAAATCGCTGTGATTTCAACTGCAGGCATTAATCAATTAGAAAATGCTCAAATTGATGCTTTGACGAACGATCAAATCAATGCGCTGACGACAGCACAAGCCAAAGCATTGGCGCCTGCAGCATTGACGCGCATGAATTCAGATCAGATCGATAGCTTGAATACCGATCAAATCGCTGTGCTGTCGTCTGCACAGTTGAATTCTATTGATGCAAGCGATTGGGCTACTTTAAGTTCGGACCAAATTCGTGCGATCAGCACAGGTGCAGTAGCAGGCTTAGATGCGACACGAATTTCAAACTTGACATCTGATCAAGTGCAAGCCTTGACCACAGATCAAGTCAAAGCACTCACGTCTACAGCCTTGCAAAACTTGACTGCAGATCAAGTTAAATCGTTGACGATCGATCAAATCAGTGTTTTGAGCGCTACCCAACTTCCGGGTATTGACTCGGCTGACTTGGTACAAATGAGCACCGAGCAAATTGTGGCCATCAACACCGCCTCGATTGCTGGCTTGTCATCAGCGCAGGTCAATCAGTTGACCACAGATCAAATTGAGGCCTTGACTACAGACCAAATGGCTAAATTAAGCTCAGCGCAAATTGTGGCGTTGAGCTCGACTCAAGCGCCCAAATTGTCAGCACAACAAATCGCGGCACTGAGCACAACGCAAGTCAGTAATTTGGGCGTAGACAACCTGAAGGTCTTGTCCTATGACGCCATTCAAGCCTTGTCTGTCTCACAAGCCAAAGCATTGAGTAGCACGCAAGTGAACGCACTGACATCAGCTCAGTTCAAGCAATTGAGCACTAGCGCTGTGGCCGCGCTGGCATCGGATCGAATTGTTAACTTGACCACGGAACTAGTGGCTGCTATTACTACCGATCAAATGCAAGCGTTGACGACCAGCCAAATCGCTAATTTGTCGAGTAGCCAATTGGCTAAACTCACCACTTCTGCCGTTGGTGTGATGTCTGCAGCACAAATCAAAGCGATTGACTCAGCGTCTATTGATGACTTGACTACAGATCAAGTTAGAGTCATTCGCGCTGATGCCGTGGCAGGTTTGAGCAGCGCCCAAATCAGTCAATTGGTAGCCACGTCACAAGTGAAGGCACTCACCACAGCGCAGGTGAATGCACTCAGTTCGGCGCAGCTAAAGGCATTGGATTCGACACAGATGTCAAACATGACGACATCACAAGTGTCGGCTATCAATGCTTTGCAAGTCAAAGGCATTGATTCAGAAGACCTGAACGCTTTGACCACGGATCAAATTCAGGCCTTCAGCACTTCAGCAATTGGCTCTATGAGTGCCACTGATCAAATTGCAGCCTTGGCTGGTAGCAAGATCAGCGCATTGACAACCGCGCAAGCGCGTGCGCTCACCTCTGCACAAGCCGCCGCTATCACATCATCCCAGGCGGGATCTTTGACTTCAGCTGCCATTGGGGCAATGGGTAATGTACAAGTGGCTAGCTTGACATCAGATGTCATTGCTAACCTCAGTAACACTGCCATTGCAGGAATTACAACGGGTCAAGCCAAGTTGCTGACATCTGATCAGCTAGGCGCACTGTCATCTGCACAATTTGTCAACTTATCTGATGCGGGAGTCTCTGTACTCACCTCCGATCAATTTGCTGCCATCTCTTCAGATGTCGTGCCTAAATTGACGACATCGCAAGTCGCCGCCATCAACACAACGACCTTGAGCCAATTGGATGCTTCAGCTCAATTTGCAGTGTTGTCTTCAACTCAAATTGCGGCGTTGTCAGCAACCCAAGCGAGGAGCTTGACCAGCGACCAGTTACAAGCATTGGATTCTGCTCAAATTAGCAGTCTCTCTACCGCAGCTATAGTCGGCCTGAGTTCGGCGCAAGTCTCGGGCATTGACTCTGACGACTTTGCAGCACTCAGCACAGACCAAGTGCGTGCCTTGACGACGTCAAGTATTGCCTCGCTCAGCAGCGATCAGTTCAGCAAGTTAGATTCGACGCAGCTGGCTGCACTGACCACAGCGCAAGCCAAAGTGCTCACTTCTGATGAGTTAGGGACTTTGGACTCTGCTGAAATTACCAATCTCACGACCGCACATATTGCTGTTTTGGGTTCTGCACAATTGAATGCCATCGCATCTGATGTGATGGGTTCAATGACGAATGACCAAATTCAGGCCATCACGACAGGCGCACTCAAAAACCTCGACTCAGATCACATTGCTGGGTTGAGCTCTAGTCAAATGTCAGCATTGAGCGTTGCGCAAGCCAAAGTGCTCACGTCCGATCAATTAAAAGCAATGACATCTGACCATTTGCCAAACATGTCTGTGGCTGCGTTGGGCGCATTGACGTCTGCTCAATTCTCTGGCATTGATTCAGAGGATGTTGCGACATTGACAGCAGATCAGGTCAAAGCTTTGAGCACCGGGGTGATTGCCAGCCTGACCAGTGATCAAGCGCTTGCTTTGAACGCTGATCAAGCTGCTGCATTAACGACTGCTCAGGCCAAGGCCTTGACGGCAGCCTCACTGGCAGCGATGGAATCAACGCAGTTGAATCAATTGTCTGCAGCTAATATAGCTACGTTTAGTTCTGGCCAAATTAACGCTATTGAATCAGCTGATTTAGTGTTGATGAGTGCAGATCAAATCAAAGCAATTAACACAAGTGCTATCGCAGGTATGTCAGCAGATTTGGTAACCAGCCTCACGACTGACCAAGTGTCGGCTTTGGGTACAGCACAAATTCGTGCACTTAAGTCTGCTCAGATCGTTGCCTTGGATTCAAGCCAAGCCGCTGTGTTGTCCAAAGCACAAGTAGAGGCGATGACGACTGGCCAGCTGAAAGCTTTAGATAGTGAAGATTTTGGTTCATTGAGTGCCAGCGCCATCACAGGATTGAGTGCTGCTCAAGCTAAAGTTTTGAGCAGTGATCAAATCGTAGCTTTGACGACAGACCAAGTTAGTCAACTGAGCACGGCGGCAGTCGCTGCCCTTTCAAGCACACAATTGCGTGCTCTTGAGTCTGAGGACTTGGTGCAGTTGACCACGGCTCAGGTGAAGTCGCTCAGCCCAACGCTGGTTGCAACTTTGGACAGTGCACAAATTGCCGTGCTCAAGACGGACCAAATCGCGGCTTTGTCGACAGCACAAGTCAAAGGTTTGAAGTCTGAGCAGATTGCTGCCCTCACGACAGATCAAGTCAGCGGATTGAGTAAATCACAAGTTTCTGTGATGACTTCACAGCAAGTGAATGCGTTGAGTTCAGACGTGCTCCAGGCCTTGTCTACTGATCAAGTTAGAGCGCTCAATGTTGTGACGTTAAGTAAGCTCTCTAGCGGACAAGTTGCTTTGATGAGCACGGACCAAGTTGCGGCTTTGAGCACGACACAAGTGCGAGTTCTGTCTTCCGCACAGGTCAAGGCTTTAGATTCAGACCAAATGGCCAGTTTGACGACATCTCAGATGGCTAATTTGTCTGCAACGCAATTGAATGCTATTGATTCAGAAGACTTACAGGCCATGAGCGCCAGTCAAATTACCGCTCTGAGTACGGCTGCCTTGTCCAAGGCTGACTCAGATCATATTGCCGGTTTGACCACAGACCAAGTGGCTGCTCTTAGCACGCTGCAAGTCAAGTCATTGGCTTCTGGGGCTATGAAAGCGTTAACCTCAGATCAGGTTTTAAGTTTGACGACAACACAAGTTGCAAACCTGAGCACTATGCAATTCAATGCCCTAGATTCAGCAGACGTGTCTTCGATGACGGTGGATCAAATTAAAGTTTTGTCCAATACAGTGATTGGAAAAATGGACTCGGCGCAGGAAGCCGCGCTAACCAGTGAACAAATTGCTGCGCTGACTCAAAGCCAGATTCGAAGCCTAACGACAACGCAAGTGAAAAACTTGAGTTCTGATCAAGTTGCAAGCATGACCACTGCTCAAGTGGCTGTCATGAGTGCTACCCAGTTGGCGGCCATTGAATCGGCAGACTTTGCCAGCTTGTCAACCGATGTCATTGGCGCGTTGAGTACTGGCCAGGTAAGCGCACTGAGTTCTACACAAATGGCAGCCTTGACGTCTGATCAGCTCCAAGCGATGACGACTCAGCAATTAGGCGCTTTAAAAGCAGCACAGTTCAACGCTATTGACTCCACCTTGATCAGTTCTTTGAGTTTGGATCAAATCAAAGGAATTTCAACAGCAGCGATTGCTGGTATGGATAGCGCACATTTGACATCGTTGACGACAGATCAGATCGCAGCGTTGACGACTACAGCCGTAAGAGCACTGACTTCGAATGAAATGAAGTGGCTAACGTCTGACCAAGTGTCAAGCTTAAGCACAGCTGCATTGCAGGTGTTGTCGTCAGCACAAGTGAGTGCAATTGACTCGGCTGACCTAGTGACCTTAGGCGCTGATCAAATTGCCTCATTGAGTACGGCGGGTCTGACCGGTTTGACCAGTGTTCAAGTGGGTAATTTAACTACTGATCAAATTGCAGCGTTGAGCACCACGCAAATCAAGAGCTTGAAGACTGCTCAAATTGAGGCGCTGTCTTCCACCCAAATGTCTGCGCTGACAACGACGCAGCTGGCAGCAATCACATCGTTACAAGCTGCAGCGTTTGAGTCGGTTGACCTCGTTCAATTGAGCACAGATCAAATTAAAGCGTTGACGACAGCGGCTTTAACGGGCTTGACTTCATCCCAAGTAAGCAAGTTGACAAACTCGCAAGTGGGTGCTTTGACAACCGATCAAGCGAAGGCGTTGACAACTTCGCAAATCGTAGCTTTGACCAGCGCGCAAACTGCCAACTTGACAGCTGAGCAAGTCTCTGTGCTGACCACAAAGCAAATCAGTGCGATGGAAAGCGCAGACTTTGGCGCGTTGACTACGGATGGTTTGAGTGGCTTGACTTCTGCGCAAGTGTCAGCAATCAATACCTCGCAAATTAGCAGTTTGGCTTCGAACCAGATTGCCTCATTGAGTACTGATTTTGTGGCTATGTTGAGCGGCGCTCAGGCGACTGCAATTAGTAGCACCGTGTTGTCTGCTTTGAGTACGGACCAAGTGGCTGCGATGCCGACAAAAGCTATTGCTGCACTCTCCTCAAGTCAATTGTCACGACTCTCGACTGATCAAGTGCAAGCCTTGACAGGTTCACAAATCAGTGCATTGACATACAGCCAAGTGGCTGCGTTGACAGGGGATCAAGTCAGTGCATTGACGACATCGCAAGCAGCATCTCTGACGGGTAACCAGATTACCTCTATCAGTTCTGCTGTGATCACGCGACTTCAGCAGGAGACACTGAACTCAATCAGTGCCTCATTGATGACTGCGTTGTCAACTAGCCAACTGAAAGCAATGGGCACAGATATGTTGCCTATGCTGACAGGTACCCAGGTGGCAAGTTTGTCGGTTCAACAAATGAATACGTTGGCATCGAACCAAATCACCGCATTGACAACCAATCAGATGAAGGCGTTGACTACGACGCAAGTGCAAGGCATGGACTTGAACTTGTTCACTAAGTTGTCGACATCGCAAATTGATAGTTTGTCTGCGACGCAGGTGAGGGCGATTCCATCTCAGAGCATTTCGTATCTGGGTACTGACCAAGTTCAGGCACTGAACACGAGTGCAGTGAGTGGATTGACAACCAATCAATTTACGCAATTGACTACGGCACAGATCAAAGCTGTAAGTACTGAGCAAATGCGTGCGTTGACCGCATCGCAGGTCACTGCGATGACGACTGCGCAAGCGGGCGCCTTGTCCGCTGATCAGCTCTCTGCCTTGGGTGTTTCTGCACTGGGCGCTATGAATCGATTCAACATCGAGGCGTTGTCTAACACGACTATTTCAGCGTTGAGTACGTCGGTCATCAGAAGTTTGTCGAATACACAGATTTCTGGCATCTCAACCGCACAGTTGAGTGCTTTGTCTGATGAACAAGTGAAGTCCATCACAAGCAGCCAGCTGAATTCGTTCAGTCCGACTTTGTTCACCAAACTGAGCGGATCGCAGCTACAAGCGATTGATGTGTCCACGTTCTCAGCTATCTCGTCTAGCTTGGTGGCTTATCTCAGCAAGGATCAAATCCCATCGCTGACGGTGAATCAGGTAGGTGGGATGACCACGGCTCAAATTCGTACCTTTAGCCAAGAGATGCTTGACAGCATGACATCAGATCAAGCAAATGCGCTCACAGCTTCCCAAAAGGCTGCGATTGTGGTCGCAGGCCGGACGGTGCCAGGAGCCTAATCAAGACTTTTTAGCCTTGATCAATGCCGCTAAGCTTCTGCTTAGCGGCATTTTCTTTTGCATATACTCTGAATATGAAAATAAAATTGGTTATTGCCACCCGCGTGAGTGAAGAAGAGTTCTTCACAGATACCTTATCGGGTCGATCTCTTAAGGTCAATCATCCGGACTTTATTGAGCTCAAGCTATTTGCAAATAATCAAATAGGACTACCCACACTCTATAACCAAATAATTCGGGAATCGCAAAATGACCCAGCCACCTTGGTCTTCGCGCATGACGATTTATTGCTTCTTGACTATTACTGGTGCAAAAGATTAATCGAGGGCTTAGAGCACTTTGAGGTGGTGGGATTGGCTGGGAACATCAACCGTGCACCGAGGCAACCCACGTGGTGGTTTGTCGATGACCAGTTCAATTGGGATATAAAAGAAAACCTGAGTGGTGTCATTGGCCATGGCGATCAGTTTCCACCCGAAAACATTAGTTTTTATGGAGCCCCCAGGCAGCAGGTAAAACTGATGGACGGTGTATTGATGGCTGTACAAAGCCAAACGCTGATTGACAATGATCTATATTTTGACGAACAGTTTGATTTTCATTTTTATGATTTAGATTTTTGCCGTCAAGCTGAAGTTAAAAATATTGAATTAGGTACGTGGGATATTGCATTTACGCATGGCAGTAAAGGTAATTGTGGTACTGATAGTTGGCGCCGGGGATACTCAAAATACTTAGAAAAATGGGGTGATTAATGAAACAAACACCTGTTCATGATTTACATAATCCTGATTTACTTAGAGTCATGGATCCTGTAACTCGAAATGTTCTAGAGGTAGGCTGCATGTCAGGAGCCTTGGCAAGAGAGTTTAAAAAGATTGCCCCTCAGGTTAATTATGCGGGCGTTGAGATTGACGCTAGTTATGCAGAACTAGCGAGGAAATATTGCGACTCGGTTTATATATTAAATATAGATGATGCCCCTGACTATTTTTGGCAGATGCAGAAAAATATTGATGCTTGGATATTTGGTGATGTTCTAGAGCACCTTAGAGATCCATGGCGTGTGTTATCCAACATACATCAAGTCATTCCTAGAAACGGTTATGTGGCAGCATGTATTCCAAATGCGCAACATTGGTCAATTCAGGCGAAGCTGAGCATGGGGGATTTTAGATATGAGGACAGTGGCTTATTGGATAGGACCCATTTGCGCTGGTTTACTAGGCTAACTATCCATGAAATGTTTGAACGCAGCGGTTTTAAAGTAGTTGAAGAGATACCTCGAATTTTTCACGAAAGTAATTCTTCTGAAATATTGAAGACCATCTCTAAAACGGCAGCTTTGTGTGGCTTTGATCCTGAATTAGCTATTAAAGATGCTATGCCGCTTCAGTACGTCGTTAAGGCTGTGCCAATTTAATTTGTATAGTTAGGGCAGGTTCTTCATTGCAATGGTTACATAAGAAGTTTGCGTCTCTTCGATTGAAATTGTTTTAAATCCTGTTATGTCTAATATGTTGCGGATTAATTCTTCACTGAATACATGATGATGTAAGCAGCGATTATTGATATTGTCTAGACTTCGTGCAGCAAATTGTTGAAAATTTCCTGCTGCAGGATCTTTGCTCATATCATGAAAACATAATATTTCTCGTAAATGAGTCATGTCTGATTCGTTCACATTATTCTTGTAATCGTCGATGACATGCTGGAATGACGTAAATTCTCTTTGATGATCGAAGTTATTTTTTTTATTGGGTAGTACAAGTAGCATCAAATGATTACTTTTTAATATTCTTTTCCATTCCAAAAGCGCTTTGATTGGATTCGCTATATGTTCTAAGCAGTCCGATGAGAGTAAAAATTCATAGGTTTCATCGTTAATTTCTGATAAGTCAGTGCCGTCTGAAATGAATTGAAATCCAAATTTATTAGGTAAATATTGATAGGTATTACCCGCTTGAATATCACCTTCCCATACCGTTTGATTTGAGAAGTTGACACCATCAACTCTTTTGGCGTTTAAGTAAACAGGAATGAGTGATCGGAATATATTAGACGGGCCACCAATCTCGATGCCAATTTTCTCGGATACGTAGTTAATCATGTTTAGCCCTATCAATAAATGAAGCAAGAAGATGATGTTTTGACATGGCGATAATTTAAGAATTCTTATGAATAAGTGATTGAATTTGGTTTTCAAGCGACGCAGTCAAGAGCTTCGGATTCTTTTGTTTACGCAGCATGCTGCTTTTCACGCTTTTCACCAGTTCTTTTTGATAGTCGGAATCCTTGGCAATCTTCAAGGTGATGTCCACATATTCGCTGAAGCTGTTCGCAATCAATTCCTGCAAGCCCAGTGCACTGAGCATGCTTCGGCCCATGCGTGAGACCATGGTTTTGCCCGATAAGGTCACCATGGGCAAGCTGCAGTTCAACACGTCATGTGTGGTCGAGCCGCAGTTGTAGGGGTAGCTGTCCAAAAAGACATCGGCCACCTGCAGTCGAGCTAAATATTCTTGGTAACTGGTGCGTGGCGAGAACTGCACTTGGTGCGCTGCGACGCCAATTTGCTTGAGTTTGCGTTTGAGTTCGGCTGTTGTCTTTTCGTTGTCATCCATCAGCCAAAGCACGGCATGCGGTGCTTGTTTGAGGATGTTGGCCCACGCAGCCAACAAGTCTTCGTTGATTTTGTACACATTGCCAAATGCAGCCATCACAAATGCGTCTTCGGGCAGGCCTACTTGTGCGCGTGTGATGGGCGTGATGTCGGCCATGTTCTTATTCAAAGGCAAAAAGCTGCCGTCTAAGTACAAGGGCTTTTCTGTGAAATAGGGTGTCAATTCTTCTGGCAACACATGACGATCTGCCACGACAAAGTCCAGCCATGGCATGGCCGTGGTACCAATGAAGCCTAAATAGGTGCCTTGCAGCGGGGCAGGGTGTAAGGCACAAATGCCAGGGCGTGCGCCTGAGCTGAGGCCGTGCATGTCAATGAGCACGTCAATTTCATTGGCCAACACCAGTTCTGCCACTTCTCGGTCGGTGAGAGTGCCTACAGGATGGAAGTGCTCAAAAGCTTGCTTCAGTCGCGCACGGTAGGGCGTGCCATCTTCAGGGCTGTAGTCGAAGGCGTAAATTTCAAATTTACTTTTGTCATGTGCTTCCAAGAAATCTGCCATCAGCAGGCCGACTGCATGGGTGCAAAGGTCGCCAGACAAATAGCCCAGTCGAATGCGCTTGTGTTTGTAATGCTTGTCTTTGCTCAAAAACTCTTCGTTGAAGCTATAGGTGCGTCCAACAAACGCGTGTGCTGACAGCAGTTGAATGACAGGGTCATCGTGTAGCGACAGCATGGCTAAGGGCGATGTGCTCATCAGCATGTCATTCGCCGACACGTTGGGCAGGCTTTGGTAGACCGGCCACATGCAGGCTTTTTGACGGATGTGCACCCAATGCTGGATCACGCCCGATTGCTTGGGGTCTATTTGCAGGCTGCGGCGCAAAGCTTGCTCAGCCATCTCGTATTGCTTGAGGTTTTCGTAAACGCGACCGATGTGATTGAGTGCGGTGACTTCCATCAGTTTGTCGCTGGTCGGGTTCACCAAGCTTTGTGCGACCACGTTGGACCATTGGTCCAAGGCTTGTTGGTTCTGCCCTTTGCGCTCAAGCACCAAGCCTAGGTTGATGTGTGCCTGTGCAAGCTTGGGTTCGGTAGCGACGCAAAGGCGATAGGCTTCTTCAGCCAAATCGGCCATGCCCAACGTTTGAAGGACAGAGCCGTAGTTGAAGAGAGCCAAATATTTTTGGGGATCATCCGAGTGTTCAATCCATTGACGGTAAAGGTGCGCAGACTCAATGGCGCGCTTTTCAACTTGCAGTGCATCGCATTTGTACATTAGCTGATCCAGGCGAAGCTTGCCCATACCGGCTAGCAGCATGTAGTTGCTCAGCTCTTCATCTTGAATCAGTGCGGGTGCGGGGGCTGGGACGGGCGCTGCGATTGAGGGTGCAGCAGCAGGCGTCGTTTCTTTTTTCCGCTTGACTGTCTTGACGGGTAGAAGCATGGATGATGGGGTGCGCGCGTTCATGTCATTCCCTGAAGGTGAATAAAAGTGTTGCCTAAATTAAGCAGATTCCATGCCTATCAATAAGTAGGTTTCTTGACACCTGATGGGGCCTGCTAATTAGTAAGGGGCGGTGTCGAAAAATAAGTTGGTACGTAGTTTGCTTAGAAGGTTGAAACCTAACCGATGGAGTAACCCATGACACTTATTCAAGAATTGATGAACCAAGCCAGCGTAGGCGGCTTGCTCAATACCCAAAGCATTCAACGTTTCAGTCCAGCTGAAATCCGCGAGACCATTCAGTCTTTGGTGGCGAGTGAGCAGCTCGAGCTTGCTAATGCGCTTGGCGATGCGGGCATGAGTCTGTATCCACATAGCGAAGACATCTTGGCTATCACTAGCTTGCTGGCCATGATGAATCAAGACTGGGCCTTGGCCGTCGAACTGATGGATGAGTTGATGGAGGTGCAGGGTGGCAAAGCCCAGCCATTTACCTTCGTCATGCTGGTTCGCGCGTTGCGTTGCAACCTCGACCCTGAGCGTGCCTTGGCGGTGGCGCGTCAAGGTTTGGCACTTTATCCAGGCCAAGTGGAATTGTTGGCAGAGAAATTGTCGCTGGATGACTTCAGCGAATCCATGATGCCCGCTGCGGGCTTGCAGCACTAAGCGGCAAACAGTCGCAACGGACCGGCAAGCGGCAACCGCTTGCCGTTTCAGCGACAAAACCTTGCCACTGAGTACTTAAATGAACATCAAATCACACGAAAAAAAGGGGAAACCCTTATTAAGTTGTGTCGAAATAAGTTGGCACGAGATGTGCTTGACCAGTGGTAAGTTTGATTGACCGATAGGGTCAGGAGAAAAAAATGGCAGTTATCAACACAAACGTTAAAGCATTGTTTTCGCAAATGGCGCTCGGCTCTTCTGGCCGTGCCCAAAGTATTGCAATGCAACAGTTATCGACAGGTAAGCGAATCAACTCGGCACGAGATGATGCCGCAGGTATGTCGATCGCAACGCGCATGACGCATCAAATACGCAGCTTGAACCAAGCCGTGCGCAATGCGGGTGATGCCATCAGTCTGATTCAGACGGCGGAAGGTGCAACCAACGAAATCACGGACATGATGCAACGCATGCGTGAGTTGGCCGTTCAAGCCGTGAACGATTCAAACAACAACTCCGATCGCAGCTACTTGGACCTCGAGTTCCAACAACTGAAACAACAAATTGTCCAAATTGCCGACAACACAGAATGGAACGGGTTCCCTGTTCTTAACGGCAAAGCGGGTGAGCAAGTCGGCGAGATGCCGGTTTACAAAGTCACCTCAGAAAATAAGTCGGGTAGTGTGTTCATTACGCCAACAACGACTCGTACCATGACAGGTTCTGGCGCTGGTGAAGCGCAAACCTTCACATTGGCTGGAACACCCACGCCAGGCACGATCAATATTGCGGGTGTCGACATTGCGATCACTTCGTCTGAGAGTAATTTGGCTTTGGCTTCTGCCAAGATCGAATCGACGCTGAACAATTCCTCACTGTTCACCTCACGTGGCATTACAGCGTCTGTTACTTCAGCCGGTGTCGCCACAATCACATACAGCGCTGCAGATGGTGATGTGCCATTGGCAATTGCCACAGTCAACACGGCCGCAACAGGTTTGAGTTTGTCTGCGCCCGTTTCCACATCACGCAAAGCGGCCATCAATTCGTCTGAGGTTTTCTCTAACAACGGCAAGTTTTTGCAAAGCGGATCTTTGGCTTTTTCTGTAGCCTCAGGTGCCACAAATTCGTCTGTGGTGACCGCGACGTTTACCAACCAAGATAACAAGCAAATTACCATGACGGGTACTTTGCTGACTCAAAACCCTGCCGTGGTGAAGTTTGCCCAAGCGGATGGTTTGAACAGTTCTGTGATCTCTGGTGATTTGAGCTACACCCTGCAAGACTCCGATGGCGCCGCCATCAGCGTTGCAAGCCGTGGCATTTCAATGAGTGTGGGTGTTGCAGGCAGCATCCCGAATATGCGTGAAGGCGATTTGACGATCAATGGCGTCATCATTGGCCCATCAACGGCTGCCGATGACTTGTTGTCGCCACGTAACAACGCATCAGGCAGTGCGATTGCCAAGGCCGCAGCGATTAACCGAATGGCTGTGGATCAAGGCATCTCTCAAGGCGAATCTCAATCCATCACTTTCAGTGGCACCCCTATGCCTGGCACCATCACTGTAGGTGGCGTGAGCGTGGTGTTGACAAACGACGACAGCACGCCTGCATTGGCAGCGGCAAAAATTGCGGCGGCTCTGCAAGCCAGCCCACTGTATGACAGCAGCACCAACCGCGGCATTGTTTATGCGGCTGGCTCGGCGGTGATCAGTGTCAACTTCCCAGCAAAAGAAGGCAATGCGTCCAAGCTGGACGTGGTGCCCGGCGCGACAGGCGTGGCCAGTGTGGTCAACACCACAACTGAATATGCAGTGAAAACACCTGGTACAGGAGTTTTTGCAAAAGTGAACGAAAACGTTTTGACAGGCCAAGCCATGGTGGGCGGGGCTGTCACAAACGGTGTGGTGTTTATCAACGGCTATGCCTCTGCTGACATCACAACAATTTTTAACAACTCACAAGCCACACGTGCAAACGTGGTTCGTGCGATTAACTTAATCAGCGACCGCACAGGTGTGACTGCGATTGACACAGGCTCTGATGCCAAAGGCATTAGCTTGGTCGCACCTGATGGTCGCAACATCGAAGTTCGCTTTGAAACCGCAGACTCTTCCAATGCATTGATGTTCGGTCAGCGCATTGGTTTGAAGGAAGGTGTCCAAAGTTCGACAATTTCTTTGGAATCAAAAATCCAAGCGCCTGTGGTGCTGGGCGCGAGTGCGACCGGTGACATTGGCCGAATTGGTCTGGTGAGCGGTAATTTCTCCAAGAACGAATCGATTGTTAATACACGCATGCGTGATGCTGTCCAAGGTTCTGTGGCGCAAATCAACAGTGTGAAATTGACAGGTCTTGCCGCAGCGAATGACAAGGCGACCATTGTGATCAATGGCACTACGTTCACTTCAGCAGCGGCAGCGGCCAATGCCAAACCACAAACAGTTGCTGAGGACCTGATCGCTAAAATCAACGCTAACAGTATCTTGGGCGTTTATGCGACCAAGGGCAAAGAGTTGGGTGAAATTTTCTTGACGGCGCGCACACCGGGTGTGTCGTTCACGATGACCTCCTCTGCCAGCACAGGTGCGACGATGAGTGTGGCGGCCACTGAGGTGACTGCCAACCAAGTGGCGGATACCAAGAACTTGGGAATGGACGATCTGGAGATCAATGGCATCGTGATCCGTCCAACGACGCCACAAGATGACAAGTTCTCAAACACAGTGGTCTCTAGCAGTAACCCGTCAGCCAGTGGTCTTGCGGTTGCAGCAGCAATCAACGCGAGTACCAGTTTGACTGGTGTAACAGCAGAGGCGAATCCTGCGACAACAGAAGGTAGCTTCACAAACACGGCCACGCCCATCAGCGGCAAGCAAGCCTTGTGGGTGAATGGCACCAAGATTGAAGTCAATTTCGTTCAAAACGAAACCGGTACAGATCGCCGCGCCAAAGTGGTGGCTGCGATCAATGAGCGCATTGGCCAGCATGGCGTCACCGCAAGCGACAACGGCAAAGGCGTGACCTTGAATACTGATGGTCGTAACTTATCCGTCTGGTTTGACTCCAGTCAAGATGAATTGTCTGCAGCCAACTTCGGTTTGGACAAGGGTGGTGCAGTTGCGCAGGTGTCGCGCGTCAAAATTGGTGGCGCGGGTGTCAGTGCTGGCGAAAAAGCCTCGGTGTATATCAATGGTGTCATGGTTGAAACAGCCGCACTGGTTGCTACATCAACGCCAGCTCAAACTGCAACCGCATTGGCTTTGGCCATCAGCAATGAATCAGCACTGAAGAACATCACAGCGGTGGTGGATCCGACCGATTCAACCTCTGTTTTGATTACCTCGAATGTGGCGGGTACAGCCTTTGATTTGCGTGCGCCTTCTGTCACATCAACCAGCGGCCATACGATGACATTGGGCACCGTGACTGCTAACTCGACCGGTAAAACGGATGTCTCTGCCGTGGACATGAGCGCCGCTTACTTGTTGAACGTTTTGGGCAGTGCCACGGCACCTGTCAGTGCCATGGACATCAAAACGATTTACAGCACGGTTCGTTTGACTTCGGATGCGCCTATCCTGCCGGCATTGCCTGGTGCAGATGGTTTGCCCCCTAACATGATGAATGTCAACGGACGCCCCATTCAAATTCGCAGTGGTGCCGATGGTTTTGGCCCGCAGAGCAATTTCTCTGCGTTGGGTTTCAATGAAGGCAGTTTTGGCGGCCGTGCCAGCCAAGACATGGATCCTCCTCGCGTGGGGCGTATGGCGTTCCAAGTGGGCTCCAGTGCCAACCAAGTGATCACGATCGATTTGGCCGACTTCGGCAAAGGTGGTCCGATCACCGGTCAAATTACAGGTGACGCTGATTTGGCAGAAGAAGCACGCAAGGTTCGCATCAACACCCGTGAGGGGGCGACTGCGGTGCTGAACATGCTCGATGCAGCCATGGACAAAGTCAACGCTACACGCGCCACCATGGGTGCGGTGATGAATCGACTCGACCATGTGATCAACAACTTGACCAACGTCTCGATGAACATGTCTGCGTCGCGCAGCCAGATTGAAGATGCTGACTACGCGCACGCATCCACCGAGTTGGCCAAGACACAAATCATGCAACAAGCGGCTACAGCCGTGTTGGCGCAAGCCAACACCAGCCAGCAGTCAGTACTCAAACTCTTGGGCGGTTAATAGCCACACTGAGTTCAACGTATGAAAGCTGATCAAGGCACAGCGCCTTCATCCTCGCCCTTACCCAAGGGCCCCAATTGCTGGGAGTGTCGCTACATGGCGATCACGTGGGATGTGCGCATGCCTTATGGCTGCAAGCTCATGGGCTTTCGTTCGAAAGTGGTTCCCTCTTTGGAGGTGCTGCGCACGGACGGGCGGTTTTGTGGCGGTTTCTCGCCCAAGCTGCCGAAGACAGACGCCCAAAAAGCGTCTAAAAAGCCTGTCGGTAACTCGTCGCAACGTCGAGAAACTGCCACTGGCAGGCCGATTACACACATAAATTTAATTACATAGGTTACAAAAAGACCTGGCACGGCCTTTGCATAACAGTCTTACCTTTATTTCGGACTGTACTCAAAGTGAATGCTTCTTCTGTCAACGTAATTCATGCCGTGTGGTTGGACCCTTTCAGTCCAATCGACGCCGCAGATCGCGCCCAGCTGGATGCCGCAGGTATCAGTCTGGAAACTGTGTCTACCTTGGGCGACCTCACGCTGGCCTTGCGCCGTGCACATGTGTTGGTCATTCGCTTGGGCGATAGCGCCGAGCTGCTCCAAGAAGTTCAAACCCTCATTGCCCAACTCGGCCACACCGTGCCCGTGCTGTGTCGCGTGGACCGTCGCCGCATGGAAGTGGCTGTGGACGCGATGCGCTTGGGTGCTTTGCATGTGTTGTCGTCAGACGAATGGTCTGCCCCAGCTTGGCAAGGCGCTGTGAAAGGCTTGAACGCCCCCGAACTCAAAACTAAGAGCTACGTGTTTGTGGACCCCATCAGTCAGCATTTGTTGGCCTTGGCCCAACGCGTGGCGCAAACTGATGTGACCGCTTTGTTGGTCGGCCCCACAGGCGCTGGTAAAGAAGTGTTGGCCCGTGTGTTGCACGAATCGTCACCTCGCGCCAAGGCCCCGTTTGTAGCCCTCAACTGCGCGGCCATGCCAGAGCACTTGATCGAAGATATGTTGTTCGGTCATGAGAAGGGCGCTTTCACTGGCGCTTTGAAAGAACACAAAGGTTTGTTTGAACAAGCCCACGGCGGCACCATCTTCTTGGACGAAATTGGCGAGATGCCCATGAACTTGCAAGCCAAGTTGCTACGCGTCTTGCAAGAGAAAAAACTCAACCGCTTGGGCGGCGAAGCCACCATCGACCTCGACATCCGCGTGATCGCGGCGACCAACAAAGACTTGAAGCTCGCTATCGAGCAACGCGAATTCCGCGAAGACTTGTATTTCCGTATCAGCACCTTCCGCTTGCGCATTCAGCCGCTGAAAGACCGTCCAGGTGACATCGTGCCTTTGGTGGCGCAGTCATTGGCGCGTCACGTCAAAGGTGGTTTGCCTTTCACGGTCACGCCTGAAGCGCAGGTGCAGTTGCAAAGCTACCCCTGGCCTGGCAATGTGCGCGAACTCGAAAACGTGGTGCAACGCGCCGTGGTGTTGAGCGGTGGTCGCACCATCAGCCCAGCGCATTTGATGTTTGACGACGCACAGATGGACGAGCAAGCCATGCCCGCGATGACGGCTGCTTTGCCTGCTGTTGCCGTGGAAATGCCTGCAGTAGCCGTGGTGCCTGTTGCGCCTGCCATGCCCGCCACATCAACACCCACTTATTACCGCCCCGTGCATTCGTATGGCGCCACTCCGGTGGCACCGATCGAAATGCGTGAAGAGCCAGCAGCCCCCATCAACTTGGACAGCGCGGTCAAAGCCAGCGAGCTGCAAGTAATCATGGCCGCCATCCAAAGCACCGACAGCCGCATGGAAGCGGCTGCCAAGTTGGGCATCAGCCCACGCACCTTGCGCTACAAGCTGGCGCAAATGCGCACCCGTGGCATGAATGAAGGAGCCTCCGCATGATTGATCGCATCTCCAACGCCAATATTCAATCGATGATTGAGACGCTGCGTTCGCACCAGACGCAGGCCACAGGTGTTAATTCACCTGCAGGTGAAACATCACCCGCCAAGATTCAAGGCCAACCTGACTTTTTCAAGTCAGTGCAAAACGCACTCGACAGCGTCAACGAGACGCAACTGAAGTCATCCTCTATGCAAGACGCCTACGACCGTGGCGAAGAAGTGCCCCTCACCGAAGTGGTGTTGAGCATGCAGAAATCGTCACTGGCTTTTGAAGCCACCTTGCAAGTACGCAACAAAGTGATGAAAGCGTACGAAGAAATCATGAATATGCCTGTTTGATACAGGATTGAGAGACTGATATGGCAACTGATACCTTAAACATGAACGCTGTGGGCATGCCCGTGGCCACAGGCATTGAAACCACTGGCGCGAACAGCGCCAACGGTTCAGCCGCAGGCAATGCGAACAACATGCCCGCATGGCTCAACGCCAAAGAAGGCCCAGGCGCGGTGGTGATGGACGTGTTGCGCCAACCCAGCGTGCGCAAGGCTTTGCCTTTCGTGGTGATCTTCATGCTGCTGATGTCAGTGGCTGTGTTCTTCACCTCGATGAAGCCCACGCCTTACCGTCCTTTGGTGTTGATGCTCAACGATGCAGACAAGCAGTTGGCCATCGAAGCATTGAAGACGGGTGAGTACAAGCCCGAGGTCGATGCCAACACTGGCCAAATCTCTGTACCCACTACCCGTTACCAAGAAGCCCGCATGTTGCTGGCCTCTAAAGGTTTGCCACGCACCGAAGCGTCTGGCATGGACAACCTCAAAGACATGCCCGCCATGACCACCAGCCAGTTCATGGAGCAGGTGCGCTACAACAACGCGATGGAGCAAGAGCTGGCGCGCAGCATTGTGCAAATCGGTGGCATCAAAACAGCCCGTGTGCATTTGGCCGCGCCCAAGCAAAGCGTGTTTGTGCGTGACCGCGCACCCACCAAGGCTTCTGTGATCATCACCCGTTTGCCTGGCCGCACCATTTCATCGGCCAACGTGCAAGCCATCATCCAGTTGGTGGCTTCCAGCGTGCCTTACTTGGCACCAGAAAACGTGTCGGTGGTGGACAACTTTGGTAGCTTGATGAACGACATGTTGACGGAAGCGCCTTTGGGTTTGACCGCACAACAGCTCACCCACAAGCAGCAGATGGAAGACCTCTATCGCACCCGCTTGATCCAGTTGCTCGCACCCATCGTGGGCGAGTCCAACGTGACCGCACAGGTGAGCATGAGCTTGGACTTCACACAAACCGAAGTCACCAACGAAGAATTTGATGGCCAAGACAAAGGTCCCAAGACGCGTTCTGAATTGTTTGTGGAAGACCGCAACACCTTCCGTGATGCGATTGGTATTCCTGGCTCGTTGTCCAACACACCGCCAGCGCCGACCAACCCACAAGCCACCAC
>JACCDW010153835.1_pt1 | contig 21677 bp, 21 predicted proteins | sample 7449781 | NCBI WGS metagenome assembly JACCDW01 (sample SAMN15323449, study PRJNA562643) | freshwater metagenome | isolation source: river surface water | place: USA:Blue River Watershed | collected 2017-08-18
GATTGGACAATGCAAAGAACATCAAGCAAATTAACCCAAAAAGAAGTGGATAACATATTTGCTAGAATCTTTGGAGATGACAAAAAATGAACTTTGTGCAAAAATTAATTAAACTAGCAGAAGACCTTGAAAATGCAGGAATGGTAGAAGAGGCAGATAATATTACTGATGCTTTAGATAAAACAATTCCAGAACATGCAGAACCACAAGCACCACCAACAAGAACAGATAATCAACCTATGTATTTTGAAAAAGCCAATAAAGCTCCAGCTCATGAGCAGATATCAGAAGCATCCGTTGCAGCAGTTGGAGATGATTTAATTGAAGGAATCATCTATATGATGGCTAAAAAAGGTGAAGTTTCTGAAGATGAAAAGGGCTTGAGAATTGATGACTCAGCTTTTGTATCTGAATTGATGAACTTACTATAAAGATTTACGAAGTTTTTCTAAATCAGCCACACATTGACTTGGTGGAACAGTAATTCTACAATCTTCACAGTGAGATTGAAGATGCATAATCCAATCTTTCCATGTAAGTAATTTAGTTGATGGTTTAGGCTTTACAAATCCAGATCCAGATAAAGGAACAAAAGCCTCATCTTTCATATAGAAGCTTTTCCCACAATCTTCACACAAACAGCTAATTGTTGGCATATAATTTAAACTCTGCTAATTTTTCTATTAATTGCAAATCGATCTCACTCTCATGTTTAAATAAAGTTACATTGTCATTTTCATTGATATATGCATGTATATATCCATTCAAAGGGCTGTAAGATAAAGTTTTAATTAAAACATGAGATATGTTGTTTTTCTGCTTTAAATCTAGATAGTAAGATATATTTTCTTGTAGGGAATTAGATCTTTGATTTTCTACATACCAAAATTGAGTATTAGGCTGTGGACAAGATTGACATATATGAACTGAACAAAAATCATCAATTGCTGCTTGTTTAAATGGCTCTCCTTTGAGTTCTTCATTTAATAAAGTCTGCAAATGATCAATTTTATTTTTGTGAGAACCAGCCCATCTAAAATCCATAAATTAAAAACCTAGTAATTCTTTTACAGATCTACCAGTAAAAAGATTTACTACTGTTAAAAATGTTACAATACTACCCACAACCCAAGCTGCTCTGATACCAATATTTTTGAAATCCCATTGGTTCTTCTTAATTTTAGTAATATCTTGTTGCATATCGTCAAACTCTTTTTTAAACAAAACATCTATCTCTTGTTTTAAGTTTTCCAATTCAGCGCCAAAGTGAGAGATTTGTGCGGTATATTCTTCTACAGCGGTTTCTATATTTTGTTCTTTTTGATTGATTAGAATTTGAAAGTTTTCTAACAATGTTTTCATTGCATAGTAATTTTTTTCTAATTCTCTGAACTCTTTTACGTGGTCTTTCTTTAAAGATTCTAAATCTTTAATGATAGACTCTTGATTGGTTAGTACTTGTATCAGTGCCAAATTAAAATCTAAATAAGCTTCTGTTTGAGCTTTGTAGACAGTTTTTAATTGAGAGACACTAATATCCTCCTCTTCTTCCATATTAGTGGCCCCTTGTTAAATTGTTCTTAAAACATTCTTGAGTTTTCTTGAAGATTCTTTTAGTCTTTGAATTGGATCTTCTTCTGGTTCTAATGTGTAAACGCAACTATTTGTACCGTGGTTAATATCTTTTTTAAATAGTTTAAATTGTTTTCCAAAATGAATTATTGTTTTAGAGCATGTTAATGATAAATCTTTAGCATTTGTAAGAATATCAAACCCCATTTTTGAATACTCTTTTGCTTGCTCATTCATTAATATGTTTCCAGCTTTATCTATAATCCACATAGGTTGATTAAAACTATCTAAAAAGGCTACAAACAATTTTGAAGGATTCCTAAAATCTTGATTTTCCATTATAACCCCTAAGAATGTTAAAATATTCTATTGTAATATTCTTCGAAGGTTTTATAACTTACCTCGTCTTCCATTACAATAAAAATATTCCTTAATGTTGTAGGGGTTTTCAAAGTTCTAAGAAATGTTTTGATTGAAGATAATTGAACTCTTGCTGTGTCTTCAATATCATGAGTTCCACAATCACAAGGAATCATAACAACATTAGCGGCTTCATTTGATTCAGCTAAAATTAATGCCTTCTTGATAGCTGAACGCATATCTTCTTCATTAGCAAGTCGAGATTCACCAGCCACCACAGCATGATAAACAGTTTTTGCTTTGACTTGGCTGTTCTCTCCACCATTAGAAGTGACATAAACATGACCCATTTTGATAGGCTTAGGTTGCTTGTCACATTCAGCTTGTATCATTCCTCTTGATAATCTGTGGAGCATAGAATCATCAATTGTCAAAACATTATTTGTAGGATAAATCAATACATCTGCTTTGACTGCATAAGGATTTTCAATTTTGTGAACTGAAACCTTAACTGCTTGGGGCTCTTTTTCAACCTTTTGTTCAACAACTTGCTTTTCTTCTGGAACTGCTTCTACTACTTCTTGTTCAGTAATAAAACTGCAGGAACTCAGGTTGCCTTCACAATTATTCGACCAATTCTCTTTAATGATTGGTAATTGTTTTTTACTTAAGAAAGAAAAAATAGAAGGATTGGAAATGATTTTGACAAAACAATGATTGTTGTCTAAATATAAAGGGCATTTACTCATCAGATTATTCACCTGATGATATTATACAAATGCCTATTTAATAATGTCAGAAATCAAATTATAATAAGGCTTTGTTCTAAGTTTTGATAATTCTGATGCATTTAAAGACATAGCAATTTGATTTGCAATACCTTTTAAATAAGCTAAATCATTAGGAGAACTAGTTCCTTGGTACATGCTATATGCTGCATCCAATCTTTGTTCAGCACTATTACCAGCATTTTCTGCTTCTTGTCTTGCTGCAGGCATGATTTTAGATGTTAAAAACTTATTAGCTGCTTCAGGATCAGTAGTCATTAATTGATCATACAAAGCTTGCTCTTGTAAGTTCATGCCAAACTCTACAGGCCTTCCAGCACCAGGTCTATCCTCACCCATGTAGTCACTTCTTAATGGATCAAATAACTTTCTATCCTTAAGATAACCATATCCTTGAGTTCCTTTCCAAGGCTCATTTGCTGTTTCAAAAAATGGATTTACCGAAGTCTGTGGAATTGAAGTTGTTGGAGCTGCAAAGAAATTGCTTGAAAGTTCAGCCTCTTTGAACAATCCGCTTTCACTGACACGGTAAATTATATATTTCGACATTTTTTGAATCCTTAAATCTTAATTCCAAGTTTGGTAAGATAATTCGCAAAATTATTTAAATCTGAATTTGCTTGCTGAATAAGATTACTTAATGCAGTTTGTTTAGCTTGTAATGTTTGTGGGGTACTACTTGGCATTTTTGAAATATCATATATTGCTTTCATGAATGTTTTATCTGTCATTTTAGGAGCATATGACATCATAGTTTGCATTATTTGCTGATCATTTGAATTATCAGGCTTTGTCTCAATTTTAGATTCAGTTTGTTGTGAAATCTTTGTGAATTTACTCATAATTAATAATTACAATCCTATGCTTGAACGTGGACCACCTTTAAAAGGATCTATTGGATTGTCCTTAAAATATTTTCTTACGATGCTATTATCTTTATCGAGCTCTTGCTGAATCTCAGCTACACATTTGCCAACAAGGCCTAAATCAGTCCTAGCAAGACCTAAGACAATTCCAAAATCCTCTTTAGATAGCTTATTAATATGCGCTAATCTAACAACTTGTTTTTGACCCATAATGTCCATATAGTCATATTGCTTGGATAAGAGTTTTTGTAATTCTATACCCTTACTTTTAAGGATCATTTTTTGTTTATATTCTAAAACGCCACCTGGAGCTTTATTTTGTCTTTTTTGAATTAAATCAGGTAAACCGACAATATAATTCCAAGTAGAAGCTAGACCCTGAACCTTATCTCTTCCGATAGATGTTTGCCTTAACATGGATGCAAAATGCCTATCTCCAGTAGGCCGACTTCCACCCATAATTCCAGTAGTTGCAGCAGACATAGCTGTTCCAATTTCATTAATAATTAATGCATGGTTATCATCATTATCTAATGGAGATCTTGTTGCTAGTTGATCTTTGAGAAACTCTATAAAACCTTTAGGACCAACACCGCCGGATTCAATTTTTACATATTCCTTACCACAATTGTAAGTGGGTCCACTTTTAAATCTGATACTGGTTCCTGTTGTACTTACATTTTGAAAAACAGTATCATTGTCAGATTTATTTAAATCATATATTCCAGGAGCTGGAAGTCCAGTAGGGTTGAATCCATAATCCAAATTGTAGTTAGGAGATATCAAAGAAGACCATATAGAATCAATTTTATCCCTTGGAACATATCCAGATGGCTTAAATTGGTAAGAATATTCTTTATCAATTTTATGTTTTATGGGATTACCAGTAGGGTCCATTTTGATAGAACCATCAGCTTCTCTTTCGAACTCTTCTTCTTCCCTTAATGCTGGGATTGGGATAGCACTAACTGCATTAGCTTTAAGAGCATCACGCCAAAATGTAATAATTCCCTCAACAGCATAAGTGTTTACTGTTGCTCCCGTACCTGCCATAAAGGTTCTAAAGTCTCCTGAGGTTTCAAATTGAGACCCATTTGGAGTTTGCTTTGTTTGAAATCCAATACCACTCATCATATTTCTGAAATCATCTATGATGCCAGCTGTTCTTTGATTTTTTGAAAGAATTTGAATTACTTCTTTATCACCAAATCTATATGCATTATGGATTATTTGTTCTACATCTGATCTTTTCAATTTAAATCTCCAACACTTTATATATTTAATTTTAAAGACTAAATCTCAATAGTCCTTTCTTGTAATACATAGCTATTTGGATTATCAACACAATTTTTTGAAATTATAATTTCAGGACCAGAATCTGAGAATGATCCTAGTAAATCAAAAGCTGCTCCTGATACTGCTTTTTTCACTAAAGAATTAAGTGCTCTTGTCCCTGTTCCCATTTTCATTACTCTACTGATTATTTCGTCAATGAAATCATCAGTAAAAACTAATTCGTATCCAGACTCAGCAAATAATAGAGTGTGTCTAATAATTGGAGAGGATTCAAGGTCTAATAGGCATGATTTCAATTGATCATAATTCAAAGGAGCCAAAGCTACAATAGTTTGAATTCTGCCAACTAATTCTGTACTTAATCCATATTCAATAAGAGATTCAACTAAAATTTCATGAGAAGCTTGGCTGTATATTTCAAATGACTTAATTTGTTCATCAAGTGAGTCATTTTCATCATTTTTGAGAGAAACTTTTCTACCCTTATAACCTAGCTTCTTACCTACAATCTCATGCAAACCATTAAAAGCACCACCAAAACAGAATAGAATTTTATTTGTTTCTAGTGTCATTGGAGGTCCGCCTTCACCTGTAACTGACTGAGGCAATTTAACTCTTTTACCTTCAATCAATTTTAGCATTGAGCTTTGGGTGGCTGAATGTAAAGCTTCTGACCTGGTGCCTTGTGAATGATAACTTGAAAGCTTATCAATTTCATCAATAAAAACCACGCCTTTTTGTGCTTCACTAATATTTCCATTGCTCTTCATATAAAGGTCATGGATTACTGAATCAACATCTGCACCTTGAAATCCAGTGGGGCTATAACTTGTTGCATCTCCAGAGGCATAAGGAACATTTAGTTTTTCTGCAATAGAATTAATGATCAAAGTTTTTCCACTTCCAGAAGGTCCAAGAAGTAAAATATTAAACTTTTCATTATTTTTTTCTAAATTGAGATTTCTAAGATGTTCAAATACAGTGATTGATATTCTCTTCTTAGCATCTTCTTGTCCAACAACTTTATTGTTTAAATGTACATAGAAGTCTTTGGGGGACATAGAATAATGATTAGCTTTATTAGGAATAATTCTTTCAAATTGATTCCTTGCTCCAGGAACCATTTCAAACAATTTTTCTCTTAATTCTTCTCCAGTCATATCATCATCTAAATTAAGGATGAATGAAAGGATGTTTGTATTCATTTGGAATTGCCCAAATATATTTCCAACATGAAAACATTTATAATGATCTTCGCACAGCATTAAGCGAGTGTTTGGAATATCATAAATATTCACATCGTTGGGTATTTCTTTATAAGCTTTTTTCCCACAAAGAACACAAGAGTTATCACGAATCAATTTAGTTGGTTTTAACATAAAAATAAGGCTTTCCTTAGAAAGCCTTATACAATTTACAATGATCTTTTAGCTCATAATGGCTTGTCTAATCAATGCCTCTATATCTCCAGGGTACCAAGAGTTGCCCGATCTATCAAGCTTTACACTATGAACCTTGTCATATTCAAACTTTCTTTCGGTTCCCTTAAGCATTTGTATAGCAATCATTCTAAGTGGTGGTAATTTGCTAGGATCTTTCTTTGCAATTGCTTTTAATTCTCTAAGGATTTTTTGCTTACCCTTGATCATTGGAACATCTGCTCTATCAATTAAACCTTTTCCATAAGCTTCTTTGAAATAATTATCATCAAAAATTGCTCTTAATGTATCAATTTTAAATCCAAGCTCATGAGAATCTTTTACTCTTAAAAGTGGATCATATTCCATTTGTTCTGGATCTTTGATGTATTGAGTAAGTTTAGGAATAATTGCAATTCTTCTTTCGTCTTCTGAACCTTTACCTGACCCTGTTTCTGTGGAATATCTTAAAGTTACTGTTGCGGATTTAGGTCTTGGAGTATGGGATAAAGTAATGTTTTGGAAATATCTTCTTGCTCTTTGATCATTACTTAAAACTTGATCTGCAGACATAAATGCGAACTTTGCTAATTTATTGTCTGAAATAAATCTTTGTAAACCGAGCTTTGGAGGAATAAATAATAATTTACTACCAAAAGGCATTCTTCCATATTCTTTATTTGAATCTGGTAATGCTAAATAAGAAGCAATCATATCTGGTAATGGAGAGCCAATCGATCTCAAATAATCTAAATCTTCCTCGTTTCCTAAATCAATTGTATCCTTATCATGTGCAAATTCAGCATTAAATTCAGGAACTTTAGGTGCATCTTCAATTACTTCACCAGTTTCTTCATCAATATTTAAATCTTGAGCTAACTTATAATTTTTGAAATTAAAAAATCTATTCATAACAATACTCCATGATTAATTATTGTTTATAAAAGTTTATTTTTCCCTTTATATAGAGGAGGTTGGTTGCTGGCTAAAGTAAATTATAATAGTTTTAATTGTGAGGTAAATTATGGCAATTCAAGATGTGAGTAATCAAAACAGAGGCTTAGGGCAATGGAGAATCTACACTTATAATCCTGGAACCAATGTAGGGCCAATTGAGGGTTATTTGGTTGTTGGAAAAGATTTTCATATTGTTTACAAGGATGAAAGAAACTCTGTTTGTTTATTTAATGTGCCTTCTCAAAATGTAGCTTTTGTCATTAATCAAAAGTTTGTATCAGAAAATATAATCGGTAAAAAAATATGTGGTATAGAATCTCAAAAGTTCAAGACTATGATAAATCAAATCCATCTTATGAAAATAAGATGATTGCTTATCTTGCTACAGAAGAAATTAGAGATTTATTGGCAAAGCAACAAAATTACAATCCCTCTGACAAAGAATTGGAAAGCAAGGTGAGGAGGCTTTTCAAAGAATTGGAAGATGACTGCAAAAATATTGCAAATGTAAGGCTCAAAACTGAAGGGGAACATCTTGGGCCTTATATAAAAAGTGTGGTTTATAAATTGTTCCATAAGAAGAATGCTAAGAGATATTGAGTTTCTTCTCCATCAAAGAATCCATAATAAAGATAAAAGCGTCCTCACATTAGATATATTGTTAAGTTTATATGCATTTTTAAAAGATGCAGAAAACGTCCCTTGCGCATATATCACAAAAAGCTTAGATAAAGAATTATTTTCTAACCTCTTATTTTTTGTTAATAGTAAAGAATTAATTTTAAAAAATAAAAAAAATATTAAGAAGGTTGGAATAAATCCATTCGATTTAAAAATCCTCCCCATCAATAAAAAGATAACATTAATCAAAGCAATAGAAGATACATTTGACTTCTGCTATGGTGAGGGTTTTGTTTACTTTGATTGGTCACGTATATCACCATTTCAACAAGATAATATTTTAAGTTTGATCAAAGAGTTGTCATTAGAAATAGATAGCAATTTATTAAAAGTGCTAGAAGAAAGACAATTAAAAAAGAACTTATTCGTTAAAAAATATTACAGCCACACAATTAATTCAAAAAACTATTCATGGAAGAGTATAGCCGAAATAGCCCTAGCAGAAAAACTTAACAATCTATGGCAAGGCTTATGGGACAATACTGAGGTTTATCAACTATATGATGATGAATCTAAAATGATCAACTCTTTAATTTTGTAAAGCTATGGAATTTTGCTTAGTTTTTGTTAGAAAATCATCATCAGAAAATCCTGATTATTCTTTATTGGGATTGAATGGTGTTGATAATTTAAAAATATTATCAGATTATAAATTAAGATCTGGTCAACCAATTGTATGTGTAATATCTAATCATAAAATCTTAGGTTTGTATTGTGTTGGTATGAATGGAAGCTTGAATCAATTTTATGGGTCTTCAGATTTTTTAATTAATGCTGAGACTTTAAGCGATATGACCTTTAAATATGTCAAGAATTACAATACAATCAAATATATCCTGCTTAGTTGTTTTAAGGTTTTATCATCAGACGAAATATTGAATCATATAAATATTTTGAAAGATGTTGAAGAAAAAATTATTTCTAATTTAATTTTATCTGAAGTAACTTGGGATAATTTAAAAAGAAATATATCCAAAGAAATCAGAAAAACCAATCTTCAATCATCAACAATTACTAGACTTTTAGCTGGTCTTAATAAATGTGCGGTTCCAAATAAAGCACAAATGATGAAGAAAATAGATATAGACTTAGATGGATACGATATAAAAATTATATCTTAAATGCCATAAGTTTGTGCTTGCATGCTGTTAAATATTCTTGCGTTATTTTTACATTCTTCACAAGCATTATCTGAAAAGTCCCATATCCTTCTTCCACCAGGCATTGTTTTGATACTACAATGACAATGTTCATGTTGTCCTGGAAGTGGGAAATTAGGTATCTCTTGTTCTGGAGCTGCTATTTGTCCATCTGCTCCTAAAGGTATATCTCTAATTGGGGCTACTTGTTGTGGTTCTTCTACAGGAGCAGGTTCAGGAGTTTCAGGAGCTGTTTCTTCTGGTAATGGAGTTTCATTTTCTTCAACTTCTAAAGGCTCTGCTGAAACATCTAAATCTTCATCAGTTGATTGAAATCTTTTAGTTTTGTATTGTCTAGTGGTTTTTGGAGAATCACCAATAGGTTGACCATACAAATTAAACTCTCTTGCTTGTCTGTACCACATACATTCAATATTATATAATCTTTTGTCTTAAATCCTTTATAAAATATAATTATGAGCGATATGTTTGATCCTAAAAAAATAATTGATTTTAACAAAAATTATTATGAAATATTAGATCTAGATAAAAATAGTTTACCTTTTGGTGGAGATAGATCAAGCAAAGTCGATTTGTCAAACATCTTAGATAAAGCTTTTAGGAAAAAGGCTAGGGTTTGCCATCCTGATTTTGGTGGAAGCAAAGAAGCATTTTTAGATATTGTCAGAGCAAGAAGAGTTATTGAAGACCCACTTTTAAGAAGTATTTATGAAAAGGGTGAGTTTGAAGAGACTAGATTTGTTGGCGATGGGCAAGATTTATTTTCTGTTGACTGGGACAAAATAGGAACATATAGAAAAGGCACACCAGAAGACACAGTAGGCTTCTCTTTGTTTTTATCTTTATGTGGGCGTAAAAAAGAACTCAATTTAATTCCAGCCTTTTTTCCTGATTCGAATGAGCATAATTATGAATGGGATTGGGTGATTGGTGATGCAAATGCCAAGATTGCCTTATCGATTGTTAATGATGAGAATGAAGTTTTAAGACTAACTTCAGGAGATAGCATTGACGAATCTTTGCCATTCAAGATTTATATATGTATACCTAGAGCGCAATTATATTTAAAAAGAAATCATGAAGAAAGAATTGTAAGCCCAGATGGATCAAAGACTATGATTAATGGATCTTTGATGGGTGCAGCTTACAATGATTACAATCTATTAGAAACAACAAACTTGGAAGAAGCGAAACAATATATCTCTGGAAATAAAATTGTAGAAGATTTATCAAGCTTTAGAAGAGGAGATATGGCTAAAGAAAAGCTAGTTGAAGATAAATCAAAAAATCAAAATAAATGGATGTCTGGTAATGAAATGAACAAGATTGATAAAGAATTACTTGCAAATATTCTAAAAATGCGTACAGTTGAAGTAAAACCAGATGAAAATGCAGCTGATTTTATTGAAAAAATTGGTGAAAAGAAAACTAGTTCAGCTTTAGATGATAAGCCAGAGCTCCCTTTTTAGCACAGGTTTTAAGCATGTATGCAGAGAAAAAATATAACGAAACAATAATGTTTCATCTACTTACTGGGGAGGATCTACCTTGGCAAAACATCTTTATATTATAGACACTTGTGTTCTTTTGCACGATCCTTTCGCAATCTACAAATTCGCTGAGAATGACATCTACATTCCTCTTGCTGTAATTGATGACCTCGATGATATCAAAACAAGAAAAGATAATGTAGCCTGGAGTGCGAGAGAAGTATTTAGGCAGCTTGAACATTTTACACTTCAAGATTTATTGAAAGGTGTCAAAATTAATGAGCAAAATGGGAGGCTTTTTGTTTATAACACTGAGTCGCCTTTGCAGAAAAATGAAAGACCAAATATTGTCAAAGTTCATAGTGATAATGCTTTAATCGAATGCTGTTTAGCACTCAAAGCATCAAATCCTAGAAAAAAAGTTTCAATTGTAACAAAAGACACTGGTTTAAGAATTAGAGCAATCACCTGGGGATGTGAAGCTGAAAATTACAGATCAGACTTAGTAAAAGAAGATGGTTTTACAGGCATCAAAAATGTTGATTGCGAAAACCCTGAAGATTGGAAAAAACTTTGGGCTGATTTTGAAGTTGAAATTACATCATTATCAACTGAAATGCAAGAAGCACTTAAAGAAGTTTTTCCTAATCAATTTATCATTTTTAACTATGGTGAAAACAAATGCCCTTCTTATCACAAAAAGGGTGTGCTCCATATTTTGAAAGATAAATCAAATGGGAAAAATGATGTAAAGCCAACTTACATGGGTGTTACAAGTAAGAACCTTGAACAAAGATGTGCTTTAGCAGCTTTGGCAGATCCAGAAACTCAATTGGTTACCCTTTGTGGTCCAGCTGGTACAGGTAAAACCCTTTTAACCTTAGCAGTTGCATTAGAACAGGTTAATCAAGGAATATTCGACAAAATTATAGTTATGAAGCCACTTATTCCTGTAGGTGGCAAAGATATTGGAGCATTACCAGGCGATAAGTTTGAAAAGATTGCTGCTTGGCTTGGTCCAATGAAAGATAACATTGAACAATTATGCGGTTCTAGAACATTGTCAGGTAATAACATGTTCGAAGAAATGTGCAGAGATGGCTTGCTAGAAGTAGAAGCTATGGCATTTATTCAAGGTAGATCTATTCCTAAGTCTATCGTTATCATGGATGAATGTCAAAACATCACTCCTCGTGAAGCAAGAATGGTTGTCGAAAGATGTGGTAAACAATCCAAGATTGTACTTTTAGGTGATTTATCTCAAGTAGAAAATCCTTATCTTGATGCGAAATCAAATGGATTATCACATGCTATTCAAGGTGGCAAGAAAAGTAATTTAGTTTCAGCTGTAACATTATCTAAAGTTGAAAGATCTGAACTTGCTGCTATTGCTTCTGAAATCTTTAATAGACCAGAAGCTCAAAGAAGATAGAAAAAATAGCCGTAAAAATAAAAAAAGGCTAATAAGGTATTTGGATATAAAAAATGGCTCACGCTTTAGTTTGGCATGAATTAGATTACAACAGCACAACATTATCTGATGCTACACCTCAGCTCCCATATGTCGATATGGGAACAATTAATCAAACAAATTGGAATATTAAATTATTTCAACTAAAATGGATCAATAGCAGTGTAGATAATGCAAAGCTCTGGTTGAACTCTTATGTTGCCGATCTAGGTGTTGAGCCTAATAATATTCCTGCGCAAGCCGGATTGGATTTAGTTAGAACTTCAGGATTTAAGTTCAAGTATATATTACTTGATGAATATAACACATCAAGCATTCCTGATGCAAAAGCGTCAACATACTATCCCTTAACAAGAGATTTATCTTCAAGCAAACTACAAATTATCGGAAATCATGGCCAATATTATCCTGCTCTTGGAGATAATATTTTATTAAAAAATCAGCAAGGTGTCGGGACTACAGAAGACAATGGTTTATATTTTGTCTCTGAACAACTGCCTGATTCATACACTGCTGCAACAATATATTCAGATATTACCTTAGCAGCTGGAAACGGAATTAGTGCCAATGGTGGAGCTGGAGTAAGTTATTATCTTTGCTATTCTCCAACTAAATCTCCTGGTCAATCTATTCAAATTAATCAAGATAGCGTAATTTGGACACTTAGAAACACAACAGATATCGTAAGCAGTGTCAAATATGCTACTTCATCAAATCATAGTACTGTAGGTACTGGTGCTGGCAAGACAATACAAATATTACCAACTGAATACTTAGGTTCAACTATCGCAACAAGTTTGCAATTAAATGATAGAGTTTTAGTAAAATCACAAACAGATTTTACTGAAAATGGCATATATCTAGTCAGACAAAAATATATTAAAAATAACAATTCTATTGCTGACCCACGATTAAGCACAAATAGTTTAGACTCTTATTGGGCTAACCCTGGAACTGGTATCACTGGTTTAATTAAACAAGGTAAAGCAGTTGAAGTTACAATCCTTCATGGAGATACATATAAAGGAAAAACTTATAGATATTATCCTGATGATGACAAATATAATGACTATAGAAATCTCGAATGGTCGGAATCATCATATCATTATCAAGTGGATGATACAGCTTTAGCTTACTTCGAAATCAATTCATCAATTGGAAATACAATTTATTTTTCTAGACTGCCTTCTGGATTTGCATACACTAATTTCCCTAAAACCATTTCAGTAATTGGTGGAACAAGCTATGCATTACAAGTTGATGACAAGATACTTATTAAAGATACAAGAACTGGAAAAACAAATCAAAATGGATTATTTAAAGTTACAGCAGTAGGAACTGGCTGTACTTTGACCAGATATAGTCCTTACAATGCTGCTGCTGGAATAAGTAATTTAAGAGTATATACTACTTTAAGTACCAATTCTTACAGTGGTAATTTTTTCTTTATTGCTAGAGAAAATAGAGTCCCAAATACACCATTTACCCTTGATGTAAGCGGTATAGCAATTTCAGACAAGCCTCTACCATTTAAATATTCACCATGTAATAATATTTTGAGTGTTGATGTTTCCGCAGCATTTGGAGCAAGTTATATCAAAGAATCTTTAACAGGCAAAGGAACAATTTCAGCAACAGATAGGATTCTAATCACAAATCAGGCAAATCCAGCTCATAATGGCATTTATGTTTACGATAGTGGACCTACTAGTGAATCTGGATTAGGATTTACTTCTAATTACAGAATACAACAAGCTGGTATTTTAACAGTTGGAGCAGGGTACACGAATAATGGCAAAAAGTTTATGCTTTATTCAACTGCAGCCAATGGAACTGTGCCTGGTGGGACTGGAGTTACTTTTTTTGATATAACCAGTGCTTATTCAGGGACAGGATATACAACTGTAGCTGGAATTACAACAGTAAATAAGCTTGCGACTACCTACATTTCACCTACAGATTTTGGTGTGAATATAAATGATAACGATAGAGTTTTAGTAAGTATTGGAAATACATTCGATACTGCAAATGGAATTTATGTTGCAAGTATGGGAGCCACAAGCACCTACGATTGGCATATGCATTCTAACTTTGCAAGATGGTGGGCAAATGTTAACAAAAATGATTCTATAGGAATTGAGAAAAATTTTATTGGTCAAGATAGTTCTCTTTACTATGTAAACAATTTTGAAACTGCCACAAATGGAAATATTTATATTCCTCAAGTAATTACAAACAAGAAAACAACAGTTACATTCGATGATAAGCAATTAGAAAATTATGAATTAAATTGGGTTGAGCAAGATTATCAAAAATATTATGTTAGAGCAGTAATTGGAAGCACAACGATTCCTCCATCTACATCTGGATCCGCTGGAGCATATGTAATTAAAACATCAACAGGGACTACAACATTTAATGATGGAGATCCAGTTCTTGTTGTTTGTAACCTTGGTGGTGCCGGAATATCTGATTTAGGAACTGCTTCAATAGCTTCTACTGCAAGTGGAATATATAAAGCAAAAAAATCTGGCTCTAATGTTTATTTTATCAAACATGCAGACTGGAATTATGCAACAGTTTGGGGATCTAATGGAACAAAATCAATTGCATCTCCTTATGAAAGACCAACATTAATTCGAGTTAAAGAAGGATATGCGACTGGTGCAGGTTCAGCAGTAACTATGTCAAAGACTGCATATTATATGCAAGCATCCTTGGGTGTTAGCTCTTCTGCAACAACAAATGGTTATGAAATCTTCACTGGTACAGGAAATACTATTTCAATAACTAGTGATTATAGCAATATGCATCTATTCTCAAAACTTGGGAGAGTAGATTATTATGTTGATGATCCAACTTTAGTTAAATATAGTAGAGATCTTACTTATGGAGATACTATATCATTAGGTGTAGATACTCTGGAATTCGACGGCGTGTATCCTTCAAGTGGTATGACCAGAATACTGGTTAATTTTAAAAATGATGCACGTTTCTCAGCTTTTATTGGATCTCAATATGATGCAAATTTAATTTCTGGAATATATGAATATTACGCTTTGCAAACTCAAGGTTCTTTATTACTTGCAAAGTATAAAAAAGTCAATCATGTTAAATTAAATGGTCATATTGACTATTACAAAGACTTAACTAATAATGGAGTCGGAACAAGTTCATCTGGTGTCGTAACTTTTACCTTAAAATCAGCTAAAGATGATAATTTTACTTGGCATCCTGAAACTTATCCAATTAGCCAAATACTTGTAAGCAATGGCGGTCCATATGTACAATTCACAGGGACTGCTTCTTTAGGATGCACTGAAGGAGTTGTGAGGTTAACTGCTGATGGTTTTGTAACTACAACATCAAATATTACAGTTAGATTGCAACAAAAATCTGGCACAATCGATGAAAGTTTAGGAAATAATAATTTTATCATTCCATTAAAAGATGGATATAATGTAAATCATACATATTGGCAACAAAAAGTTGCAATTGGAAATTCTCATTACACAGCTTTTAATGAGTATATTGCTGGTACTTCAGTTACTTCAAAGAGCACTGCTACATATATAATAGACAGAGATAGTATTTTCTCTGGATCTGCAACTTCATTCTTATTCATGAGAAGATCAAGTTTTGATTCATCATATTCATCATTAAGCATCACGAGTGGAAATGGAACTTTCTATCCATTTGCTTCTGCGCCAACAATAACCACTTCAGATTTCTTTATTGGGCCATGGTCGTTAGAAAATAATGACACAACAAATTGGTATTCAATTTATAAGCCAGATAATTCAACACCAATTATAGAAGAGCTTTTAAATGATTATAGCAATGGTAATGAAGATATTATTTTAGTTCTACAAAAGAATAAGAATGGTCTTTTATCGACATCCCAACAATCAAGTTATAATAAAGATGCTAATCTTTACACTCGTCAAACATATGGAAAAAATGACCAATATGTTCTTCAGTTTAAAAATGCAACTTACAAACAAATAATTTTAAATTATGATACAAGTTTCCCAAATCCAATCGTTCCTAAAAGAGTAAGAGTCGGAACTGGAGACACATATATTCTTTATTATGATCCAGCAAATACTTCAAGATCCACTGCTCAAAGAAGATGGTTTGTTGAAAAGAACTTAACTGATTATGGAACTGTAGGAGCTGCATCAACAACTAATATTAATTTAGATCAATATGACTCATTAATAGATAATGTATTAGTGGGTAATGACACAGTTTACTTACTTAAAAATCAAAATAATCCTTTAGAAAATGGGTTATATAATACTGTCATAAATAATTACTACAATTTGCAGAGACCTTCAAGTGTAACCGAAGGAATTAGTTTTTATTTGCCTGCTGACTTGATTCCTTATGGTCAAGTCGATGTGACTTATACGAAAGGTTCAATCAACGTAAATCAAACCTACGAATTACAGACACCTCAAAACAAACCATATACAATCTGGATGGGTGATGGAGGTACTGCTGGTACTAATATAAACATAAAATTAGTTCAATCAGCTGTTGGATTTACAGCTGCAGTAGCTTCTACAACTTCTTATTCTAATGTTACAACATCAACATCAATACCAGATGTAGTGGATAACTATTCACCAGATGATAATGAAAAAATACTTTTATTGTCTCAAGATAATTTCCAAACAGGTGTAGGATATACGACAAAATATCTAGCAAGATTTAAAAAGCAATTTACGGCATCTCTTGAAAGAACTGAATCAGGAACTGGTGCTTCTGAATTTTCAATTAGATCATTCAAGGTATATCAAAATTCAGGAGTAGGTTCTTCAGTTTTATATGAATCTTATTTCAATCCAAATGTGACTACTGTTGGTGTAGGATCTGTCAATTTTATAAACTATTCTACGATTCTTAATTATCCTCAAGCAGATTATATTTCGAATCATAATGTAAGTTTATCTACAGATTTGAATACTCAGTTGGGATATCTAGATCCAACAACTACTTTTCTTGAAGATAATAAAATTATATTATTGAAAGACCAAAGTGATTTGAAAGAAAATTCAGTCTATTATTCAAGAACATCAAGTGTATTTTTGCTTGATAGACATTCAACATTTAGTACATCAGAAAGTATTCAAGATAATCTTACAGTAAATGTTTTAAATTATGATAATGGAAAAACAGGCTCTGGAAAATATGGTATTTGGTATTCAGGTACTCCAACAATTGATACAACTCCACTGTATTTTGTTAAGCAGTATTATTCTATCAGGCTTGAAAACGTAAAATGCGCAACAGAACCTGGTGCTGAAACCGATATAGATTTAATTAATCCACCAACATCAATTGATAATTATGACTTGCAATTAAATGACAGAATTTTAGTCAAAAATCAAGATTCAAATCCTGAAGAAAATGGTATTTATTATGTATCTAATTTACAAGCTAACAAATGGCAAAGAGCATCTGATTTAAACTCAGATATACAATTAGTTCCACAATTGAATGTCAGAGTTGAAAATGGCCAAGTTAATTCAAACCAAACTTTTGTGATCAATTTAACAACAGTGCCAAGAGAATCAACATCAACTACACTTTATCCATATATTCTTGGAACAGATCCTATTGCATGGACTAATGCCAATAATTCTTATCAATTTTACAGCGATCCAAGTACATGGACTGATATCCCAGATTCAAAAGATCAAGCTATTAGTTTATATAGCGCAAAGCTTAATGAATTTGGTTATTCTTTAAGTCCTAGAATTGCCATAGCGACTTATGTGCCTACAGTTAGCCCCCAGTTAAATTCTACAGATGGCAAGGTAAGAAATATGAAATTAAATGTAGAATATGATATAGCAAAAGATTAAAACAAAAGGGTATTTTATTTAAACACTATAATAAAAAATTATATCTTGATTGTTGTGAGTAAAACGAAATGCAAAATATTGAGTCCGAGTTCCATAATTTATTAGAAGATGTAGCACCAAGCGTTCATACAAAAGATGAACAGGCTAGAATTATAGCAGAAGCTTCAGCTATTTTTAATAAGATGTCATCCAGAAGATTGGCAAAAAGAAATGTTAATCCAAGGCTTATCGAAGCTCAAATGACAGATGCAATTTTACAAGCTATGGGCTCTATTGAAAAATGGGATGATGAGTTTGATTATTCCATTGTAGAAGCTTCAGGTCTCACAAACAATCAAATTTTAAGGCAAGCATCAAAAACTAAGTGGGGTGTTAATGATGTTATCAATCCTGATTTCTTAGGATTTGAAAAAACTGATGAAGAAGACCCAACATTATTTGATTTTGAAAATGGTGACAATCAAGATCCAGCCGTTTTCACTGATAAACCAAAACATAGATCAGATTTTCAATCAAGCCCAAGTAGATAATGAATATCATTAGAAGAATTGCTCAAGTAGATCCAACTGGTGGCATGGGAGCCGCTCCTCCAGCTGACTTAGGAATGGCTGCTGGTACCCCTCCTATGGACCCTATGACTGGTGGAATGGGTGCAATGCCTCCTATGGGTGGGCCTCCAACAATGCCTATGGCTGCTCCAGGCGCAGCTCCAGCCAAAAGAGAAGAAATTGGTTCACCTTTAGACAGTTTAGGCAAAATCTTATATGATGTTGATATTGTAGCCTTATTGATTTCTAAGTTAGGTGAAGATACTGATGACACAGCAAGATATGTCTGGACACTTTATGGTGGAAATGACACAGGCGGAGTTGTCAAAGGCAGATTTGGTAAAAGAGTCAAGCAAAAAGATGTAGATCCTGAAAAAGAAAAAGAAGAGCAAGAACGCACTGAAGATTCTAGATGGGAAAGATTGCCTGAAGGAAAATATATATCAGACTTGACTGATTTAAGTGAAGTAGTAGAAGAAGTCAAAGGAATTGCAGCAAGCGCAGTCAAGAATGAAATCAAAGCTCAAGGAGCTGCAGCTGGTGGTGGGATGCCAATGGCTTCAAGAAATAGAGAATTGATTAGAATGGCTGAAAAACTTGATAAAATTGGTTTTTACAAGATGTCAGATACCATCCTACTTAAAATCACCCCAAATTAAAAATATTTGCTTTTTTCTAGTAAAAACGGTATAATGCTGTGGTAAGATAAATTATCACAGCATTTTTTAATGCCTGATTAGGAAATAAAATGGCAAATCAATACAATGAAGACTCAATCCAAATACTGGAAAGTCAAGAGGCAGTACGAACTCGTCCTGCTATGTATATTGGAGACACTGGGAAGAAAGGTCTTCACCACCTAGTTTGGGAGATTTTAGACAACTCAGTTGATGAGCATATGGCTGGCCATTGTTCTAAAATTGATGTAATTGTCTCTAAAGATAACAGAAGTATCACAGTAATTGATAACGGGCGTGGTATTCCAGTTGCAGTAAAGCAAGAAGATCCAAAAAAGCGAAGCACTCTTGAGATTGTTTTAACTGAACTTCATGCGGGTGGTAAGTTTGGAGACGATGGCTCTGGATATGAAGCTTCTGGTGGACTTCATGGCGTTGGCGCTTCTTGTGTAAACTTTCTCTCAACCAATTTAGATGTTCAAGTTTCTCGTGATAAGAAAAAATACCAGCTTAGTTTTGAACGTGGTATCCCTGTTTCTGCTGTCAAAGAAATTGGAACTTCTACTTCAACTGGAACAAGAATTACTTTTACTCCAGACTACAACATCTTTGGACAGTTTGCAGTTGAAGATGCTTTCCGTGAAGTTCTTATCGACGAGTTTGATATTGATGAGAAGTTTGCTGAATGTTCTGGCAAATGGCGAAAAGCACTTATTGCAGGAAATGAATCAAAAGACAATTTTACTAGCATTTTCAAACCAATGAATTATGCTGATGAAGTTTATGATGATGCATATGAATCTTGGTTTAATAATTCATGGAAGAATATCCAGTTTGATGAATCTGTTCTTGTCCGTAGACTTCGTGAAACTGCTTACTTAAATGGTGGTTTAAGAATCTGCTATAAGAATGAGCATACCGATACAAAAGAAGAGTTTTATTTTGAAGGCGGAATTGCTGATTATGTTAGCTATTTAGCTTCAACTAGAACTGGTGTATTCCCAAGCAAGCCATTCTTCTTTGATAATAAAAGTGGCAAAGTAAATGTCCAAGTTGCTTTCCAATATGGCGAAGAAGATGATGAAACCATTTACACTTATGCGAATAACATCAACACTGCTGATGGAGGAACTCACCTAAGTGGATTTAAGACTTCTATCACGAGAGTTGTTAATCAATTTGCGAGATCTTCTGGTGTATTGAAAGAGAAAGAACCTAATTTAACTGGAGAAGATATTCGTGAAGGTATCGTTGCAGTTATTTCGGTTCGTCTTCCTCAGCCACAATTTGAAGGTCAGACAAAGGGCAAATTAGGTTCTCAAGAAGTCGAAGGTGTGGTTAATAGACTTTTTTCAGAAGCAATCACAGAATATTTTGAAAAGAATCCAACAATTGTCAAGTCAATTGCTGAAAGAGCACTTAGGGCTGCTAAAGCAAGAGCTGCAGCAAAACGTGCTTCCGAATCAATTAAGAGACAAGGTTTTCTTGGCCGTTCAGGTTCGTTGCCAGGGAAGCTTGCTGATTGTAACTCGGAAGATGCAACAACAACCGAGCTTTATATTGTAGAAGGCGACTCTGCTGCTGGTTCATGCAAAGGTGGTCGTGAGCCAGAATATCAAGCTGTTATGCCTATTCGTGGAAAGATCATTAATCCTGAAAAGAATGATTATGCCAAGTTAATGCAAAACGAAGAAGTGGCTGCAATCATATCTGCATTAGGAACAGGCATTCGTGATGATTTCAGTATCGCAGACCTTCGATATGGCAAAATTATTATCATGACTGACGCTGATGATGACGGAGCACATATTGCTGCGCTTTTGATGACTTTCTTCTATCGTTTTATGCGTCCTCTAATTACTGAAGGACATCTCTATATTGCAAAACCACCCCTATATAGAGTAAATGTAAAAACTCAAAAGTTTTATATCCATACAGATGCTGAATTAGAGTCCTATCGCAAGAAGTATGGTGATAAAATTGAAGTGACAAGATTTAAAGGTCTTGGCGAGATGGATGCTGATGAATTGGGAACAACAACCATGGAAATTGGCAAGCGACAAATTATAAAAGTCAATATTGATGATTGTGATGAAGCGTCAAGAATCTTATCAGTGTTAATGGGTAGTAATGTTGCTCCTAGAAAAGAGCATATTATTAACAAGTCAGCCGAGCGTGTATTGGAGTTAAATAATGGCTAGAAAACCAAAAAATATGGAAACAGAAGCATTGGCAATTGCTGATGACTATGTAATCCAAAAAGAGTTCATTGAGCTTATTGATGAGCGATTTACAAATTATGCATTTGCTGTCATGGAAGATCGTGCGCTTCCTGATGCTAGGGATGGTCTAAAACCATCCCAACGCAGAACTCTTGTTGCAATGAACGATCTCAGCCTTCGTTCTTCAGGAAAGACAAAGAAATGCGCTAAGATTTGTGGTGACGTATCTGGAAATTATCACCCGCATGGAGAGGCAGTGGTTTACCCTACTCTTGTCCGTATGGCTCAAGATTGGTCA
>JACCDW010151887.1_pt1 | contig 21674 bp, 19 predicted proteins | sample 7449781 | NCBI WGS metagenome assembly JACCDW01 (sample SAMN15323449, study PRJNA562643) | freshwater metagenome | isolation source: river surface water | place: USA:Blue River Watershed | collected 2017-08-18
CAGATTTTCATTCAGGGTCACGCCTCCCCCGGTCCCTACGCAAGAGCATTTTTAGAAGGTCGCCTGTCCGAAGCAGAGCTCGACTCATTCCGCCAGGAAAAATCCAGACCAACCAGAGGCTTACCTTCTTATCCTCACCCAAGATTGATGCCGGACTTTTGGCAATTCCCAACCGTTTCGATGGGACTGGGTCCAATCAACGCGATCTACCAGGCCCAGTTCAATCGTTATCTGATGGCGAGAGGTTTCAAAGACACCTCTCAGCAACACGTTTGGGCCTTCTTGGGAGATGGCGAGCTGGATGAGGTTGAAAGCCGCGGTGCACTTCAACTGGCCGCCAACGAGAATCTCGACAACCTGACGTTTGTAGTAAATGCGAATCTGCAAAGACTCGATGGCCCGGTTCGGGGTAACGGCAAGATCATTCAAGAACTGGAAAGCTTCTTCCGAGGCGCTGGCTGGAATGTGATAAAGGTTATTTGGGGTCGCGAATGGGACCGCCTGCTCGCTAAGGATTCAGACGGCGCGCTAGTAAAGCTTATGAACGACACCCCGGACGGCGACTACCAAACCTTCAAGACGGAAGATGGCGCTTTTGTCCGCGAGAACTTCTTCGGTAGAGATCCAAGAACTCTGCAATTGGTATCCGATATGAGCGATGCGGACATTTGGGCGCTAAAGCGCGGTGGACATGACTACCGCAAGATCTACGCCGCCTACAAAGCCGCAACCAGTCACAAGGGTCAACCAACCGTCATCATCGCCAAGACCATCAAGGGTTATGGCCTAGGTAAGAGCTTCGAGGGTCGAAACGCAACCCACCAGATGAAGAAACTAAAGATTGAAGATCTAAAGCGCTTCCGCGATGAAATGCGAGTTCCAATCTCTGATGCAGTGTTGGAAAAAGACCCTTACATGCCGCCCTACTTCAAGCCAGCTGATAGCTCACCAGAGCTGCAGTACATGCATGAGCGTCGTAAGCAACTTGGTGGCTATCTTCCTGAGCGACGCAGTAAATACGTTTCCTTCAAACTTCCAGAAGACAAGGCCTACGAAGTTCCTCGCAAAGGTTCAGGTAATCAAGAAGTTGCCACGACCATGGCATTCGTGAGGATGCTAAAAGACATCATGAAATCAGATGAGACGGGACACCGAATTCAGCTGATCATTCCTGATGAGGCAAGAACCTTCGGAATGGATGCGTTCTTCCCAACCTCCATGATCTATAACCCACATGGCCAGCACTATATGTCAGTGGATAGAGAACTGCTGCTTAGCTACAAAGAGAGCGAATCGGGACAGATTCTCCACACCGGTATCAATGAAGCTGGTTCAGTCGCCGCTTTCACTGCCAGTGGTTCGTCTTACGCAACGCACGGCCAGCCGATAATTCCAATTTACGTCTTCTATTCCATGTTTGGCTTCCAGCGCACAGCGGATTCAATCTGGCTAGCTGGCGACCAAATGGTCCGAGGTTTTATGATTGGTGCCACCGCTGGTCGCACCACTTTGACTGGTGAAGGACTGCAGCACGCAGATGGTCACTCGCCGCTAATCGCTTCAACCAATGCCGCGGTTGTTTCTTATGACCCTGCCTACGGTTATGAGATTGCACACATCGTCAAGGCTGGACTTGAGCGCATGTATGGCGGACAGCACCCGGATCCAAACGTGATGTATTACATCACCGTTTATAACGAGCCGATGCTGCAGCCGGCTGAGCCAGAGAATCTTGATGTCGATGGAGTACTTAAAGGCATCTACTCGCTCAACAAAAACAGCCAGTCTGGTCACAAAGCGCAAATACTTGCATCTGGTGTAGCTGTGCCTTGGGCAATAGAAGCTCAGCAACTTCTGAGCGAGTGGGGAGTTTCTGCAGATATTTGGTCAGTGACCAGCTGGGTTGAGCTAAGGCGAGACGGAATCAAAGCTGACGAGCACAACTTCTTACATCCCGATGCTCCAAGAGCGTCCGCATACATTTCTCAAAAGCTGGCCGGAGCAGAAGGACCATTCCTGGGAGTCTCCGACTACACCCACTCATTGCAGGATCAAATCAGACCTTGGGTGCCAGGCGACTATGCAACTTTGGGTGCAGATGGATTTGGTTTCTCGGACACCAGACCAGCAGCTCGCCGCTACTTCAAGATTGATGGACCATCAATTGCTGTGAAGGTTTTGCAGCAGCTAGTGGGGCAGGGCAAGTTGGATCGCAGTGTTCTATCCAAGGCAATTGACAAGTATCGCCTTCTAGATGTGAGTGCTGGCACAAGTGGATCGGCCGGCGGTGACGCCTAAGCACCTCCCCTGGCTCAAGTCAATTGCGGGAGACCTCGCAACGGCTACTGTCACCCGTCTAGAGGAGACGCTGCCTTGGTATCGGGAGATGCCACCGGCTAGAAGAGCAGCCGTTGGAAACGTGGCTCAAAGCGGTATCAGCAGTTTCATCCAGTGGTATGAAGACCCATCTTCACAACCTTGGGTTGCGGCAGATGTATTTGCAGCAGCTCCAAGAGAACTACTTCGCTCAATCTCTTTGCAGGAGACCCTGCAATTGATTCACGTGGTTGTACAGATGGTTGAAGAGAGAGTTGTTAGCGAGCATCCCGAGCTGCAGGCAGCGGTCTTGAGATACTCCAGAGATATTGCTTTCTCTGCGGCTGATGTTTATGCAAGGGCTGCGGAAGCTAGAGGGTTGTGGGATGCGCGACTTGAGGCGCTAGTGGTTGACAGCATTATTAGCGGAGAAACTTCACAAGAAATCAACTCTCGCGTTGCAGCACTGGGTTGGCGAGCAGATGGACCAGTTGCTGTACTGCTTGGCACACGGTTAGAGAATCCCGACCCAGATCAGATTCGAAAGATTGCTCGCAAACTCGATTGCGATGTTCTTATAGGTGTGCAGGGGCGTCGACAGGTGGTTGTGATTGGACTGCTTGCCCAAGACCTAGCTGCCAGCAAAAAGATTCTTCACACCGCTCAGTCTTTGCAGGAACTTTTTGGTCCAGGCGATCTGATGCTGGGCCCAACGGTTGCTGCTGTTTCGGATTCTGCGCGTTCAGCAAAAGCTGCACTGGCAGCTCTATCGGTGGCGGCAAGTCGGGATAATCTTTCTCGTCCCACACTGGCAGATGATCTGCTGCCCGAGCGAGTCCTGGCAGGAGACCTGCTTGCGAAACAGGCTCTGATCAGCACCTATTACCTGCCACTGGTTTCGGGTTCAACTGAGCTACTGCAAACATTGCGCGCCTATCTTGAGAACGGCGGATCACTAGAGGCCACCGCCAAGTCTCTTTTCGTGCATGCCAATACTGTTCGTTATCGACTGCGCAGGATTGCTGAGATTATCGGAGAGGACGTAACAGACCCAAGAGTAGCGTTCGTGGTGCAGACAGCAATTGTGGTTGGACTAATCAGTGATACCGAGAGCGGGGTTAGGAGATAACTTGTTGATCTTTGCCTGTCCTGGTCAGGGTTCGCAAACCCCAGGTTTTCTTACTCCCTGGCTAGAGAAATATCCAAGCCTCTTGGGCCGCCTCAAGACTTTCTCTGATTACTGCGGAAAAGATCTAATCCGACTCGGCACTGAAGCTGATGAGGAAACTATCCGCGATACTGCTGTTGCTCAGCGTCTAATCGTGGGTTCCTCGCTTGCGATTTATCGCGAAGTATTCTCGGGTTTTGCGGTGGATGGTGCTGTTGGCCACTCAGTTGGCGAGATAGCTGCTGCTGCAATTGCTGAGGTGATCTCGGATGAGGATGCGATGAAACTGGTTGGGGTTAGAGCTGATGCGATGGCCGCTGCCGCTGCCAAAGAGCCAACCTCGATGGCTGCGATAATCGGCGGAGAAGCCGAGGCTGTGAATAAAGCCATTTCAGATTTTGGACTGGAGGTTGCAAACTTCAACGGTGGTGGACAAGTGGTAGCAGCCGGAAGGAAAGATTCAATTTCGAATTTGGTGGCCTCTCCCCCAGAAAAGACAAGAGTCATTGAGTTGAAGGTGGCGGGAGCGTTTCACACCTCCTTCATGCAAGAGGCGGTTGATGAAGTCGAGCAATTTGCCCTATCCATTCAAACCAAGGATCCCAAGGTTGCTATCTGGACGAACTTTGATGGATCAAAGATTGATTCAGGCCAGGCGTTCCTAGAACTTATCGTTAGGCAGATTTCCCGTCCGGTTCGCTGGGATTTGTGCATGGATAGCATCAACTTTGAAGGTTGCAAGGTGGTTGAGCTTCCACCAGCGGGTGCGCTGGCAGGGCTAATCAAACGCGGAGCCGATAAAGTTTTGGGCATAGCGATTAAGTCGCCGGCGGATGTGGAAAAGGTGAGTGCGTGAAAAAACTGAATCAGACCTCGCCTGTTCCCTATTCCAGAATCTATTCACTCGGAGCAGCCCGCGGAGAGATATCTGTCAGCAATGACGATGTAGCGGGTCCAATCGATTCTTCAGATGAATGGATTCGGCAGCGTACCGGGATTATCACTCGCAAACGAGCCGGCACCTCAACCTCTTTGATGGACATGTCGGTGAAGGCCGCTAAAGAAGCAATTGAAAAATCTAAAGTGAATCCGGCTGAGATTGATGCGGTGATACTTGCAACCATTTCTTTCCCCTACCAAACACCCTCTGGTGCAACACTGCTTGCCGAATTAGTCGGCGCGGAGGGTGCAGCTGCCTACGACATTTCTGCCGCCTGTGCCGGTTACTGCTATGGAATTGCACAAGCAGATTCGCTGGTTCGCTCCGGAACCGCGCGATATGTTTTGGTGGTTGGAGCTGAAAAGCTTTCTGATTTCATTAGCCCCACTGACCGCTCAATCTCTTTCTTACTCGGCGATGGTGCTGGCGCTGCCGTGGTTGGTCCAAGCGATCATCCCGGAATTTCTAAAACCGTCTGGGGTTCTGATGGTGGCAATTGGGACAAGGTCGGCATGACTGGTTCGCTAATTGATTTCAGGGACGGCAAGACGCCGTGGCCAACGCTGATTCAAGAGGGTCAGTCAGTTTTCCGCTGGGCGGTTTGGGAAATGGTGAAGGTTGCCAAAGAGGCTCTCGAGGCATCTGGCCTGAGGCCAGAAGACCTTTCCGCTTTGGTGACCCACCAGGCCAACGTTCGAATAATTGACGAATTTGCGAAGCAGCTAGGTTTGCCAGAGAGCGTTGTGGTGGCCAAGGACATCGTTGACACTGGAAACACCTCAGCAGCCTCGATCCCCCTAGCTATGCACCGCCTTTTGGCGGAGGGACAGGTCAAATCCGGTGGCTACGCCCTCCAAATTGGTTTTGGGGCTGGGCTTGCCTATGCCGCCCAAGTGGTTGAACTCCCCTAAAATAAAGCGACAATTACCCCCAATAGGAGATTTAGATGGCGCTATCTGAGCAGGATGTTCTTGCAGGTCTAGCAGAGCTTGTAAACGACGAGACTGGCATTGCCGCCGACGCTGTCCAGATGGACAAGTCTTTCACTGACGACCTAGACATCGACTCAATTTCCATGATGACCATCGTGGTTAATGCCGAAGACAAGTTTGGTGTCAAGATTCCAGACGAAGAGGTAAAGAACCTCATCACTGTGGCTGACGCAGTGAAATACATCACCGCCAACCAGGGCTAATAATCTTGCGCAGAGTGGTCGTAACTGGCATTGGAGCAACCACTCCGCTAGCTGGCGATGCCTCTGGTAGCTGGAAAGCACTTTTAGAGGGTGAATCTGGCATTAGATCACTCGACCAAGACTGGGTTGCAAAGTACGAACTCCCAGTTACATTTGCCGGCACCGCCAAGGTTCCTGCTACTGAAAAGCTAACGCCCCAAGAAGCCAAACGGCTTGATCCTTCCTCGCAACTCGCTCTCGTTGCTGCTAGAGAAGCTTGGGCGGATGCAGGCTCTCCGGAAGTCACCCCAGAGCGGCTAGCAGTTGATTTTGCCACCGGCATTGGTGGTGTTTGGACTCTTTTGGATGCTTACGACACCCTAAAGGAGCGCGGTCCAAGGCGAGTACTTCCAATGACAGTTCCGATGCTGATGCCAAACGGTCCTGCTGCGGCAATCGGTATGGACCTTGGAGCCAGAGCCGGCGTTAGAACTGCTGTTTCTGCTTGTGCTTCTGGAAACGAATCAATTGCAAATGCTTTTCAAAGAATCCGTCTAGGTGAAGCGGATGTAGTGGTAGCTGGTGGAGCCGAGGCAGCAATTCACCCGCTTCCAATTGCTGCATTCGCAGCCATGCAAGCTCTGAGTAAGAGAAATGATGAGCCAACCAAGGCTTCAAGACCCTATGACACCGACCGCGATGGTTTTGTGATGGGTGAAGGGGCCGGGGCTCTAGTGCTCGAAGAGTATGAGGCTGCTAAGGCTCGTGGAGCCAAAATTTATTGTGAAATAGTTGGAGCGGCAGTCACTTCTGATGCGTATCACATCACCGCACCAGACCCAGAAGGCTCAGGAGCCGCAAGAGCAGTCTTAGGGGCACTGGAACAAGCGGGTGCTAAGCCGCAGGATGTTGAACACGTAAACGCCCATGCAACATCTACTCCAGTTGGTGACATTGCGGAGTTCACTGCGCTGCAAAGAGTATTCGGCGATCACACCAAGAATCTTTTGGTAACTGCAACAAAGAGTGCGACAGGACATTTGCTCGGTGGTGCAGGTGCCATCGAAGCCATTTTTACGATCCTCGCTCTGCGCGAGCAGATTTGCCCGGGAACTCTAAACCTTGATAACCAAGACCCTGCGATCGAATTGAACGTGCCAGCCAAGCCAAGCCCGCTAACTCGCCGGGATGCAGTTGCCATTAGTAACAGCTTTGGCTTTGGCGGCCACAACGCCGTTTTAGCCTTCCGGAACCTCTAACCGACCCGTCTAAGCCCTTCCAGGGGCATTTTGCCGGCTCTGAGCGGCTCTAGCAGGTCAAGCCAGGCTTGAGCACTGCTGAGGCGCAGAAGCCGCTCTAGTTCCCTCATCGATCCCCCGGACTGATTGATTAGCTGCTGGATGTGACCAACCCGTAAAACGGGCTCGCCAGCTTGGTCCAACGAAATGTGCTTCAGCCCCAATCTGGCATCAAACAGATAGAGCGATGATTCTGAACTCATCTGGGTTATTTCAAAAGCGTCACAAATTTGAGAAAGCGCAAATGTCATTTCGTGCACCTGATCATCGCCGAGTTCTGTGATGACTCTTGCCTGAAAGAATTTGGGGTTTGCGGGCTGGGTGAACCAGCGCAGTGATACGCCAATTGGACGCAGCAAATCCTCAGCCTTGCCCAAGTTTTCCCGGGCAACACTGAGTAGCCAGATGTCAGCGAACGTAAGATACCTCCGATTCAGTCTGCGTCTTCCCCTACGCCCTGAATCGGTCTTATAAGACTAAGTCAGCAATTGCTCCAAAGTCAAAAGCTATTTCTCGAAGCTTCTTGCTCACGCAGCTGCTCGATATCCGTGAGTTTTCTAAGTCCGGCATAGGCATTGAACATTCGGTGGTTTTTCTGCAGGTCTGGATTTTGATCCAGAAAATACCAGTACCCCGCCGTGAATGGACAGGCGTCCTCGCCAACTCTCTTTTTTGGATTCAGCGGACAATCGCTGCAGTAGTTGGTCATCTTGGAAAGATATGCTCCTCCGGCGGCATAGGGTTTAGTGCTCATCAACCCACCATCCGCGTAGAGACTCATCCCAATAGTGTTCGCCGGCATCACCCAGGGTGTTCCGTCAACAAATGCGTCAATGAACCAGTCGTTTACTTCCTTCGGGACATATCCACGCTGCATCGAGTGATTACCCAGGATCATCAGTCGCGGAATGTGGTGAAGCCAGGCATTTTCGCTCAAGTCTGCGATTGTGTGACTGATGCAGTTTGCTTTCAAACCTTCATTTGAAAGCTCAGTCATGAAGCTCGGCAATGGAGTGTTTGCTGAAAGCGAGTTGTTTGAGGTGTAGCCCTCGCCAAAGTGCCAGTAGAGGTGCCAGACATAATCTCGCCAACCAATGATTTGACGAATGAATCCCTCAACACTTTCGAGTTTTGCTTTGCCAGACCGATAAGCATTCTCAGCAGCTCTTACAACCTCAATCGGATCGAGAAGACCCAGATTCATCGGAGCACTTAGGAGTGAATGACTCATGCTCCAGCTGCGCTGGTCGACAGCATCTTCATAAGGACCAAAAAGATCTAGCCGATTCTCAATGAAATGAGCAAGAGCTTGCAATGCTTGCTCTCTTGTTCCTGCAAACTTTCTTGGACCGTCTTTGCCGATAAATCTAACGCCAGATCTTTCAAGCTCATCAAGCTCGTGCCTGACCTGCTGATCTGTTTCGTCTTCTTCAGGAAGCCATGGCCCAGGGACGACAAGTTCTTCTTTGGTTGGTGGAAATCGATTCGAGTCATCAAAGTTCCACTTCCCGCCAACTGGCTGCTGCTCGTCCATCAGAATCTTTAGACGGGTGCGCTGTTTGCGATAGAAATCCTCAAGTTTTAGTTTCTTTGCGGATTCGGCATAGCCCTCCCAGTCTTGCTCGGATGAGCAAAAGCCCCGAGCTTCGGCTACATGAATTCCAAGCTTGCTAACAAGCAGGCGAAAGGGATAGCTGGTTGGATTGACCGCCGAAGTAATGCCAAAATCCTCGGTTAGCAGATCCCGGTAGTTTTCAAGTTCAATCGCCTGAACCCTGGGGTCTTGGGCCCTGCTTCTGAGGGCATAGAGGATCAGGTGAGCCTTTTGACGGTGATAGCGCCTTTTTCGGAACTGCTCTTTGACGATTGGTAGCACAAATCGCTCGCCCAGCTCAAAATGAGGGCCCAATTGGTCGGCAAATAACAGCTGCAAGACGCACCACCTAATACACTCAACTCAACCACAATGAGCAAGCTTTACTTCCGCTACGGCGCCATGAACTCGGGCAAGAGCACTGCCCTGCTGCAGGCCGCCTTTAACTATGAAGAACGCGGCCAGTATGTCCTTCTGGCTAAACCAGCAATCGACTACAAAGGCGATAAGAACATCGTCTCTCGTCTGGGAGTTTCAAGAGAAGTTGATTTTCTTATTCGCCCAGAAGATGATCTGCGCGAGCTCTACGCTCAGCACAGCTCTGAGGCCGAGAGCAAGACTGGTCAGCAGGTCTCTTGCTTGCTACTGGACGAAGCGCAATTTCTAACCGAGGATCAGGTTGATCAGGCACTCGAAGTTGCAGTGTTAGACCGAGTGCCAGTGCTCGCTTACGGAATCAGAACTGATTTTCAAACCAGGGCTTTTCCTGGTTCTAGACGTCTGCTTGAAATCGCACACAGTCTAGAAGAGCTCAAGACAATCTGCCGCTGTGGAAAAAAGGCCATGTTCAATGGTCGAATGGTCAACGGCCGATTTGTTTTCGCAGGTGAGCAGGTAGCAATCGATGGCGACAAGGTCACCTACGAATCCCTCTGCCCAGCCTGCTATCTAGCTCGCAAAGCTGCCAACTAGAGAAGATTTGGTATCTTCTGCTCCTCAGCAATGTTTGCTCTTCTGAAAACAAGAGTTACCAGCGTTGAAATAATCACAATGAACAGCGAGTAAAGCGCTGGCACCAATAAGATCGAGTCAACCCCTGGGTTGTCGATGTAGACAGCGACAATCACCGCGATAGCTAGCGGCCCGTTGTTGATTCCCGTCTCCAGCGCAATTGTTCTGGCATTGGCGGGGTGCAATCGAAGCAACTTAGAGATGTAGTAGGCAACTGTGATTCCGAGTAGTCCCAACCCAATTGCAACTACATAAGTTGGCCACTCGGTGGTTAGTAGAAGCTGCCAGTTTCTTGGGACCCAAATCGCAATTAGGAATGGAATGAAGAGAAGTCCAAAAACTCCACCCAGTAGCTCTAATACAGCTCCAATGTTGGAGCTAAGCCGTCGAAGCAGCATTCCCAGGGCCACAGGAATAATCAAACCAACAATAACCAGTGCTAGCTCTCGGAAGTCAATGCTTAGCGATTCATCCAGACCCAAAAGTCGGGAGTAAACGAACATAGCTGCCGGAGTCATGATGAACGCCCACAGGGTTGAGTTCACGGTCATGGTCACACTAAGTGCCAAGTTTCCCTTTGAGAAATATGTAAAGAGATTTGAGGTGGTTCCAGCAGGAACAGAACCCATGATCAAAGCGCCCAGGGCAATCAAAATGACATCCTCGGTCGTCGAGAATGGGAACAGTACTGTCACAATCAAGACATAGGCAGTCAGCGGCATAATTCCGAATTGGGTGACCCAGCCGATAATGAGGCCCCAGGGCCTTTTCAGAGCTAGTGCAAAGTCTTTCGGGGTAAGTCCCGCGCCAAGACCGAACATGATGATGACGATGAAGATTCGAAGCAGCGTCTGTTCAAATTCATTTACAACGGTTGCTTCATTTACTACTTCAACTACCTCTTCGGTGAAAATGCTGAGTGCGCGCATCACTATGCTCCCTTGCTTGAGGACATGGCTTCATCGCGCAGTTTGCGACGAAGGATTTTTCCGATTGGGCTCTTTGGAAGCTCATCGACAAAGAAGACATCCTGCGGAATCTTGTAGGCGGCCAGGTTCGCTCTGCAATGAGCAATCACAGCCTCCTTGCTAGGAGCGGGTGCTGTTGCCATAACGTAAGCCTGAACTCGCTCGCCTGTTTTGTCGTCTGGTACACCGATGACTCCGACCTCTAGAACTCCAGGCACCGCCGCAATTTGTTCCTCGATTTCGTTTGGGTAGACGTTGAAACCGCTAACCAAAATCATGTCCTTCTTGCGATCCACGATGGTGAAAAAGCCATCGGAATCCATGGTTGCGACGTCGCCTGTTCTTAGCCAACCATCCTTGAGTGAGTTTGCCGTTTCTTCTGGTCGTTGCCAGTAGCCAAGCATGATCTGAGGTCCACGGGCCACAATTTCTCCCGGCTCTCCAACTGGCACTTCATTTCCGCTCTCGTCAATGCACCTGACCTCAGTAGAAGGAACTGGAATACCAATCGTTCCATCCTTCGCAAGACCGGTCAGAAGGTTGAAAGTCAAAACTGGTGATGACTCGGTAAGGCCGTAACCCTCGACAATTGGTGTGCCAGTGAGTTCTCGCCAACGCTCTGCGACCGAAGCCTGCAACGCCATTCCACCAGCCGCGGATGCCCGCAGGTGCTTTGGTGGTGCGTCCTGGAACCAGCGCTCGTTCAGAAGCGCATTGAACAGGGTGTTCACTCCGCTGAGCCAAGTGACTTTGTAGTTGTCAAACGCTCTTCTTAGATTGCTAGGTGGTCGCGGCGAAGGAATCAAAATGTTTCTGGCGCCGTTGTGATAAAAGCCAAGCAGATTCACGGTGAACGCAAAGATGTGATACAGCGGCAATGCAGTAAGAACGATTTCCTTACCAGCGCGCATGCCATCACCACAGTGAGCAATCATTTGAAGCGTGTTGGAAACCAAGTTGCCGTGGCTGAGCATCGCGCCTTTTGAAACACCTGTAGTTCCGCCGGTGTACTGCAAGGCCGCAAGAGACTGAAGGTCAAGTCCGTTTGTATATGACTTAAGCTTCTCACTCGATAGTTTCGCTTTACCCATTGAAATAGCTTCGGCAAATCTGGTGTGTTCGACGGTTATCTTTGGAAGTGTTCTACTCCAAACTTTCTGCACCAGTCGGATCACTCCCCCAACGACACTTGGGAAATATTCAGAAATCTTGACGGTCACCACATGCTTTATGTCGGTCTGGCCCAAAACCTCTTGCAGGCGATCAGCAAACATGTCGATGACAACCAGAGCTTTGGCACCTGAGTCCTTGAATTGGTGAACCATCTCATTGGCGGTGTATAGAGGATTGGTGTTTACCAAAACGCAGCCAGCCTTGAAGATTCCAAATGCTACTACCGGATAGCTCAGACAGTTAGGCATCTGCACCGCAACTCTGTCGCCAGCTGAAAGACCGAGTTCTTCGCGCAAGTAGCTAGCAAATTGATCAGAGAGCTGATCGAGCTGCTCATAGCTCAGGGAGCCGTTCATGCCATTGGGCATGACCTGAGTGAATGCGATCTTCTTGCCATACGTGGTTGCAGCTGCTCTGATTAGCTCAGGTAGGTGAGCGAATTGCGCAGGTGGGAGCTGCTTTGGAACATCACTTGGATAGTGAACCAGCCATGGAGTATTGGTCATCATTGCTCTTTCCGGTTACCCAGCAGGGCAAAGATGCCGACGCTGGACTCTTTCGCATAAGCATAACTGGGTCTCAGGACTTGGCCTGAACCTTGCAGCTGGCTCTAAATGCCCGAAGTTAGGCCCTAGAACGCGTTATTTACTGGCTATGACACCCTCCAGCACAGCCTGATTACTTTCGCTGGCTGGAATGACCCAGCGGCTCCATGGACCAGAATCAAACTCCAAAACCAGTACCGGACGACGTTTATAGACCACACAAAAGTCCTTGCCTCGACGATGCCGCATAGTTCCAAGCATGATCAGGTATGGGAACCCAGTTCCTGGAGCACGAATACCGCGAAGCACCGCAGTTGTCCAGGGATCCTCCACCAGCTTGACTTCACGAAGAGCGGAGAGCGGCATTCTTGGGGAACCACTGAGTGCCCCGACTTTTTCAAGTGGTTTTAGTCGGTAGCGGAGTGTGCCAGCTTCTATCTCAATCAAGTTCACTCCTTTGGTGGGGCGTGCGGGACTTGAACCCGCGACCGACGGATTATGAGTCCGCTGCTCTAACCGGCTGAGCTAACGCCCCGGCCCAACAAGCCTAGCGTTTGCAGGCTAGTCCTCACTTCGGCGACGCAGCTTCTTGGCCTGGCGCTGAATTTCACTGCGCAAATCAGAAAGCTGACCACGAACTTCTTGGCGCATCTCCACCAGCCGCTCACGTGCCTCGGCCCTTAGATTTTCGGCTCGGCTTCTCAAAGCAAGTGCGTCGGAGCGCCACTCGACGAGCTTGGAACGAACAGTTTCATTTAGGCGCCCGATTGGGGCCATGTAAGAAGGCTTGTTGTCGTCAGTTGTCGGGGTGCTCTCTCCGATTCCGAGATATAGGTCCTCAAAGATCTTGACGGTGCGGTTTATGTCGTGGGCCTGAATCAAATGCAGAGAGTTTTCGCTAAGTCTGTTGAGCTCTGCCTGATCAGCAGAGAGTACTCTGCGAAGCCGATCGGCCAGTGCATCAACGTCACCCGGCGGGAATAGGTAGCCATTGTCTCCGTCGTGCACCAGGTGCGGCAGTGCCATGGCATCTGCTCCAATCACTGGTCTTCCGCTGGCCATCGCCTCCATGGTTGCAATTGATTGCAGCTCAGCAATCGAAGGCATCACAAACACCGTCGCGCGTTCGTAAATTCCAGGCAGCTCCTCATCGGTCACGTGCCCGAGAAAGCTCACCCGCTCTGAAATCCCTAGTGAGAGCGCTAGCTTCTTTAGTCGCTCTCGCTCTCCCCCGTCACCAACCAACTCAACTTTTAGGTTTGGGTATTCGTTGAGTTTTCCAACCGCTTTCAATAGGACATCGACTCTTTTTTCATCATCCAAGCGTCCAAGAAAAAGCGCAATTGGATTTTTGTTCTGTACTTGCGAGTCATTTGCAAACCTAGAAGCATCAATTCCACAACTAATGGCTAGCACCCCGCTAACACCAGCTGCCTTTTCTAGTAGGTCAGCGGCCCGTTTTGTAGGTGTGGTGACAGCATCCATTTTCCTCAGAATGCGTCCCGCATCCGCCCAGAGCACTCGCATGGCCCAGTTGTGCATGAATTTAGGAAGCAACGAATACTTGATTAAGTTCTCAGGCATGATGTGGTTAGTTGCCAGAACTCGGATGTTTCTGCGCTTAGCTGCAATGTTTGCAAATCTTCCAACCATTAGATGAGATTGGATGTGAAGCGCAACTGGATCTAAATCATCAAGAATCTTCCCGATTTTTCTGGTCATGCCCCAGGGCTCTGGCCAGCGAAGGGTCTTGTGCTGGGGAACTCGGTGGCTTCGCAGACGGTGAACAATCATGTTGACACCGTCATGCTCTTCGATTCTGGCGCCTTCAGAGGAGTCAAATGCAGGGGCAATTATGTGGACTTCATTGCCATTGCGTACTAGCCCACCGGCCAGGCGTTCGGCGAATCGGGCAGCTCCATTGATGTCAGGAGCAAATGTGTCACAGGCCAAAACTACTTTTAGTGGTTTGGTCATTGAGTTCTTTCACCTACCAGTTGGGGGTGGACTTTGGACAGCATCAGAACTCCAGCCATCGCAATTGCGCCAGCGATGATAAATCCAGAGACCTGGGCGACATCTGCCTTAGAAGCCTCACCCAAGATAACGATACCGATTCCAACCGCAACGGCTGGATCCACCACAGTCAGTCCGGCAATTACTAAATCAGGCGGGCCTGAGGCATAGGCATTTTGGACAAACCATCCGCCTAGGAAAATTGCCCCCAGAAGCGCTCCGACTGCCAGCAAAGTGAGCAGATCGAAATCGGCTTGGTAAAGCCGCTGAATGACAACCTTCGCGAGTGAGGCAGTGAAGCCATAGAGAACGCCTGCTCCGAGGATGTAAGCCAGGGGTCCAACATTTCCCCTCGACCACGCAAACGATAGACCGAAGACAGCAAGCAGTAGAATCATGATTCCAACTACCTGCAAAAGTTTCTGGTCACTCATCTCTGTATTGACTGCGCTTGTGGCAGCAAGAGACACGAACGATGCCACGCCCAACAATATGACGGCTATCGCTCCTAAGGTTTTTCCATCGAGTTTGACTTTGTAGATTCGCGCATTCAAAACAGATGTCAAGATCAGAGCCAGTGCCCCAATTGGTTGAACAACAATGAGTGGAGCAAGCGCCAGTGCCCCTAGTTGGAAAAGGGCCGCCAAAAGCAGAAAAGAGGTGCCTGTAAGCCAGCGAGGTCTCTTTATTAGATCAAGTATTTGACTGAAGCGAAGTGCTGAAATTTTCCTGGTTTTTGGCACGTAGTGGCGAGTGACTGCGTCGTTTTGAAACTGAGCACCGAGCGATAAAAAGAATGCGCCCATTACTGCTAGCAGAATTGCGATAGCCCGGATTATTTCGGGAGTTAGCAAGCAAAGTCTCCTAAAGGAAATCAGCGGTCTCAGCCTAGACCAAGGGGCCTCAATCAAAGGTAAATTTGTCCTGTGACCATCCTGCCAATTTGCATCACTGGTGAGCCTGTGCTGCACCGAAAAGCCGAAGAAGTGCGTGAAATCACGCCAGAGATCAAGGCTTTGATAGATGACATGTTTGAGACTATGGACAAAGCCCCCGGAGTGGGATTGGCCGCACCGCAAATCGGAGTTGGGCTAAGAATTTTTGTCTACGACTACGAATTTGAGGAAACGCGCTTGCGCGGGGTCGCAATCAATCCCGAACTAACGTTGTCAGAAATTGAAGATAGTGAACCTGATCCAGAAACCGAATCAGAGGGGTGCCTGTCTGTTCCGACCGAGCGTTTCCCACTCAAGAGGGCAAGCCAAGTAACCCTCAAAGCATTGGATGAGAATGGAAACCTTTACGAGCTGAGAGTGAATGGCTGGATGGCCAGAATTTTCCAACACGAACATGATCACCTAGAAGGAATTCTTTACGTGGACCGACTAAACCCTCCCTATCGCGAAGAGGCCAAAGAAGTCATCAAGGAATATGGCTGGGGTGTTGCTGGTATCACCTGGATGCCTGGCGAAGACGATCTAGAACCCTAACATTCGCAGACCAGCTGCCACGGCAGCTCCGGCAATTACGACCAGGATATATGGCGCACGTAGCCAAAGCAGAATCGCCGCAACCAACAAGGCAGGCAATCTTGAATCAATTACTACAGCTCCGGATGTTGTAAATCCCTGCAACATGACCATGGCAGCTAATAGTGCAACCGTTACTTTTTCAGCAAAATCTCGAAACTTGTCAGTAATGAATCGCTCAGGAATCAAATAGCCAAGAATCTTCCAGCTGTAGACAGCGGTTGAGGCGATGATGACTGTCGTAATCACTTCTTACCCCCGATGGGAAGCAGTGCAACCGTTGCAGCCAACAAGATTGGGATTCCAGGCGGGAGGAAAGGTGTTGTTGCAATTGCTACGGCGGCGCCGAGCAAAGCGAGCTGCCAGCTCTCACGAAGCCTTGGCCAAAGAAGGCCTAAGAACGCAGCTGCGGCAGCTGCATCGAGCCCCCACTGCTCCACCGAGCCCATGAGATTTCCAGCTAGTGCTCCAATAAGTGTTGCTAGGTTCCAGAAAACGAACACGGCAATGCCGGTTTGCCAAAATCCTGCTTTCTGGTCCTTGGATGATTCCTGCGCTGCAGACACAGCGTTCGACTCATCAATCGTTAGCTGTGCGGCAAAGATTCGCATTAGCCCCTTAGGTCCGACCACGCTGGTCAAACGAAGCGCGTAGAAAGAATTTCGGATACCCATGAGCCAGGCGCTGGTAATTGCAGTCACCGGTGCACCACCAGCGGCTAGCACGCCTACAAACGCAAATTGCGAGCCGCCGGAAAACATGAAGAGGCTAAGGATCATGACAGAGAGAATGTCGAGTCCTGCAGCAACACCGATTGCGCCAAAAGATACGCCATATAGGCCAGTTGCTAGTCCAACTGAGAGCGAGGTGGAGAGGACCTGTTTATTCATTTCCACCTTCAAGAAAGTGGCTCCCCGGCTTGGACTCGAACCAAGAACCCTCCGGTTAACAGCCGAATGCTCTGCCAATTGAGCTACCGAGGAATGGCCCTGCGGGCCTAGGAAAGATTAGCAGATTTAGAGCTAGTTCATAAGAGAACGACGCTCGGCCTCTAAGTCGACCAACTGTCGCTGAATTGCAGCCTTTTGCTCATCACTACCGCCTAATTCAGCACGTCTTAGCGCAGCAAGCAAATCAGTCTTCTCTCGATCTAGCGCCCTAATCATCGCGGAGCTGACTATGCCCTGGCTGTATTTGCCAAGCTCAGCCTCGCTCTTGAGTGGCAGCGGCGCTAATGCAAGCTCCCTAATCACAGACTGAAGATCCTGCGGTGCTAGCGATGCAATCAGGTTGGCAAAACTTGAATCGTTTAGCTGATCGGAATTCTCTAGAACTAAATCAAGCAGCGCTTTGTAGCTAGGAGTAGCAATACCAGCCGCTTGCATCCTGCGCAACTGGTGAGTAGAAAAAGCCGAGGGATTCTGAAGTAAAACCTGCATGATCTGAGTTTCTAACTTATCGACCGGAGCATTTGAAACCGGAAGAGCGTCAGATGTTCTAAGCGACTCGACTCTTTCTCTGGTCGCCTGATTCTTGTTGCCGCCGACCATGTTCGCGACATCTGCGACATCTAATGAAACCCATTCCGCCAGCATGCGAATGTATCCAGAGCGCAAAGCTGGGTCCACAATCTCAGCAACCACCGGTGCTGCAGCGCGCGCTGCCGCTACGCGACTATCGATACCGTCCAGAGAAAACTGACTTAGTCGATGCTGGATTACAAATTCAAACAAGGGTTTGCGGTTCTTTAGCATCTCGACCACTGCCACGTCACCCTGCTGCTGTCTCAGATCCGATGGATCAAGCCCAGCTGGACCACTGGCAACAAATGTAAGGGCATTGAACTTGTTAGCGTCTCCATAAACTTTGAGCGCAGCTTTCTCTCCAGCAGCATCTGGGTCAAAAGTGAAAACAACGGAAGCTGGCTCAGTGGATTGACCGAGTAAGCGGTTGATTAGCTTGATGTGCTCTTCGCCGAAAGCTGTTCCACAAGTTGCAACTGCTGTCTTCTCCCCCGCCAGGTGGCAGGCCATCACGTCGGTGTATCCCTCAACCACAACTACTTGGCGCTTGGTGACTATTTCTTTTCTCGCAAGATCAAGCCCATACAGCACAGTTGACTTGTGATAAACCGGAGTCTCAGGCGTATTGAGATACTTTGGGCCTTGATCGTCTTGATATAACTTTCTTGCGCCAAAACCAACCACTTGCGAATTAGCATCGCGGATGGGCCATATGACTCGACCCCGGAAGCGATCGTAGTAACCCTTATCGCCCTTTGATAAAAGTCCTGCAAGAGCCTGGTCCTCTAGTTTGTAGCCAAGCTCAACCAAATGATTTGAAAGATTTTGCCAGCCCTTTGGAGCGTAGCCAACTTGGAAATCGGCAATACTTTCAAGTTCAAACCCGCGTGCCACCAAAAAGTCTCTAGCGGCTTGGCCTTCTTCCGAGTTCAGTTGCGACTGAAAGAATTCACTCGCTGCTTTGTTTATGCTGAGCAGTAGGTTGCGATTGGAACTCTCTCCCTCCCCCTCCTCATAGGTCAACTGATAGCCAGTTCTTTCGGCCAGCTTCTCGACAGCTTCGCTAAATCCAATTTTGTCCATTTCCTGGATGAACTTGAATGCGTCGCCACCCACTCCGCAACCGAAGCAGTGATAGAAGGCAGGATTTGAACGGACATGAAAGCTTGGGGTTTTTTCACCATGAAACGGGCAAAGCCCCTTGAAAGAACCTGGGCCTGCAGGTTTTAGGGCGATGTAGGAACCGATCAAGTCGACGATGTCAACTCGGTCCTTTAGCTGTTCAATATCAGACTGCTTCACCCGCGGCATATCAGAATCCTATGCTCGCAGCTCAGAGTGCAATGCAATAGCAGCTGGATCGGTCAAAGATGCCACCGCATCCACTACCGCACGATGCTTTTGCGCTTCATCCTTGGCTGCATCCCAGGCGGCTTTGGCAACGGGATCTAGGTGCTTCCCAGAACTGCTTAGCAGCTCGTTGGCAAGCTCAATCAAGAGCTCGCGCTGGCTTTCGTAATAAGGCTGACGCTCATCTGTAGTCATCACCTGTGATGCCACGAGCCCCTTCAATACCGCAATTTCACTGCGCACCTCTGACGGAACAATCAGTGAAGCTTTGTAGCGAGCTAGGTTTGGCTGAGTGCTGGAAGCCCTGACTGCTTGAATAGTTCTCATAACAAATGAACCAATCAAATCACTCGTCAAATTCTTTAGTTTTGCAAGGTCCTTAGGCGTTTGATCAAATGAGAGCAGCCAGTTTTCATTAGAGCGCAGATTCGAAAGTGCCTGCTCTAACTGTGATTGGGTGAGGTTGCCACCTTCCCACTTGCCGATTTCCTCAATAAGACTTGGTTCCGCGGCCGGGTCATTGAGTAGTTTGGGGTCGATTAGACCCTCCACGATTGCATCCTCGAAGTCATGGATCGAATAGGCGACATCATCTGCAAGGTCCATGATTTGGGCTTCGATGCACTTAACACCCTCTGGTGCCGAAAGCCTCATCCACTCAAATACCTCTTGGTCGTCTTCATAGACACCGAACTTGACGTGGTTACCAAACTTAGCCGCATCTTTGAGTCGCCAAGGATATTTAGTTGAGGCATCAAGTGCCGCGCGAGTGAGATTGAGTCCACGAGAGATCGAATCCTCATCCAGAATTTTGGTTTCAAGGCGGGTCAGGATTCGAAAAGTTTGGGCATTGCCTTCAAATCCACCAATGTCAGCTGCCCAAAGGTTGAGTGCGCTCTCACCGTTATGCCCGAACGGTGGATGCCCGATGTCGTGCGCAAGGCAGGCGGTGTCTACCAGATCAGGATTGACTCCAAGCGCAACCGCTAGCTCTCGTCCGACCTGAGCAACTTCTAGTGAGTGCGTCAGACGTGTACGTGCAAAAGCCTTTGAGCTAGGCGAAAGGACTTGAGTTTTGGCGGAAAGTCTTCTAAAAGAAGATGAGTGCAATACTCTCGCTCGATCACGCGCAAATTCACCTCTACCTTGCGTCTTTGACAAAGGCTGTTCAACAAACCTTTCTCGATCAAAGGCTTCGTATCCCGGCTCAAATTCGCTCTGCATCATGCGCCACCCGAAACTGATAGCTCAGCCAGTTGTAGTTGTGTTCGGTGGTCTTCACTGAGGGAACGCGAAGCTAACCAGTTCTCTGGAAGTGCGCAGCTCTTGGCGCTGCCCAATCTTCCTCTTGGCCCCTCGGCTTCTTCTTGTGGATAGGGCAACTCTCTATCAATTGAAGAAAGAAGTTGTTGAATTTCACCGAGCGAGTTGGCAAGTGCCAGGGCAGCTCTGAACTCTCCCCCCACTGGGTAGCCTTTGAAATACCAAGCGACGTGCTTTCTAATATCTCGACAGGCACGGCCCTCATCCTCAAAGAATTCAGTTAGCAGTTCAGCGTGCCGGTAAAAAGCATCGGCAACCTCGCCAAGATTTGGAGCTGCTTTAGTTGTTGGTTGAGAGTTTCCAGATAAATAACTTGAAATAGCTCTCTCTAAATCACCGAACAACCAAGGCCTTCCGAGGCAACCTCTTCCGACTACAACGCCGTCAACGCCGGTCTGTTTCATCATCTCAACAGCATCTTCGGCTGACCAAATGTCACCATTTCCAAGCACCTGAGTGTCAGGTAGAGACTCTCTGAGTTTTGTAATGGCCGACCAGTCTGCTTTGCCTGAGTAGTAGTCCTCGGCAGTTCTGGCATGCAAAGCAACCGCCACAACACCCGCATCCCTGGCCGCCTTGCCAGCATCGAGGTAAGTCAAATGATCCTGATCAATTCCCTTGCGCATCTTCACGCTAACCGGAACATCACCCGCAGCTTTGACCGCGGACTGGACAATAGCCGAGAACAAATCTGACTTCCAGGGCAGGGCTGCCCCTCCGCCCTTTCTAGTTACTTTCGGAACTGGGCACCCGAAATTGAGATCTATGTGGTCCGCCCGGTCCTCTTCCACCAGCATCTTCACGGCTTCACCGATTGTTTTTGGCTCAACGCCATACAGCTGGATGGATCGAATCTGCTCGGATGGATGATGCTTGATAAGTCGCATTGATTCAGGAGTTCGCTCAACCAGTGCACGAGACGTGATCATTTCGGAAATGAACAAGCCACCACCGTGCTCGCGACAGAGCCTTCGGAAGGCGGTGTTGGTAATTCCAGCCATCGGAGCCAGCACGACTGGCACTTCAATTCTGTGCTTGCCGTATTGAAGAGCCAACTAGCCCAGCAACCTCTCTGCCAAGAAAGACTTGATTTGCCCTAGAGAAACTCTCTCTTGCTGCATTGAATCTCGATGACGAATCGTGACTGCCTGATCCGTCAGAGTGTCAAAGTCAACCGTGATACAAAACGGCGTTCCAATTTCATCTTGCCGGCGATAGCGTCTTCCAATTGCACCAGAATCGTCATAGTCAACGTTCCAGTTCTTTCGAAGATCAGCCGCAAGGTTGGAGGCAATTGGATTAAGTTCTTCATTTCTGCTCAGTGGCAAGACAGCAGCCTTGACCGGTGCCAGGCGAGCGTCTAGGCGGAGCACGGTTCTAGTGTCCATGCCCCCCTTGGTGTTAGGAGCCTGATCCTCGTGATAGCTATCAACCAAAAACGCCATGAGTGATCGAGTGAGACCTGCCGCAGGCTCGATTACAAATGGAGTCCAACGCTTTTCCTCAGTTGGGTCGAAGTAGCTTAGATCCACACCGCTGTGTTCGGAGTGAGTCTTCAAATCAAAGTCAGTTCTATTTGCGATTCCTTCGAGTTCACCGAATTCGCTGCCTTGGAATCCAAAGCGGTACTCGATGTCGACGGTGCGCTTTGAGTAGTGCGAAAGCTTTTCTTTCGGGTGCTCAAACAGCCTCAAATTGTCGGGGCTAATGCCCAAATTGATGTACCAGTTGTAGCGCTCTTGGATC
>JACCDW010933826.1_pt1 | contig 21673 bp, 22 predicted proteins | sample 7449781 | NCBI WGS metagenome assembly JACCDW01 (sample SAMN15323449, study PRJNA562643) | freshwater metagenome | isolation source: river surface water | place: USA:Blue River Watershed | collected 2017-08-18
ATTTCTTTTGACTGCTCGTTGTCTTTCGTGCTTGTGTTTTGGTTGAACTTTCAACAAATCCTACTAACTTACCATCTTCGTAAAGTGTGGTAGTGTAGAAACCCCAATCGTTTTTTTCAATTTTGTAAGTAATCATCGTTTTATTTTCTTGTTTCGTTTTCATACCACAAACATACGGCGAACATTTCATTCCCGCACCATACCATCAAAAAAAAATTAAAAAAAAATGGGGGATAGTTCCCCCAATAAAATCCACCCTCTACATACAAAATGGCACAGCAGAAAGATAAGATGGATTTTTAATTACTTCACCTTTTTTGCTTCAGGATATAGTATCTGTGTTTCTTGGTTGTCTTTGGGTCTTACCCCTAATCTACCAAAAATATATTCACCGAGCAATTGATAATCACTCTGCGTCATAGAAGACCAACCACTACTTGTAAGTCGTCTTTCTAATCGTTGGAAAGGTGTTTGTTTGCAAGAGCATCCCATAGGTTAAAATATAAATTAAATATCTGTGTAAGACAACCCCTTACACACCCTTTCTATTGTTTTATAGTCCCTGTTGAACTCCTTGGCTAATCTATAACAACTCTTGGTTTTACCACACTCATTACGAATGTATTTTACCTCATCTGTGGTAAGGTCGGGTATTCCCTGTTGTTTTAATTCTTGAAGTCCATTTAATCGTGCGTGTTCGTTGTTTTCTCTTGAACTGACCCATTCCAAGTTTTCTACACGATTGTCCTTCTTATCCCCGTTTATGTGGTTTATACAACACTTTCTTAAAGGGTTTGGTATGTAGGCTTCAGCAACCAAACGATGAACTCTTTTATTCTTACCTTCAACCCATACAATATCGTATCCCTTTGAATGATTGTAAGGTTTCTTTAATTTACCATCATAGTAAATTGTCCCGTCCCGTTTTACCTCCAAGTTAGATATTCCAGTTTCCATCTCTTTTTTCGTGTATGCCCCAAATAATTTCGTTATAATACCATACCATTTCATAGTTCTCTTTTTTTTGTTCTCTTTCCATATCCGCCTCAAGTATCATAAGGTGTCTATCAATATACGCATCTAAAGATGTGTTGAGGACAAGAGCCCCAATCTTACTTTGTTGTAAGAATAATTCTACTCCTTGTCTTACCAATTCTTTTCTGTCCTCAATCGGTAAATTGAATATGTCCTTAACATCTACATCTTGGATTGTAAGTTTCATTACTTGGTTGTTTTTCTTCTTGATGTGGTCGGTGCCATTTGTTGTCTAAAAGAATACAACTCACCTTCTAATCTTTCAATATGTTTTTGGTATGTTGCTAATTTTTCTTTCAAATCTTTTACCTCATTTTTCAAGTCATTTATTGTATCAACATATACACCTATAACTTCTTTTACATTTTCAATTTCTAATTTGTTTGCCTCGGCTCTATTTTTTCTTGAACCAACTTTGTATCCTACAATCGTTGATAAAAAACTAATTACCGATGTTAAAATAATTTCGTTCATAAATTATAAATATTTCAATACGGAAATCCGTGTCTGTCGTAGAATTGTTGCCAGATAGGTTTTTCCAATTTACTATCATATCCAATAGATAATAAAAACTCTTCGGTTTGTCTTTTTATTGTCTGCTCTCTTTTTTTGTTGGAGTTCTTTTGACGACACGACGCACATACCAAACAATTACCATACGCATCAATCTTTTCCACACAGCCCGAAAACTTACTCTTGGGAAGCCATTTATCACAATCCACGCATTCGTGTTCCCACTCACCAAAGTCATTAACTCGTTTTCTTCTTACAATTAAATCAGGTTGTTCTTCCATAACAAAAAAAAGGGGGAGGGTAAAAAAAAATAAATGCCGAACCGAAGCCAATAAGATATAGGACAAACCCCTCCCCTTAATATTAAATATCAATAAAAATGTTTTTATCAAGTTCTAAATCAAAATGGTTCTCTTGAACTAGTCCCCTGTTTATATCGTATTTAACCTCTCTTTTTGTTTTCGTTGAGGTAATACCCTTCTCGGTCAAAACACTCTCGTAGAAACATCTTAAACTCTTGTATCGGGTAAAATAACTATGTTCTCCAATAGTGGTTCTAATTGAGTATTCTAATTTGTTAAATTGAACTGGTGTGATGTCGTTGAGTTCCACACCCAAATCTTCCAATAGAGTATTGTAATCTTTTTTATTCATCACAATTCCGTTGGTAAAGAACTTCAACGCAATATACTTACCATCTTTGGTTTCCCTTACTGATAGTGATTTATCTGTTTTATAGGTGTTTCCCCACTCCAGTTTAACTTTCTTTTCCTTGAGTGGTATATGACTTACAATCGCCGTAATTGCTTCTTTAATCCAAAAATAAACCATCTCGTCTTTACTATCAAAACCAAGCATCGTGTGAGTGAATATCGCACTATTCGTTGGTGCTTCGTTGAGGTAAATGTAAGCCGCTTCCCATAGTTTATCCTTGAGTGTAATTGCTGTTGGATTTTCTACTTTGTGTAGGTTGAAGATGATTGATAAACTCAATCCTTCAAGGAACTCATCAGGGGAAATAAGATATTTCCTTCCGTCTTCTGTGTATTTTGTTTTCATAATTAAAATATAAACTTCTTTTTGGTTGGTTCTTTTTGTCTTAACAAAGATAAAGTTGTTTCGTCTGTAATCCAAAAATTACATTCAAAATAATTATCAATTTGTTTTATGTAGTTTTTATTTTTGTCGTTTCGTTGGATATAGGTGGGTAGTGTCCTTTCAATTTCAAGTTTGTCCTTTTCAGGTAAAAATCTCCAGTAGTAATCAAACGCTCGGTTGATGTTCTTTAATTTAGTTTCAGGAAACATACCTGCGATTTTACAGAACCTGTTGTCCTGTTTCCATTCTTCCAAAACCTCATTCGTCGTATGTTTCGTATTATTATCTATAATATAATCTATATTATTGTTTCTACTGGTGAGGAGGGGGTCTATAGTGGTGAGGAGGGGGTCTAATACCTGTGATAAGGGGGTCTCATCAGGAGTATTAGGGGTCTTCTCACCAGTATTAGTGGGTTCTAACCCTAATTCAATATCACAAGTTTCTTCAAACTCTACATTCATAGGTGATTTAATGAAATTGATAATTCTTCTTTCAGGTAGGAAAATACATTTAATATAACCCTCATCAACAAACTTTTTAATAGTCCTTGATATTGTCGCAACAGATACGCCGCATTTCAAGGCGGCATATCCATTACTAAAACAAATAGTTTTTTTTGAACGATGTAATCCAATAATCAAAGACATCAAGATATTTTCATAGTTCTTGAAGTTATGATAATTGTAAAATATTATGTATCCTGTGTTAGACATATCATTTTTGGAGTTTTGACGATTGTGATAATTCTATTACGACCTTTAGTTTGTGAGGTGCTAATATAATCATCTTTTTTCAATTTACTCACAGCGTCGGTTATTGTTCTTGTTGATGTTTTTAGATACTCCGCAGCAAACGAGTTGGTAAAATCAATAGGACGATGTGGTAGTATTTCTTGATAATGTAATATCAAAGACATTACCATACTTTCCATAACAGATAGATTTTCAAAAGGGTAGTATTTCATTTTATTTGTTGGAATTAAAATCACTTAACTTAAAAATGTCTTCAAGGTTTTCTTGAGGTTGAACTTCAATATGTGCCCAACGAGCATTTTTATTTGTTGGGTCAATCATTCCCAAATGTATCTTGGTAATGAGGGGACGACTTACACCATACTTCTTGGCGATTTCGTCGTGGGTTAATTCTCCTGTAAGAATATGTTTCTTGATGTTTCTTACTTTGTGTGGGGTTAGTTTAATTTGTGGCATAATTTATTTATTTTAGATAGGTTAATGTGTCTGTTAAGTTAAAAAAATAATCTTGTCGTTTCAAGGTCTTTTCCCGTTCATACAAGTCATCAAATCTATCTTTTGATGGTCTTATATGTAATGGAGTTTTGACTTCGTTAGAACGAAGATTTTGGGGTTTTGTGTTTTTTGTCTGTTTCATAATTATTTCGGTATAACAATAAATAGTTCCAAAAGTATCAAAAGTCAAGTTGGAAGATAAAAATATTTTTACTATCTTTGTTCTATGGTTGAAATAATTAGGAGCACGACAATATCCATCGGTAAAGAAAATACCGACTTTCGTGTTAATGTCCTTAAATCTAAAATTACAGGTAAGATTACCTATGAGTGTTTTTACTTCCTATACGGACGGGAATACCACCAATTTAACCATTCACCTCACGGACTGATGAAACGCTTTTACCATTTTGTGAAAATGGTTGGCTCGGGGAAAAGTCCCTCACTTCCTGTGCGTGTTCTTTACAAACTTCAATACGAGCACTTGGTGATGGGACAACCTTTACCAAATCAGGACTACTTGAGCATCGTTGAGCATAACCTGTAAGGCTTTCACCACGACGATATGTTGGAAAGTAATTTGCCATTACCCACAACAACCATAAGAAGACCAAGAATTAAACGCTTGGTTATTTCTACTCCAACGAGCTCTTTGACCCAATACCATACCACCCGCAGCATATTTGTCTCTTGGGTTTGATGGTTGTTCCCCGTTGGTAATCATATAGGTATATTCAGGGAAGAAGTTTTGGTTCCAGTATAACCAGTTCTTACATCTTTCACTATAGTATGTGGATAAGTCCCTACACTCTTGTTTCATCTGTCTATAAACGCCGAGGTCAGCAGATGTTGAAAACTCACTTGAAGGACTTTGTAATCCCTTGTTGGCATACTTTGCCAAGAGGTTCGTAGTTAGATAAACCTGTGTCGCATACAATACGACATCTTGAAGGTAATTATCCAAAAGATATTTGTAATGATGATTTGCGGGGTCTGTAATAGTCCCACTCTCAATCATATCGTTAATTTGATTGAATAACTTATCACCCAACAAATCTCTTGCTTCTATGAAGTGAGCCTGTTGTAAAGCGGGTAAAATATTACCTTCCAATAAAGAATAATCTACAGGTAGATTATTACGGACATAATCGGTGCTGATATAATAAATCATAAGTTTTCTGTATTCTGGAAGTGGTTAATAATTTGGACTGGTTTATTGTATTTTAATGCCAATACATTTTCAAGTCCCATATTCATTTTTTCAATCTGTGGTTTAATAACGAAATCTACCAAATGTTGTGTTGCTGTTTTGATTTCATCTGCGTTGGAAGAAAACCCATTTGCTATACCGATATGTGCGCCAATCAATAATGGAGACGAGATTTGATTAGCCGAAATCGTCGCAGATTGTGCCAAGGTTAATACATCAATATACAACGACGAGTTTGCGTTGTTTGAAATCGTTTCAATCACAGGTCTTGTATCAGGACTATCACTAAACGACAACATTAACTTCTGTCCCCATTTACCACTATAAGACCTAATTAACTCCTCGTAGATTTCTTCCTTTTCCTGTGGGGTAGGAGAACCTATCAAAGACACATTTAAGTTCGGTAAAAGTGATGTGGCAAGATTTGTCTTGTGGAACTCCCATATTTCACTTTCCAATACAGCAGAATTAACCCCTGCTTGCCAAGATAATAATGGGTAAAATCTGTTATTACTTGGTGTATAATTTTTCCAATAGTAGATTTGTCTTCCACTTCTATCTACAGGATTTAATCCATCAAAACGAGTTATAAGTTTTCTTGAAGCCTTCCAATTTTCACAATAGTAATAACATTCAATATCTCTTTCGTGTTGGTCTTCCAAAGGTTTTTTAACCCTAATATTTTGGAATGGTAAGTGGTAAATACTTTCAACATTATTACCATCTTTAGACCATATTACCTCAACGGCAAATCCACCGAAAATCCATACATCAGCAAGTAATTTATAATATAATTCACTAATACTTTCATAACGATTTACCATCGCATTTCCCATACCTTCAATCTCTACACCTTTACCAAAACTGATGGTGATTTTACTATTTAAGCATACCGCTAATGTAGCAGATTTTTCCATCAACTCTAATACGAATTGGGGGTAGTCGTTCATATCACCCCACCACAACCATTCGTCCTTTTTGATACTACGCTCAACATTCTCACGAACATCAAGCCTATACATATCGCCAGGTGCTAAATTGTATGAGTTGAAGATTTGTTTATTTACATTATTCATATTCTATAAATAGTTTTTTTTATCTTATGGTGTGTAAAACAAAACCAGGTAAAAATGACGAATTTGATGTGGTAGTTAAAGTTGCCGCTTCAGTTGTCGTCCAAGTTGTTGGAAATGTTGTTGTAGAATATATCTGTGTTGAAACTTGTGCTGCGTTTGTTGCTGTTGAACGGAATGGAGCAACGAATGCTGTTCCTGTAGTATTTTGAGACCAACCATTATTCATACTCAATAAAATTGGTAATACATAAATCCCTTGAAAACTTGCTGAAGAAAATGTCCTTGAAACTGGTGTTGATGCCGCAGTAATTTTAGCCAACATAAAATAAAATCCAGGTCCAGTTCCACTAAAAGATAATGGTGATGCGAATGTCCCTGTTTTCAATCCCGTAGAAGTTAAAGAAATATTTACCTCTGTTGATAATTTTTGATACGGAATATATCCATAAGTGTCGTCATATTGTGCGTTGTAAAAAGCAATATCAATACTTTCACCAGCACCTAAAGTAGAACAAGAAATCGTAAATGCTGAATATGAATAAAGTCCATTATCATAAAATAATTGTGAGGTAATAACATTCTGTGATGCTGCTGGTGGTGTTGCCGCAGAACCTGTTATACCATTACCATAATATTTAGCGGCTGCTGGTCTATAAACATTAAAAAGGTTGGCACCCTCAAATCTGTTTTGTGCGATTTGAACGCCAGTATCGTTTCCAAGACCATCTTGTAAGGCTTGAAGCGATTGTGTAATACCCGTAGTTGCGGTCTCTAAATTAAGGACACCAGGGTAAGATTGTGAAATTAAAAGTGATGATAAATCTGCCATCTTTGTATTTGTTATTCTATAATTATCGGCTCAACCCATTCAATTAAAGGTAAGTTTTTTACCCAAGCATTTTGGGGGTATATTGACCCGTTTATTTCTTCTTGGGATATAACCCAATTCGGCGGTGTATTTCCATCTAAAATTGGAAAGAAATACCAATCTGGTTGAACTAATTGTCCTTCCAAATCCGTCTTCTGTTGTTCTGTAAGTTTTCCTACTAATATCATAATCTTCCTAATGTTGTGTTAAAGGTAGTTATTATTGTGTTTAATGTGGATACTTCACCATTAGTGAATGGAACATTAGAAATCATAAACCAGTTGTATTCTCTTGTTGTTGGATTACCACCCGTTCCATTTGCTTTCATAACATACATATTTACACTTGTGCTTCCATCAATCGCTATAGTTTCAGTTCCTAATACTGAACTATCGGCATAACCCCTAACACTCGCACTATCTAATCTTTGTAAGAAATTAAAACCAATCGGTGATGGGTTGCTATATCCAAATGTAATACCAATATTATTATCTTGTATTGTTCCTAACATATTCCCTCCACTACTACCTTGTAAGTTGAAAATAGTTCTACGACCAGTTGGACTTGTTTGATAAGCACCCATATCATATCTATTATCAGCGGTAGTTGGATTAGTTCTTGTATAAACTCCAAGACCTGTGTATCCACCACCACCATCAACACTTTCAACCCAACCCGTATCACCAAATCCGTTAATTCCGTTTGATTGAACTGATTGTGAAGTAAAGGTAATACCACCAGCCCAAGTCATAGTAAATGAACTTGGTGTTTTTGCGTTGATTGCGGTTGATGCTGAAGTTCCACCCAGTATTGGATACAATACAGATATATTATCATAAAGACCTGCTGATTTTAATGACTTAAATAATGTATTTGTTGCTCCTGAAGTAATACAATCAATCGTTCCTCCCGCAGCGACAACTGCGTTTAAGTAATCAACTGCGTCAGTATCAGGAGCATCACCACCACAACCAGTAAATCCTGCTCCTTGAGGGAAACCACCAACGATATACCAAACACCATAATTGTATGCTGCCATTTCGTTCATATAATATCCATCAGGAACTGGTATGGTTAAAGCACTATCAAGATAAACTTGTTGTGATGTTGATACACAAGCCCAACAAGTTAGACCTGCTCCATAACAACCACCACAAGCACCCAAGTCAGCGGCATATACATTTATATCACAGAAATTACTACAAGCATTAGCGGCTGTTGAACCCGATGAAACCAAGAATTGTAATGGTGGTAATGGACTTGCTGAAGGTGTAGGCGTAGGCGTTGGTGTCTCCGTTGGAGTAGTCGTAGGAGTATTGGTTGGTGTGGTCGTAGGTGTTAAAGTAGGCGTAGGAGTATTTGATGCGGTCATACTCGGCGTAGGTGTAGGACTATATGGTGGGACAGGGTCGCACTCACTCCAAGTATTACCATTACATACCCAACAATCCGTAATCGCAGACCACGCACAATTAAACGAAGGTGCGGGACTTGTTGTAGGCGTTGGTGTAGATGTGTTTGTAGGTGTATTCGTAGGAGTATTGGTTGGTGTCTCCGTAGGGGTATTGGTTGGAGTTTCTGTAGGCGTTTGTGTCGGTGTCTGCGTAGGGGTATTGGTTGGTGTCTCCGTAGGGGTGTTAGTTGGTGTCTCCGTAGGGGTGTTAGTTGGTGTCTGCGTAGGGGTATTGGTTGGAGTTTCTGTAGGAGTGATTGTGGGTGTATTAGACGATGTTATAGAAGGTGTAGGTGTTGTGGTGGTAGTTTGTGTAGGCGTAGGTGTAAAAGTCCCCGTAGGCGTCGTTGTAGGAGTTTGCGTTTGAGTTGCGGTAATACTTGGCGTAGGAGTATTAGTTGGAGTATTGGAAGGTGTAGATGTTGGACTTGCTCCAGGAGTTGCGGTTGGACTTGGTGTCTGTGTATTTGTAGGAGTATTGGTTGGGGTCTTTGTCGGTGTAGTAGTAGGCGTAGTAGTTGCTGTCGGTGTCTTGGTAGGACTTACCGATGGACTAACACTTGGAGTATTCGTAGGTGTCGTAGTAGGTGTTTTTGTGGGGGTAGGAGACAACGAAACCGATGGAGTGATACTTGGGGTCATCGTAGGGGTTTTCGTCGGTGTAGGGGTAATACTTGAAGTCGGTGATGGACTTGGAGGTAATGGTGTGGCGTTTGGATTGTAGATTACATTATTTGCGAAGTTTTGAGTATTACCTGTGTAGAACTCATTATCTTCCTCAACGAATATAAATGATAAAGTTGTTAATAACTTTTCTGCTGCGTAATTGATGTTGGTAGATAAAACAGATGTTTCATAAATCCCCAACCAATATTCGTTATTCGCAGTAAGATTAAGATTTACAGGACTAGCACCTGAATATATGAAATTGGTTGCACCACTTAAGAAAGTATTGAACTCAAATACATCATATTTGTTGGCATAAAATGATGGATAAATTGAGGTAATATTTCGTGGTATAAATGATATAATTTCTCTTGTTTGAGCATTCTGTAATCTCCACAAATAATAAGGGGTTGCTAGTGTCTTGAACTCACTAACATTTACGAATATTTGGTTGGTTGCGTTTTGTTGAATGTATATCATCTTATGCGTTCATATAATTTGTAATGATGGTTTGGAAACCTGGCATATCTGCTGATGATAAACCTGCTCCACTAAACCAAAAACCAGAAGTCCAACTGAAACTACCAGTTGTGCCAACACCATTAAAGTTTAAGTATAACTGACCTCCCGCAACACCAACATCAACAGCGGTCTTTGTTTTAGAGGTTTGTATTCCGTCATTTTGGAAGAATATGGTTGTATCACTTGTAATAACTCCATCAATAGTTGCTCCCTTAAATCCAAGACCCGTGAAGTCATAACTATCAGTCAATCCAACACCTCTAAATATATTTTGTGCGGCACTTACATTATACTTCGCATTATTCCAAGAGTTATTATCGGTGCTCCACATTATATTAGTTCCCGATGAAGAATTGGCTACAAAATCAGCAACATAAGTTCCTTCACTATTTCTAATACTTGTGGTTGTAATTGGATTTATTCCACCACCCACATTCGTTCCAATTCTCATATAGTTTTCGTTGGTAAATCTCCAACCTTGAGTAGTATGAACTGGTGGATTTACACTACCTGCGTGAATTAGTAAAGAACAAGTTGTTAAAGATGGATTTATCCAATCTAAAAGGCTAAATGATGAACTACCACCACCAGTTAAATCAACCTTAAACATATACAAATGACCCAATTTAGTCCAATAACCAGCCGCTTTCAAATCAACGATAAGTTGGTTTTGTAATACCTTTTGTGAGTAAGATGGTGCTGTAAATCCTAACGCAGATGCTCTTGAAAGGATTGCTGTGTATTCAGCGGTAAATGTTGTAGGTGTTGAAGTGGGTGTAGGCGTAAGAGTAGGCGTAGGTGTTATTGTAGATGTAGGTGTAGGACTTGGACTTTGACCAGGACAAGCCACGGCATTTCCAATTCTACCGAATGCGTTTAACTGATAAACAACATCACCAGCAGATAGATAGATATTTGGTGGTGCTAATGTAGTTAAAGTATTATCAATAAAAACTTGTTGGTCGTAAGTAAAGAATGGTTGATTAGAGTATAATTCTAATGTTTCTGCCGCAGCACACGCTAAAGATGCTGTTGAACCAGAACCAAAGTATTCACTATAAACCACCGATGAAGGTGATGGCGTAGGAGTTAAAGTTTTGGTAGGCGTAATCGTAGGAGTAGTGGTTTGAGTAGGTGTTGTGGTAGGAGTTGTAGTAGGCGTTGGGGAAACCGAAGCAGGAGTTGTGCTCGGTGTAGGCGTAGGTGTTTTGGTTGGCGTCGGCGTAGGTGTAGGAGTGATAGGTTGAGTTTCAGGAAACAATCCTGGCGGGACAAAACCCCCAAAATTGAATAACTCATCACCATTAAGGAATGTTGTTTGTAATGATTTATATTTCGCCATTAGATAGTATTTCTTTGGTTTGAATTATTAGATTATCTACATTAACCTCGCCTGTGGTCTCATTAAAATAAATATATCGTGTATCTACCAACAAGTCGTCTTTGTATAATTCAACCTCAATTTTAACCTGTGGATTTATTAAATCCAATATTAAATTAGTGATAATATACTTTGTAATTTTAATCAAAGTATTACCTCTTTTCAATCGCAAATTATTTGTTTTTACCTCTAATTCCATATTAAAAAAAAGGGGGGTTTTATCCCCCCCTTTAGTGTTGATTAGTGTTATTGATTACTCACTATCAATAGTGATGCCTGAACCTGCCAAGAAAGCAGATAATGTAGTAGGAACATACATTTCAGGAACGCTTGACGCTCCGTTAGACACAAGGTCTAATGAGTAAAGTTGTGGGTCTCCAGGAAGAGAACCTGAACCAATAGACGCTGAAGATACAAACATACCTCCGTCGTGTCCTGCCAAGAAATATTTACCTGTCTTTAGAAGAACGATAAAATAACTCTCTGTGCATTGGACGAGTTGTTCGTATAAATCAGTATGATTTTGTGTTATACCTGGAATGGTGAATAAGAGGTGTGTGTTGTAGGTAAAACCTAAACTCTCAAGGTTGATAGAAGTGTCCTCGTTAAGAGCAGCACTTGAGTTTCTAACTATATCAATTTGTTTGAACTCTAAACCAGCAGAAGCACCACTTACACTCAAAACCTGATTTTTTGTAGCACCTGTGGTGCCATAAGTAATTGTTGAAAATGTCGCACTATCACCAGTTGAGGTAAGAACCCACACCTGCGAAATTCCAGGGACATTATTGCTACACGATGCTAAGGAAAGACCCTGTTGCACTACACAATTTGAAGCCATAGTTTTTTAATATTTTAATTTTTGTAAGTGTTTATTTTTTTAGTAGATTAAGATGCGAAAACAACTTGACTACCGAATGCTACAGCCGCACCGATTTTCATTACCAACTTCATTCTGTATTGACCGAAATCTTGTGAATACCAAGAAATAGGTGAAGTAATATCACTCAAAAGGTCTGTCCCCAAAAGCAAATTATCATAATTAGAAACTACAGCGTAAGAGCCTACAGCACCGATTTCACAAGATACAGCGATTGTGTTTGTGAAAGGAACTCTAATTGCCATTTGTCCGTTCGCTAATTGGATAGGGTCAAAGTGGTAAAGGTTCGCCGCTACGAGCGCTAATTGGTAAGCCTGAAAATCGCTGTGGTTCAACCAAAGGATAGTAGGGATAGTTTTTAATGGGTCAGGAAGTGATAATACATAAGAATTAACCACATCAATACCAGCAGCGTTTGCTGTGATTGCTGAATAAGATACATTCACTACAGAACCTGAAATTGATGGAGATTGTAATTGCTCAATAATACCTGATACACCTTCAACTGCTGTAGTAGCACCCCAGATTTTTCTTGAAGCGAATACATTAGCCTTCTTTGATACATCGTCCATAATAGCCTGCTCAAATCCGCCACCAACTTCTTCACCATAAGAACCTGGACGCAAACGCACAGACATAATGGTATTGTTTAGGTCAGCCTCACACCAAGATTTTTCAATTTGGTAAGAAGCAACTTTTAATTCTACTTCAGTCATAGTGATAGTAGTTCCTGAACCTGTAGAGAACTCACCACAACCATTACCCAAAGTAGCAATTCCGTCAATAGCACCTGTTTCAAAAACTGGCACCAATTCGCCGTATTTAATTCCTGGTAAAACTTTCATATACTGCGCCTCGGTAGTATCCATAACGATTTTGTGAAGCAATAAGTCCGCATTTGCGTTAAGGAAATCAACCATTCCAGCAGTATTAAAATCAAAAGAATATTTTTTCATAATTTTAATGTTGTTTAATTTTGTTAATAAATAGTTTATTTGCGTCTCTTCGCTTCTTTAAGAGCCTTGAATATCTCATATCTCTCGTCGCTATTGAAAGCGTTAGAAACGATTTTGTCGTCTTTTAATGGGTTGTGTGTTCCCGATTGTTTGAAGGACATATAATCTTTTTTAAGATTACCCATCTCTTCTTTTAAGCTTTTCATTTCCTCTACCATCGGCATTAAAGCCTCAATAATAGCATCAACAATTCTGCCGTCCTTATCTTCTGTTTCATCTTCCATAGTTTCAGCCAAGTCATTCGCTTCTTCTACATCAGCGATTTCGTTTGCGGCTTCTTCACCACTTTTGATTGATACAAGTTTTCCTTCCTCGTCAGTTTCAAAGATTTTTTCACCATCAAGAAACTTCCAAGTTCCCGCACCCACGATAGAATAAGTTTGGTCGTCATTAACAAGGTAGATAGTATCACCCACTACAAAATCCGTATCTGGTTTTTGGTTGGTGATTATGTATCCTCCTTCTAATTCAACTTCGTTAAACTTTTGTGCTTTAGGAGTAGAAAACTTCATTCCAATAAGGTCAGCGACTTTGTTTAAGATTTCGTCTTTAGTCATAATTGAAATAATTTTTTATTTGCTTAATAAATATGTTATTAAAGTTTATTGTTTGTAATTACTCATTACTTCTACAATCATCTCGTAGATTTTTTGTGATTGATAAAGGTCAGCAGCCTCTTTATGTGTCTTACAAGGGAAATATCCCTGTCCTTCCATATAGTGCGTTCCTTCACAACCCATTTCTTTTGCCTTACTATCGGCACCACTTTCCGTTGAATAAGCAGGAGCCCCACCTATATCACCGATAAATCCAAAGACCTCTTTTGTTTCCAACTCATCTTCGTTGGGTGTAAGGTAAGGGGTCATACCATTTGTGTTAATTTCCATCTTTTCACTCTTGGGGTGCTCACTTGGTAATAAATCAAAATCTCCTGTGTATTTTGGATTTTCAGGTCTTCCGTTTTTAATCAAATACAAGAACGCATTTACACGAGCAAGAGCCCACTGCTGCGATGAATTAACGGACGGCGAGTGTGATGTGTTATACGCACCAACGCCTCTTTGATACACACTTTTCAACATACCTAATGTTGAACCATAACCCAATTTATCCTTATATCTTTCGTTAAAATCATCACTCTTTTTCTGTAATATTTCTTCTACAGATTTTGGGACTTCAGCACTACGAGTATTACTCGCATCACCCTTGGCAGTGCCTTCACCTTTTGGGTTTCTATTTGGAGTATCACTTTTTGGTGCTTTATCACTTTCTTTAATACCCCCTCTTTCACCTACTTCAGCAAACATACTAACACCAATTCTTCTTAAGAAATCATCGTAATCATACGATACACCTTCCAAAGCAAAATCCCTGATAATTTCTTGAGCAATTTGTTTTCTATTTTCAAGGTCTTTAACTTGTAATAGTAAGTCAATTACACCATCAACCATTTCTTTATCTTCGTTGATTTCAACCTCCATCTTTTGACCCCACATACCATAACACGCTCCCGCTGCTTGTTCTTGAGTTTTACCCTCACCAATTAACACGGGGATACATCTTGAAATGAAATCGTCCTGACTTTCACCTGGTGTAGGTTCAACAAATGTTTCACGGGAAACATCACCAAAATTAAATGGGACTTCTTGGAAGAAACCCTCCAAACTAATACCAGTCGTAGCGTTAGACAACACATACTTTTCAAAGATTTCTTTGTCCTTAAATGCGATGGTGGTAATCCAAGTGCCAGGTTTCATTTCCTGACCGAAGATTTGGTATGACTTATCCTCCTTTGGATTTTCACCTACCAACCAGTTTTCGTAGGTATAAACATCTTCAGCGCTGAATACATAATCACTATGCTCAAGGTTGATGAGGTTGGTAAGTTTTCCCATTTCTTTCAAACGGGACACTTTCATAAGAGCCTTCTTGATGGTCTCTGCGGACATAAACACATAGTAAGATTTACCCTCACTAAATCTGTAGATGTATGTATCAGGTTCAAATACTACGGCGGTGATTTCACCTTTGTAATTATTAACAGCGAATGTTTGCTCTTTTTTAGATGCTCTTTCAATAATTCTTTTAGACCATTCCAAAGCAGGTTCTCCACCCCAACTATCATACATAAGTTTTCCACACCCGTCTTCGTAAGATGTTGAACTCTCCAAATCTACTTTATGACGGGACAGATACGAATACATACGGGTAATTGTTTCAAGGGACAGATTATCACCATTACTGATTTGGTTTGCTCTGGTTTTACCCACAGCAGTTCCACAATCTCCCCAACCATTTTCTTCAGTCCATTTAACAACTCTCTTACCGATTTCTTGGATTTCTTGAGTGGGGACTTCAAACTTTTCCTTAACCTCAAATCTATCAATTACCGATGCTTTACCTTCAAAGTATTCATCACCGATATACATAGGACACCAACCTTCATACTCACAAAATCTTACCTTTGTGAAATGACGGACTGCGGGTTCATTTACCAACGCTGCCATTACCGATGGATAGTAGAACAATCCCATAAAGAAATTGTTTGCTTTGAACTCATTTTGTGAGGACATATTGTAGTGTAATGCCTCACTCAAAAATGGTCTATCACTTCCCTCATATACCTCATCTGCCATACCAACTCCACGAGCTGCTTGACTTGGGATACGAGCCAATAATTGTTCGTAAGTTTCCCCCTCCTTCAAGTTAAACACCAACGCTTTATAGCGATGGTAGCAGTTCTTTCCACCTTTGTAGTTATACACATCAACATCAGGAATTGATTTTGGACGAGGTATAATTTTGAAGGTTTCACTATCACCAGCAATTTCATTACTGATACGCTCCAAGTCCGCTCGTGAATACACACGACCAGCACCTATCATCTTACGACAGAATTGTCTGCTTTCAGGTTTTAGGACACTACCAGCACCACTATCTATCACATAGATATATCTTGTTATACTATCCAAAGATAAATCGTTTAGAGGGTCTCTTTTGTTGGGGGTAGATGATACTGAATAGAACTTATGGTTGTATTCTTCAATATCCATTACCTCAACTCCGTCTAAAAGGTCTGGTGTAAGTTCAGCCCCATACTTATCCACAATATCTAATAAATCGGGGTTAATATCTTCTTCATAAAAACACTCCTGATGGGATAGTTTATTGTTAAAGATTTCCCAAGACATTTGTGTCGCAGGGGATTTCACGATACTCAATTTTTCTATTCCTGAAATATCGTCTTCGTCGTCAATTAAAAGTTCAAAAACCCTCATTTTATAGTCGTGCTAATTGCTCAATTTTATTATTTAATTTTTCCGTATTCTGTATGTCGTTATACAAAACATAAGTTTTTAACGGAACTTTTGTAGATGTATTTTGTTTTGCGATTGCTTGGACGATACGGCTGTCGTCAATTGCTAGTGGTCTAGCTCCCACACTTGCGTTCATCATTCCAAGAGTATCTCCATAAGTATCTACAGCGGCACGGGACATCACGAACTCCCCACCTTCAAGTAAAGCAGGAACACCGCCGTCCTCGTGTGTCGCACCTTGAATAAGACCACCTCGTCTTCCTATGAATTGTTTAGATTGCGTGAATTGGATTTGGTCGTTAATCACCGCAATTTGTGCTGCGGTAATACCTGCCAACAATAATGAAAATGGTATTGCTGCGGGGGTCGGTAATGTTGCGTAGGTGTTGATAATAGCCTGTGCCGATTGTGCTAATGCGTTTGCTAAACCAAATTGAAGTTCCTGTATTCTTGCCTTCTTTTCAGCCTCAAATCTGTCTTTAGCATATTGTTTTTCAATCTTGGCTCTTTCCTCCAAAATCTTCTTATTCTCCTTATCACTCTTGGTATTTGCCTCACCGATTTTTGCTAAAGTTTCTTCTTTTTCATACTCCAATTTCTCCAACATAAGTGAAGATTGTTGAGCAGATACATCGCTAATTCTTTGTGATAAATCAGTAAAGATGGATAATATCATATCCGCAATTTTCTTAAACTTACTCTCACTAAAAATCTCCTCAAAACTTTTACTAGTATCTTTGTTTTGTTCTTGAAGTTCTTTTAATTTTTCTTTCAGTTTTTCAATAATCTCTGCGAAATTAGCATATCCACTACCAACTACTTCTGTAGTCCCGTCAATATTGTTGATGGTAGTTGTAATACTATCACCCAACTCAAGTTCTAATTGAGTTAGATTATTTATTAAATCGGTAATCTGTTTTTCAGTTTCAAAGTTAATTTCTTCAAGACCACTAGCGCCCGCTTGTAATAATTCTATAAGTTGTGATGGACTAAACGCCTTGAGGTATTTGTCCCTGAAACCTTCACTATATTTCTTTACGATGTTTCCTTGTTCGTCTAATACCTGATTAACTCTACCCTTATTTTCAATCAAATCTTGAACGAAACTCAAGAACGCATCACTACTTTCTGTTGCGGTGGTCTTAAGTTTTTCTTTGGTATTTTCTAAAACCTGTTCGGTAATAATCCCCTGTTGTTGTAATTTAGAAGCATTATCAAATGACTTTCTTGTTAATTCACCTAACTCTTCACCAACATCTTTTACCTCTATTTTTGTTTTTGCGGCGTCTAATGATAAACTCCTGTATGTTTCAACAAGTGATAATAATGCTTTGTTGTAAGCCTCTGCTTCTTCTTTTCTAACAGGGTCTGTAATACCACCAAGTTTTTTAATTTCAATTCCTAACCCTTTGAATGTTTCAAGGATTTTACTATCTAATAATTTATTAACATCACCTGATAAAATATTATCCGCTGTTAATAAGTTTTGTGCTTCATCAATAAATGATTTAACCGCTGTCTGTGCCGCAGATTTATCAATCGTAATACCTAAAGTTTTACCGATTTGAGCACCACTCAATTCATTAACATATCTGTTGTATAAGTTGAAATATTCCGCTAATGATTTTTTTGCCTCGTCAGTAAATAAACCCTCATTATCAAGTTTTAACTGACTTAATCTAGCACTCAAAGAAATCTGTTTTTGTATGATTTCATCAAATGTCCCTTCGGTATTATTCTTTAACTCATTTTGTATTTTCTCAATCTCCTTAAGATTATTAGCATAAGTTATTAACAATTTTGGGGGTTCAACATAGAATGCGAAAGGGTCATTTTTCATTATTTCTTCCGCCTGTTGTTCTGCGAACTTAATAGATAAATCTAATAATTCCTTGAATGTTTTAGACCTACCATCAACGAGTTCTTCCCCGTTCTTTTGAATACCATAATTTAACAAATTAAAAACCTGTAAGAATGTATCTTGGAATAATCTTTTTTCACTTTCACTTGGGATTACTTTGAATATATCAATCTCAAGTTGTTCGTCCAATTTTTCTCTTGCTGTTTTAGCATTTTGAACCCTCAAATTGATAAGTTCATCTTGTTCGGCAACAACCTTTTTAACTCGTTCTAATACTTCAGCATCTACCTTAATTTCAGTATCACCAAGACCCTTAATATATTCAATATATTTTAACTGAATTGCTAATCTATCTTGAATATCTTTTATTTTAATTGCTCGTATTTTATCAGCGGCTTCTTTAGCCTTTTTAACTCTTTCCTCTTCCTGTTTTGTGGCAAAATCAGTAAGGTCTTTTTCAGCATTTTTTCTGGCAGTATCCGCCTTGGTTATATCCTGACTAATCTTATCAATATTTTCTCTAACAACTTTGGCTTGGTTCAAATAGTTAGTTTTTGATTTGAAGAAAAAACCATCTTCATTTCGTAATGCTTCACCTGTTAATTGTCCGTATTTGTTCCATAATTCAGTATTTGCCTGATTTAATTTATCATACGCTGATTTAGTGTCCCTAACCTTTTGTTCTAACACTTCTTTTTCACTAGCACCTGATGCCTTAAAGTTCTCAAGGCTGATTTGGTTTTTAGTGTTTAACTCATCAATACTTTTAGAAAGTTCATCGTAATATTCCTTTGCGGTCATCGGTGCCCTACTTTCCAACGCCTCATTTGTGTCGGTAAGATAATCATACAACAAACCCAAACCAACAATCAACGCAGGAATACCTAACGCAGCCAAAGCGGAGGTAAGAGCCCTTACACCTGTAGATGCGACCCCTGCGTTAATACCAACAGCCTTCAGGGTCGCTGATATACCTTTAGCCGTGGCAATATAAATCTTACTTGTGGCAATTGAAATCTTTTCAGCCGCCTCACGACGAAGAACCCTACTTTCTAAAAGTCCCTCACTAATGGCTCTTACACCCAATACAATATTGACTGCCGCCATCGCCTTCGCCTCGGCTTGTTGAACCTTTACCAAGTCCTCCTCGTTTGCCGATGCCAGAGTAAGTGCTCCTGTTAATAAAGAAAACGAACCTGTTAATAAGTTTGTGGCGTCGTTGATTGCCCTTAATCGTTTTTCAACACCCAAACCTTCTGTGGCTTTATCCACATTTTCAAGTTGAGCACGGAGTTTCTGTAAGTCCGCTGTGATGGCGTCAAATCTAGCACTACCATAGGAGGTGGTTGCCAGTTCTTCTCTTAATGCTTTTACTGCGTTTTCTGTTTCCTGAATATTGGAAATTACCTTTTCAGTTCCATTAACATTTACCTTAATACTTAACGCTATTTCTTTAGCCATATTTTTCTTCTATTAACAACTTGTAAAATTAGTTAGAATACCATATTCTATTACCTGATAAATAGTATTACCACCCGTTTCCTTAACGAGTGTCCCCTCACTTACATAAGTGGTCGCCCCACTTGAAGTCCATAAAGAACAACCAGCACCTATGATAGAGCAGTTAGACCAGTATGGATAAATTATTGCGGTTTGATTACAAATGTTAATAGTTGATGTATCACTATAGAACAAATGTTGATAAGTGGTGCCCGTAGGTGTAGGGACAACTGGCGATACAGATTGTTCGTAAGTTGGGGGTATTAAATCCACAGGGATTAAATCATAAGGTAATTTTATGAACTTACACTCAACCAAAGATATATCGGTAATGTCCGCATCATTCATTTCATACAACCTCCAATACGCTTCTTGGAAATATACCTTGTCGTTAAATTGTATGTCCTTAATTTCTTCAGGCGTGAGTTTGAAACTACCCTGAAATATCTTCGTATCAGGTTCGTATAATTGATTAAATCTACCTATCCAAAAATCGTTATAAACATCGTGTGTGGTAAATCCAACATAAGTATTATTTGGTGCTTGCCAAAAGTCATACTGATTACCATAATTCAAATCACTAAATGTTGATGCTGAATATTCATACGACGATAGGTGTGAAATCGCAGGATAGGTTGAATGTGGGACAGCGGTAATACCACTTAAAATCCAAATATCAACAGGGCTTCCTTCAATCGTCGCATCTAACATACCTTGAAACCAACCCAATCTTAATTCACTACCTGTTGGTTGTGCCTGTCCCTCAATCGTAGATGCGTTAGAAACCCAGTTGTAAATGTGGGGGATTAAGATATTACTTTCGGTTTGATTGTCGTAAGTAGAAATCGGTAATGGTTGGAAAAGTGATGTCTGTGTTAATATACCTTGATGGAATGGTGCCGTATCAATATATCGGTAAGTCCCGAATTGTTGGTTTCTGTTGTTCTTATTCAACCAACACAAATAGTCATCACTATCTTTGAACTCCAAGATATACTCTTTCTGTAAAGTGGTTGTCGGTTCAAGTGAATATGACCTTGATATGTCTAATTTTTGGCTCCAATCCAATACTCTACCTGAACTGAAATAATCGTTCCAGGTTTGAATGGAAACACTCTTTTCACCCGTAGGTATAACCACAAGGTTAAAGTGTTCTATAACCCCCTTAAACAAGTCCAAACACGATGTTTGTTGTGGTAGGTTGTCTTGTAAAAGAACATTCTGTGATGCGCTGATAATCGGTGAAGTCCATAACTCCCAATACGCAGATAAAAAATACAACTCTGCGGTGGGGTCTCCTGCTCCATTATTTCTTGAATAATACAGAGCAACCCTACGACCAGCGGGTATTGTGGCGTTGAGGTAAATGTCCCCGTATTGTGTTGGAGCGTTTAGGTTAAAAATGGTAAGGGCTTCAATCTTGGCATAGATTGTCCCGTCATCAACATCTTTAATCGCAACATTCAAATATGTTGATGGTAAATAACTGAACCTTACCGATGCCTCAAATCCAAACTTAAACTTATATTCACCCGCAACTGCTGTGGTAAAAAAGTGTCCTCTGTTTTGGAATGAAACTGATGGTGAAAATATATTAAGTGGGTCATTCAATTCGTTTCTTAAAATGAACCCTTTGAAGTATGCGTTGTCGTAATTACCATCGGCAATATCTATGTAAGTTCTATTGTCCTCTGCTCTAAACACATTCGCATTATCGGTGCTTCCCGATACTTGTTTCGCACCCATCGTGTCTGTGTTTTTAGCCAGAGCAAAAAGACCCGTAAAATAATCACTCTCAAAAAAATCACTCTCATAGGTAAATCCAACTTTGTTAAACATTTGGTCTATCAAATATTTTACATTCACCCACATCGCAAATTGCGTCGTCGGTAATGGACTACCGCTATAGGTGAAACCATTTGTCCCACCGCTGAATTGTGTATAATACTGGTTGAGGTCATAACCATAGTGTCCCAACGGATATAGAATTGTCCCCGTTAAACCCGTATAGTTTGTATAAGAACCAC
>JACCDW011678894.1_pt1 | contig 21669 bp, 16 predicted proteins | sample 7449781 | NCBI WGS metagenome assembly JACCDW01 (sample SAMN15323449, study PRJNA562643) | freshwater metagenome | isolation source: river surface water | place: USA:Blue River Watershed | collected 2017-08-18
GGACCAAAACGTGTCCTGTCCTTGCGCATCATAGAGCGGCAAGGCTTCCACGTAGTCATGAAGCTCGTCATAGCAGATCGGCAGCTTAATCCCACGATCATACTGCCGAAGATAGCGAGAAAATGGCATTGTGACTGAGTAACTCAGCTTACGTTTCTCGATCAACTTCATGGACACCTCGGAACACGCAGTCTTCAGACGCATCTGCGCAGGAAAGCCAGCATTTGTCAAGTCCGATGCCGTCCCCACCCACTCTAAACCGCTCTCCTGATTCAAAATTGTGATTTCCTCGAAAATCTGGGAAAATCAAACTCGCAAATTCGTTTAAATGGAGAGCCTCGGAATGAGCGACGAACTCCTATCCGTCGAAGACATGCGCCGCATCCGAATGGAATGGCGCGTGGAAGCTGAAGACCGTATCCGAGCGGCTTACTTGATTCTCAATCGCATGGCGCAGGATATCGCCGATCCTGTCTTGATGAAAGACATCATGCGCGCGTTTCATTCCTTAAAGGGAACCGCGTCGATGGTGGGTTTCCGCGATTTTGCCGACTTCGTGCATCGTGTTGAGGAATACTGCGACATGTTTCGCGGCCAAAATCCGGTACCTATAAGTCATTTTTCGATCGAGCTGTTGGAAGAGACGCTGGATGCATTGCAGGATATTGCGGAAGGCACGAGCGAGGAGCATGATCCCGTGGTCGGCGATGCTCCGATTCTGCAAAAGCTGCGTATCGCCACCGAAGGTTTGTCCACGGAAAAGGATCTTCACTTTACAGAGCCCGAACTGCCGCCCCGCCCCGCAGAAGCCATCAAATGGCCTGTTCTCAAGGCCCTGGATGAAATGCAGAAAGACATCGTCGTTTGCCCGACTTGCCCTTTTGTCAATGATGACTACCCCAGTTCCTATCGCAAGAAAATAAGTCCAGCCGAAGTTGAAAAACGTCTCGCCGCTCTCAACAAACTGAATATCGAACCTTGCATCCTGCTCGTCGATGATGAGCCGGGGCTCACCCAGGTGGTTGGTGACCTGATCAAAGTCATTCTGCCCAAGGCTCGGCTGATTGAGGCTGACACCGGGACCAAGGCCCTGAATCTGATTACCTCGGTCATGGGCGATCAGATTGATTTGGTCATCGTAGATTTTGAAATCGTGGATATGAGCGGACTTTCCGTATTGCGGTCCATGCACGAACATAAAAGTCGCGGCGAAATTTTCGCCAATAGCATGGTGATGACAGGCCACAAATTGGCTGAAAAAGACTGGCATGAAGGTCTTCAGTATGGGGTCCGCGAGTTTCTGCTCAAACCCTTTGGTATCGAGGAACTCCTCACGACTTTGATTGGACCCATCCGGGAGGCCATGATGAGTCGCCTTCTCGTCGGTATCGTTTCCTACAGTCAGCGCGTATATCTCGGCTTCAATCGCTTGCAACGCGAAACGGATGTCCAGTTGCAGAATGGTATCCGGCGCGAGATTCAAGCCATGCTTACTCAATTGGCAAAGGCCCAAAGGAGTCTTCAAGACGCCCAGATGCTGCCCTTCAGCTGATCGACGCCCATCGGGACCTTGGGATTGCGGCTTGAAAAGCTCTTGCTCAGATCTGGCGTGAGCTGACCACGGTATATCCTGCTTCCTCGATTTCTGCGGCCAGCGTTTTGGAATCCTCGACGCTATCCACAGTTACCAGCTGCGTGGCCAGATCCACGCTGACCTTGGCCCGGCTGTCGAGTTTGGTCAATGACTTGGTGATGGCCTGCACGCAGTGATTGCAACTCATGCCTTCCACTTTGAATTCGTACATCGAACTATCCTCCTTTCGCCCTAACCCGCATGGGTTCTACTGCAGCCAAGCCTACACCTCGACGGCAGGTTTCGCCAAGTGAAAACGCGGTCGCAATACGTCCCCCCAATATTTGCCAACTCGCATTCCCTTGTCCCATCGTGTCATCAGTCAACTCAAAGCGCGGCCTATGCTCAACCCTTTGAGCTTTATGGCTGCATTCGATGAAAAGTGCTAGACTTTGGACTCAGAGAAGCGGTGCCAGCTGTTACAGGAAAACGTGATGTGCATGTTTCATGTCCTTTTAGTCATTTTCTGGGTTCTGGTCTCTTCTTTTCCATCGGCCATGGCTCGTCAAGCCCGTCTCGACGTGCACCAGTCCACAACCGAGCTGGCCTTGGGCCCTCACCTGGATATTCTGGAAGATCCCGCGCAGAAGCTGGAACTGGACGCGGTGAAATTGCTTCCCGACACGGCCTGGACACAGAATACAAGCCAGGTGCCTGGCTTCGGCTTCACGACTTCACGTTACTGGCTGAGGCTGCGCTTCCGTAACGCTGATGCCATGACTATGCAGCGCCTTCTTGAAGCGCAGTATACCCACTATGATTTCCTGAATATCCATCTCGTTACGAGCAAGGAAACGCTCAGCTATCGATTGGGTGATCATCAGGCTTTCGCGAACAGACCGATTCAGTATCGCTACTTCACGGTACCGATCACGATGGAGCCAGGCAGTGAAATCGATGTCTATATCAGCTGCGATTCATCCGGGACCCTCTTTTTCCCCCTGCGCCTTTGGGATCCTCTGGTCTTCGCCAGCACGAGGTCCACGCAGGATTATTTTGCTGGCTATTACTACGGTCTGCTGCTCGGCATGCTCGTCTATAACGGCTTTCTATTCATCACACTCAGGCGTCCTTCCTACCTTTATTACGTGCTCTACATTCTCGGTTTTTTCTTCTTCCAACTTTCTGTCCATGGCTATGCTTTTCCTCTGCTCTGGCCTAATTCCCCATGGTGGGCGAATAACTGCGTTCCCTTCTTTCTCGTCTTTTCCCTGTTCTGGGTTGGCCTTTTCACGAGGGATTTCATTGAGACGAATCGGCAAACGCCCCGTCTGCATCTCGGACTCAGACTGATCATGGCGGCCTGCGTGGGCATCGGTGCACTCTCCCTGGCTGGGGTCTATTCCATCGCGATTCGGGCAGGAACCGTGCTGTCCATATTTGGAGCTTTGATATTCCTCCTGGCTGGCATCACCACCCTCTACAATGGCTTCGCAGCGGCACGCTTTTACGTTCTGGCCTTCACTTCGTTCCTGGCGGGTATCATCGTCAATGCCCTCATGCAGCTCGGTATCTATGAACCCAGTTTTTTCACCGAGTATTCCATACAGATTGGGTCTGCACTTGAAGTGGTGCTCCTTTCCATGGCCCTGGGCCACAAGATTCGCATTGAACAGAAGGAAGCCCATCAGGCCATTGATAAGCTCAACAAGGAACTGCAGCACAGCATCATCGAGGTTCGCCAGCTCAACAGCGACCTTATGGAAAACGAGCGAGCTCGAACCATGTTCTTTCATAACAGTTCCCATGAATTGCGCACGCCGCTCAACGGAATACTCGGTTACCTGCAACTCTTTTTGATGAATCGCTACGGAGAAATCAACAGCAACAGTCGGAACGCCATCCTGAAAATCAAGGATCTTGCCCAATCCTTGCTGCAGCAGGTCAATACCATCCTGGAATTGGCGCGCAGCCGGCAGGGGCGCGTGACGGCGCAGGTACAAATCTTTCAAGTGCAGGAGCTTTTGCGCAGCCTTGATGTGCTTGGCCAGGGACTCCAGCAGCGCTATCCGCATTCGCAATTTCAGCTTGATTCCGCAATCGAAGATGCAGGCGCGACCTTCTGTTCTGATTTTGAGAAAATATTGGCGATCTGCCGCAACCTTCTCGGTAACGCTTTCAAGTTCGAAAGGGGCGATCGCCCGAACCTCGTGTCGCTTCATCTGAAATCCAGCGGCGACGGTAGCCTCCACATCGAAATCACGGATCAGGGTATTGGCATCCCTGCGGATCAAATCAATCAGGTCTTTCAGGAATTTTATCAGGTCCACGGAGATTCACGGCGCAACTACGAAGGTACGGGCCTTGGTCTTGCGATTGTGAAGCAGTATCTCGATCTGCTGCAGGGCACTATTGAAATTGACTCCGAGCTCGATCGAGGCACCCGGATGAAGGTTCGACTCCTGAGCATAAATCAAAGTGAAGCGGCTGTCAGGACGGATGGATCCTGGACCGGAGTATCGCATGATGTCTATCATTTGCCGCGGAATCAAGACGACAGCGTGAAGCCTGACAGCAACGCAAACAAAAGCAAAGCGCATATCCTGGTCATCGATGATAATCCGACCAACTGCGAAGTTCTGAGGGAAATCCTCATCCTCCAGAGCCATCAGGTAAGCATCTGCCTGAAGGGGCGTGAGGCTCTGGATGTCATACGGAAAAAGCCACCTGATCTGATCCTGCTCGATCTGATGATGCCCGAGATGTCCGGCGAAGACGTTCTGAAGCTCATTCGTCAGGATCAAAAGCTGCAAGCCTTGCCTGTGATACTGATAACAGCTCGTGCCTCGGAAGAGGATCGCATCATGGGCCTTAGTCTAGGGGCTGATGACTACCTGGCCAAGCCAATCATTCCGGATGAGCTGTGCCTCCGCGTGCACAATTGTCTGGAGCGCCAGCGCTTGAATGAGGCGGCTCTGGAGAAAAAGCTGATCGAAACGTCCCTGGTTCACCTGCAGCGCCATGACGAGATCACTTCGCATGGCAAGGGGGAAAGAGGGCGATTTGCCATCCAGCATCATTATCAGAGTGCAGAAATCATCGGCGGGGATTGGTATGGAGTCCACCTCGATGAGAAGCACGACGTCCTTTACGTGCTTTTGGGGGACGTAACGGGACATGGCACAAGTTCGGGACTGCTCACGCTTTCCGTGGCGGGTGCAGTCCGAGGCTGGCTCGATTCGCTGGAACAGAACTGCGGGGACATGGACTCGATCCTCGTGCTCCAGCGCCTTGCCGAGACGCTCAACACACAGATTTTTGAACTGAGGTCGTCGCTCTCCAAATCGATGACGATGTGTTTTGTGGCTATTGAACTCCAGACGGGCAAGGCCGCGTATTTGAATGCTGGGCATCATCCTCTCTACAAAGTGCATGACGGAAAACTCGAACCCATCTTTAGACCCGGCACACCGCTCGGGATGCAGGAGTCCGGTCGCTTCGGACAGCTGGCTTTCCGACTTGAGCCGCAGGAGCTTCTCTTCCTCTATACAGATGGACTGCTCGAAAATAGAGGGACGAATGGGCACCATCTTTCGGACCGGAATCTACGCCTCATTCTTACGGGACACGACAACGCCACGAGCCTGAAGCAAAGACTGATCGACGAAACGAAGACGCTCTGGAAGGGTGACGAGCTGGAGGATGATGTGGCTTTCCTTATTATCAGCCGCCAGCCCTGTGCGCTGGAAGAGAGGGCCGTTTAACGATAGGGCTTTGAAGGCCGTAACTCAACGGACCCAATCAACCGCAAACTTCCGTCCCTTGATTCGTCCCTGTCGCAGGCGTTCCACTGCGATGCGGCCAATCGATTGTGCGACCGCAACATAAGCGATGCGGTCATGAATTTCGATCTTGCCGATATCCTGCGCATTCAAGCCACCGGCTTCACCGGTCAGGGCTCCCAGAATATCACCGGGTCTAAGCTTGTCTTTACGTCCACCGCCGATCGAGAGCGTGGTCATCGCCGCGCCCTGGTAAAGGGCTTTTTCCTGCTTCGCGATCTGCACCTTTTCACGCTCGAAACTTGATCCGGTGTAGGCTTCGATGGCTTCGACTTTATGACGATCCCGCGTGGATGCCAGCGAAACAGCCACACCTTCCTTGCCCGCGCGACCGGTTCGACCGATGCGATGCACATAAGTATCGGCCTTCAGCGGCAAATCATAATTGATCACAAGGTCCAAATCCGCCACATCAATGCCACGTGCGGCTACATCGGTGGCGACCAGAACGCGAATACTGCGATTGCGAAGTTTGGCCATGACCTTGTCGCGATCCATCTGCTCCAGGTCACCATGCAGACCCGCAGCGCTTACGCCCCAATCATTCAAGGCCTTGGTGATTTCAGCGACGGCGGCCTTGTGGTTGGAGAAGACGATCGCCGTTTCAGGGCGATACTGATCGAGCAATCCATGCAACGCGGAAAGTTTATTCTCGGCACTGATCTCGACGAGTATTTGCTTCACGCTCGGAGCGGTCACCGCACCTTCATCGATAGTGATCCGCTGTGCCTGCTTCTGATAGCGTTCGCTCATCTCTTCAATGCTGGCGGGAAACGTAGCGGAAAAGAAAATAGTCTGCCTGTTCTTTGGAGCTGCCTCCAGTATCTTTTCCATTTCATCGGCAAAGCCCATATCGAGCATACGATCCGCTTCATCCAGCACGAGAAAGCGCAGGGGATTCAAATCCAGGTTCCCGCGATTCAAATGATCCAGCGTGCGGCCAGGTGTGCCGACGACGATATGAACTCCGCTTTCGAGGCTGTTGGCCTGCGGCCGGGAAGGTTCTCCACCCGCGAGCACCAGGACCTGAAGACCCGGATGCCGGCGCCCCAGTTTGCGGATTTCCCGTGCGACTTGACCACACAGTTCCCGAGTCGGGCAAAGGACAAGGGCTTGGACCCGTCTTGCGGAGACCCGGATGCGATCCAGAATAGGCAGGGTAAAGGCTGCTGTTTTGCCGCTGCCAGTTTTCGACTGACCAATGAGGTCATGTCCTTGCAGGAGCAGCGGTATACTTTGCGCCTGAATCGGCGTCATGCTTTGAAATCCCAGTTCGGCCACCACCGCCTGCAGGGCTGGTGAAATCGCAAGCTGAGCGAAGGAATTGGGGCTTTCAGTGGGGGACGCGTGCATAGTTTTTCTCCGGAATCCTGGGACGGGGCACCATAACGCAGGACCAGGAAAAGAGCCACACAAGACTTGTCTTAGCGTCGCCAGCCATGATATTTTTCGAGCCAATTGAGAATTTTTTCGGGCGCATGATCCCTTTTCCAGTTACCGGCCACATATTTGTTGGCCTCACTGAACGTTGGATAGGGATGGATCGTTCCCAGAATGTCATTCAATCCCAGTCCACGTTTCATGGCGGTGGTGAACTCGGAGATGAGTTCACCCGCATGGGAACCGACGATGTTGGCTCCGAGTATTTTGTCCTTTCCGGGCTCGGTCAGGACCTTGATGCGTCCCAGATCATCGCCGTCAACTATGGCTCGATCCAGGTCATCCAATTGGTAAATAGTGCGTTCGTAAGGAATTCCGGCTTCCTGAGCGGATTGCTCGTTATGCCCCACCTGCGCTATCTCAGGATCCGTAAAAGTTACCCAGGGAATCACACGATAATCGGCTTTGAATTTTTTCCAAGGCGCACAAAGCGCATTCACTGCACAGTACCAGGCCTGATGGGACGCGACATGCGTGAATTGAAGGGCTGAGGTGACATCACCACAGGCAAAGATGTTCTGACCATTGGCTCGCATGTAGGGATCCACGCGTATGGTACCGTTTGGGTTGAGTTCGATATTCAAACGGGATGGATCCAGTTGCCTGGTGTTGGCGCGGCGTCCTACGGCCAGCAGCACGGCATCGAAAGGGATATCGAGGGACTGTCCCGCCGCCGTCTGGCAGGTCATGCAAGGGTTGCCCGCAGGGCGCGTCGCAGCCCTGGCCTCGGTCCCGAGATGCAGCGTGATCCCTTCCTTTTGAAACTGGGCTGCTATCAGGTCGCTGACGTCGGGATCTTCCTTGGGCAAAAGACGCGGGCCGGCCTCGACCAGCGTAACGGCAGACCCGAGTCGTTGAAAGGTCTGGGCCATTTCGCAGCCGATAGGTCCGCCTCCCAGCACGAGGAGCTTCGCGGGCAGTTTGCGCAGATCCCAGAGGTTCTCGCTGGTCAGGACAGGAACCTGATCCAGGCCTGGAATGTTCGGGATAAGCGGCGAAGCTCCGAGAGCGAGGATGATGTTGCGTGTTTTCAAGATGCGGCCGTTGACTTTCACCTGATGGGCATCGATGAATTCCGCTTCGCCTTGAATGCATTCCACGCCCAAACCTGTATAGCGCTCCACGCTATCATGGGGTTCGATTTTTTTGATGACGGACTGCACCCGTTCCATCACTTCAGAAAAATCCAACTCGCAATGCGCGGACTTGATACCAAAGTCCTTATGCCGCCGAATCTGATGAACAAGGCGAGCTGTTTTGATCAATGCTTTGGATGGGACACAACCTGTATAAAGGCAATCCCCACCCATCCTGTGCTTTTCAATCAGCGCGACCTTCGCTTTCAACGTGGCGGCAATATAAGCCGAGACAAGGCCCGCCGCCCCACCGCCTACGACCACCAGATTGTATTCCTCTTGTTTGGACGTCATGATACTTTTCTGCCTCGCCTGATAAAAGGAATGAGACGCTTCGCGAGCAAAGGAAATACCCCCAGCAGCGCAAAGGACACGATAAGTTTCGGGGACAGTATGCCCGATAAGGATTCAATCTGGGCCAGCTGGGTGCCTGCATTCACGTAAACGGCGGTGCCCGGCAGCATTCCGAGCTGACTCACCCAGTAATAGGTTCGGGTCTTCATGGGCGTTAATCCCATCAGCAAATTGATCATGAAAAAGGGAAACAGTGGCACCAGTCGCAGGGTAAAAAGATAAAAGGCGCCTTCCTTTTGAAAACCCTCATGGATGCGGGCCAGTCGATCCCCGTAACGTTTCTGTATGGAATCGCGCAACAGAAAACGGGCCACCAGAAAAGCACAGGTGGCCCCGATAGTGGAAGCAAATGAGATGACCAAAAGCCCCAGCCCTAAACCAAAAAAAGCGCCGCCGGCAAGAGTCAAAACCGTGGCCCCTGGCAAGGATAGGGCCGTGGTGAGCACATAGACCAGGAAGTAAATCAAGAGGGTTTCCAGCTGATGCTCCTGATAATAGGCTTGCAAGGACGCCTGCTGGGACTGCAGGAAGTCGAGAGTGAGATAGGAATCCAAACCCAAAAAGAAATAGGCCACGATCAGCGCCAGGATCATGAGGATCAAAAATAGCCTGCCGGATTTGACTTGCATTCACGCCTCTCCATAAAACGCGTGACCGTATGTCTCACGCGATGATAGCATGCCCTGGAACTCAATCCATGGGGACAGTTCCTTTGAAAGTTTCCGTCATAATTCCCATGCTCAATGAAGAGCCATCGCTCCATCTTATGATGGATCACTGGAAAACTCTCGTCCAGGATGGAGCCGAGCTTCTGGTTGTCGATGGTGGCAGCACGGATGCGTCCGTGGATAAGGTACAGGAAGCTGGTTTCAAGGTCCTGCACTCGCCAAGAGGTCGCGCACGGCAAATGAATATGGGCGCGAGGTCCGCACAAGGTGACATTCTGCTTTTTCTGCATGCGGACACCATCCCCCCGCCTCATGCCTTGCCCATTCTCAAAAAGGCCATCCAGGATTCCGAGCGAGTCTGGGGACGTTTTGATGTCCAGATCGAAGGTCGAGCCTGGATGTTTCCTGTGATCGCCTTTTTCATCAACTTTAGGTCGCGCCTGAGCGGAGTGGCGACCGGTGACCAGGGTATCTTTGTGCGGCGTGCGATGTTTGAACAGATCGCTGGCTTTCCTGATCAGCCCCTGATGGAGGACATTGAAATTTCGAAGCGCCTGCTTCATCACTCAAGACCCCTTTGTTTGAAGGCTCGGCTACGAACATCAGGCCGGCGCTGGGAAACCCGTGGCGTCTGGCGCACTATTTTTCTGATGTGGCGTCTCCGCTGGCTTTATTGGCGAGGAACTTCAGCTCAAGACATCGCGAGGGCTTATCGATGACGAAGGCTCAGATCATTATTTTTGCCAAGCTGCCACGTCCGGGTTTGGCCAAGACTCGATTGATACCCGCCCTGGGTACGGATGGAGCCGCTCGCCTGGCCCAGCGCATGCTGCTGCATACCATCGATCAGGCTATGCTTGCGGGCGCGGAACGCTTGGAACTTTGCACCACGCCGGCACCCGAGGATATGGCCTGGCGCTCCCTTGAGCTTCCATCTTCGATCATGCTCAGCGATCAGGGTGATGGAGATTTGGGGGCAAGACTCGCTCGCGCCAGTGCCCGGGCTGCTCCTCAAGGACCTGTTCTCGTGATCGGAACAGATTGCCCCGCGCTGACAGGATCACTCCTGCAGGAAGCCATGGACGCTTTGCGGCATCATGATGCTGTCATGATTCCCACCTTTGACGGTGGTTACGCTCTGCTCGGCTTCAGACGATTTCACCCTCTCATCTTCGAAGATATTTCATGGAGCACCGCCACGGTCGCCCGCGAAACCGAGGCGCGCATCCAGGCTTTGGCCTGGACCCTCCAGATCTTTCCGCGACTGCATGATATTGATGAGCCGGATGATCTTCAGTGGCTCCCGCCTTCGTTCACATAGCACCTTTATGTTTCAGGGCATTCTGCATTTGAACGGCATGCACCAGATTGATGCCAGCTTCCATGGCCGCACCCACGTGAACAGCTTCTGTCATCTGCTCAGGATTGGAGCCGGCCTCCAAACAGGCTGTGGTGTATGCGTCGATGCAGTAGGGACACTGCTTCACATGCGAAACCGCGAGTGCGATGAGCGCTTTTTCGCGTTTGGTCAGGGCTCCGTCCTGACCAACCACAGCGTTGTAATAGGAGAAGAACTTCTCCATCAGTTCACCACGGAAAGTCCCGACTTCAGCAAATTTCGCCAGATCCTTGGATTCATAGTAATTCATGGTTGACCTCTCGTTAAACAGTTGCGCCGCCGCAGGATGAACCGGCTCCCGCTGTGCATCCAAAACAATGATCAGCAACGGCGATGGTGCGTCGGCTCAGTGCGGCCTGATCGAAGGAAAAGATATCCTGTTTTTTGTGATCGACGGTTAAAGGCAGTTTCAGCATCTGATTGAAGTCACAGTCGTAGAGACTGCCATCGCTGGCTACGGAGATGATCTGACGGCACATGATACCGGCCGCGGCCCGCGGATTGAACGAGGCCACCAGTTTTTCCATGTACTCTTCATAAGATCCCATGCGCAGTAGCTGTGCTTTGAAGCGATGGATCGGCATATTGGTGATGGCGAAGAGCTGATTGAACTCCACATCAAAAAGTCGCTTCAATTCCCGCCTATAATCGCGTTCCAGATCGGCTTGAGCTGCCGGCAGGAACGCACCGACGGGATTATAAACAAGATTGAAGATCAGCCCTGAGCCGGGTTTGCCAAAACCCCGAGCATTCAAGCGTCGCATGGCCTCCAGACTTTTCTTGAACACGCCGTCGCCACGCTGCTTGTCGGTGAAATATTCCTGGTAATAAGGCAGAGACGAAATCACTTCCACCCTCTCCCGCTCGAAAAAATCAGCGAGATCCTCCATGGACTCCTGAGTCACGGGATGGGGATCGAGCATAACGGTCAAATTATGTCGAACCATGACCTTGCGACCCAGCGTTCGGGCTCGGACCACGATATCCCGAAAACGCGGATGAAGTTCGGGAGCCCCGCCAGTGATATCGAGATTTTCCAAATTGGGATTGTTTTCCAATACGCTAAGGACTTGATCCAGAACCGCATCACTCATCATTTCCCGGCGGCGCGGCGAAGCATCCACGTGACAATGCACGCAGGCCTGGTTGCAAAGTTTGGTGATATTGATCTGCAGGGTATCGATGGCACCCGGTTTCAGATCGAGTCCTGCACGCAACACTTTTTCAGCAAAGCGAAAGCGCTGATCATCTGCAGGAGGTGCAGGGAAAGCTGTCGTAAGTTCCATGAACAGTATCCTTATCGTTGGACCAAGGCACTAGGGCGCTGTCACGAACTCCAGGTTGGAGACCAGCACGTCGTAACTGGATTGTGTATCATCACCATCGCTGGATATCCATACAGCCACAGCGGATGTGGGACTTTTCAAAGTATGTTCGATTTGAAAAGGCCCAGGTTTCAAGGCGACTTCAATAAATTCTTCACGGATGAGGTCTGACCCCGGATGAACCCGCGCTGAGTTTAGCTGAGCAGGATTCTGAGTGACATTAAAAAAAAGCACGTGCTCCAAGCCCATGCCCTTGGGCATTTTCTCATAGAGGTTCTTAATCCAGCTCGGCGCCAGAAGTTTCTGCAAACCGCCCAGCTGCTTGCTGCCAGGAACGATCAGACCCAGGCGCAGGACATAATCGTCGGCACCCTTCTCGCCCTGTCGGCTGGGATCAGTCAACCGAGGCAGGCCAAAAAATTCTCCAGAGACCTTAAAACGGGAAATCGTCGCCGTCTGAGCCAGGGGATACATCAAGGGACTGGCCGAGTTGCGAACTTGAATACGGATTCCCTGAGGCGAAAAACTCACTTCATTGGCGGGAATGCGTCGATACTTTTCCAATTCCCACTGATCGCGGGATTGCGTCGGCAGGGCAATAACGGCCAGGAGAAAGCTGGACGGGGAAAAGAGCTGTTTCATAAGTCCCCTTAAAATTGAACGTGGACCTGATTCAAATCCAGTGTATCTTTCCCAGGATGCTTTCGGTCTTTTGCTGGAAAGTTCCAACTGTAACCAGGCTGTGAGATACGGGTCAATGGCAAAGAAAAAGCTGGTCCTTCTGGGTGGTGGCCATACCCATGCGCTTTTCATCAAGCTCTGGCGGGCTCACCCCTTGCCGGATGTCGATGTTGTTCTGGTTTCGCCGCGCAAAGGGAGCACTTATTCGGGGATGCTCCACGGCTATCTCACAGGACTTTATTCCTTTGAAGAAATCCATATTGATTTGGTGCAGCTTTGCAGGAGCGCGGGCATCACGCTGGTCGAGGACAAGGTCGTGCATATCGATGTCATCCAGCGCAAAGTCAAGCTCAACCATCAACCGGATCTGAGCTGGGATATGCTTTCCATCAATATCGGCAGTGCCACGGACAAGGAAGGTCCGGGCTTTGCGATCAAACCGATGGATGATTTCCTGCCGAATATTCCGCTTATGGATCAAGCGTCCCGCCTGGCCATTGTCGGCGGTGGCGTCGGTGGTGTGGAACTGGCCCTGAGTCTTCAGAGTCGTTATCGAGGCACCAAAGCCATCTCCTTAATTCAACGTGATGCCGAGCTCATGCCCCAGGCACCAGCCGCTGTCCGCCAGCGTCTCACAAGGCTTTGTCAGGAACGCGGGATTCAACTGCACTTGAATCAATCCCCTGCGAGTGCGATCACGGAGGCCTATGATTTTGTTCTTTGGGCCACCACCGCCAAAGGTCCAAGCCTGCTCCGAGACTCGGGTCTCGCGGTGAACGAACGAGGTTTTCTTCTGACCGACGAGACTTTTCAGTGCCAGGGTCAGGACGGTATCTTTGCCGTCGGCGACTGTGCCATCATCCCGACTCAGCCTCGTCCCCGAGCCGGTGTTTATGCGGTGCGCAGCGCACGGCCTCTTTATGAAAATATACTCCGCTATGGAAGGGGGCAGGTGCTGCAGAAAGTTCGACTGCAGAAGAAACATCTGATCCTGATTCCGACCGGAAAGGAAAGAGCTATGGCCCTACGAGGCTCCCTGTATTGGGAAGCCTCCTGGGTATGGAATCTTAAGGATTGGATCGATCGATCCTTTATGAATCAGTTCAAGAGCCCTTAGCAGCAGGCTCCACTGGGAGCCGCCTCGTCTGCTCCCGATGTTTGAGGTCCACAATCGAAGAGCCCGAAATGAGTGGAGGTATCACCTTCCACACGAAAGTGGGCACTATAACGGGTATCCTGCAGCATGGCCGCTGTATTGGAGCAGACCAGCATGGGTTTTCCCTTCTCGAAAATATGATGGTCATCGAGAACAAAGGTATGGGGCGCATGCTCCACTGTGCCTTTATACCAAGCCACCTGCCCATAATCTTCGCAACGGTCTTCCAGATCGAGTTTGAAGGAACGCGTCGTGATGCTAAAGAAACGAGCTGGCCCGAGGCGTTTGCGCAGTTCTTCATCGTGGATCATGATTTCCGTCCTGCTGACGATTCGGGAATCAAGACAGTTCTGGCGAGCCAGGATGCGGCGGAAATCTTCAAAATAAAGAGCCCCTCCCAGACATTCGCCCAAAAGGACAGGATCCTGACTGAACGCAGACGGCAGACGACGGTCTGCGTAGACATCCGAGAAATAAAGTTCACCACCCGGTTTCAAGACCCGGAATATTTCCGCAAAAACCCTTTCCTTGTCAGGCGAAAGATTGATCACACAGTTCGACACGACAAGGTCGATGCTGGAATCCGCAATATCCAGCCGTGAAAGATCTTCTATAAAACCCTGGACAAAGCTGACATTGGAGTGCGCATGTCCAAAGGCCTGCCGATGAAAATCCTGATAGTGGCGGGCCGTAGCCAGTTGCTCATCGGTCATATCCACGCCGATCACCCGACCTTCCGGTCCCACCATCTGCGATAAAAGATAGCAATCGCGACCCGTGCCGCAGCCGAGATCGAGAACGGTGAGACCGTCCAGGCAAGGGGGAATCGGCACGCCGCAGCCGTAAAATTTAGCGCGAACCTCTTCATGCACGTTCATGATCAGGCGATTCAAATGCGGTGGCAAGGACTCCGCAGCGCAACAGGCTGTGGTCTTCAGGTCGTTCTTTGAGGCAAGCACTTTGCCATAATAATCTTGAATGAGTTCCCATTGTGTCGTGGTCATGTCTTGCTATTCCTGCTGGAGATGGCCGGATTGCGTTCGCCAGGGCGTGTCCGTGGCTCAATCATCCATCGCATCTTCCCAGGTTTCGAGCAACTGGAAATGGTGAGGAAATGGGGAACGCGCGGCTGACCGCGCGTGAGTTGGATCGGCTGAGTACAAGGCCTAAGCTTTAGCGAGGCAGAAGACAGCCGGGAACCTGGACGTCGATAACACCCTGTTCGTTGCGGCAGGAGTAAATCCAGACGGTTTGCTGAGCATAGCTGTAACCTTTCTGGTAAACGATCGTGCCGTCTTCGTTCACTTCGCAGGGATTATTCACTTCACATTTGCGACCCGAGGTATTGCCCGTGTTGTTGACCGCAACGACTGTGCGTGTGCCAGTGGCAAGAACGGGTGATCCGGATGTGCCGCCGATAACATCACACGTGGAAGTATAGCGAATCGAGTCCTCAAAGCTCCACTTGCCCTCTTTAAGCACAGGCGCCACTGCTTCCACCGCACAGGAATAGCCGCGCTTCCAGTAACCTGAGATCACTTCAATCTCGGTGCCCAGCTCAGGCGCTTCGCGACTCAGGGTCAGAGCTTCGATATTGAATTTGCTGCGAATGTCGGCATAGGTTTCACGGAGCTGGTAAAGGCTCATATCGGTTTTGGTCATGGTCGCATAGAGAAGTTTCTGAGCGCGGACGGTACCCAGCTTGTTGGCCTTGGCACCGAGCACATCAAAACTGCGAGTGTTGCTTTGATTGAGGACCACCTTGCCGGGATCGATCATGCCGGTGCAGTGACCGTTGCTCAGCACCATGGCCTTGTCCGTGTCCAGACTATCATCAAATCGAACCAGACTGCCTGAGCAGTTCGAAAGGGCAACTATGCCTTGAAAATCATAATCAGCAGCAAGATTTTCGGCAAAGACGGGCTTCTTGGGAATCGGGAGCCCAAATTCAGGCATGGTTTCAGCATACAGGGCTCCGGCAGACGCGAGCACAAATGGAATCGAAAGCAGCAAGCTTTTCATGGCATCCTCTCAATGGATTGACGGCTCATACTGTTTTCATGGCTAAACATTCAGCGAGATGTTTGCAATACAGCATATTTGAAATATAGCCGTCTTCGATGGGGCCTTCATACCTCTGTGTAAGGAGCATAATAAGACTCACATAGCGGGTCAACGCAACCGAACACCGCAGGGAGAGCGAGGTGTAAACCATGTTGCGAATTCTTGCGATCTTCTTAGTTTTACTCAGCGGCCGTGCATGGGGCGCGGAAGCCATGCAGGACGTGATTGAGCTGTCGTCTCCCCCTCAATCTTTACCTTTAGGTCAGCACCTTTGGTTCCTGGAAGACAGCGAGCAAAGCTATAAAGAATCCGATATTCGGACTCCGGAATTTGAGCAGCGTTTTGTTCCGACGACCAGGAAGACGCCTAACTTCGGCTTTTCCAAAGCTGCCTGGTGGGCTCGCGTCCCCTTGAAAAATACCAGCGACAAGCCTCTGATCGTTTACATTACAGAAGGCTACGCAGTTGTGGATCGCATCGATTTCTGGCAACTCGATCCGCAAAAAGGAATCGCGTCTCATGTTTCCATGGGCGATCGCACCCCGAATGATCCACAACGCGCGGCGCATCGTCTCCCGACATTTCGTATGGAGTTGCCTCCTGGCGACAGCATTCTCTACCTGCGCATTCAAACGGAAGGCAGCGTGATATTTGACATGACGCTGCACGGGGAGGAATCGTTTCATGATACCCGAACCAAGGAGTATGCGTTTGCCTATACCCTGCTCGGCATCCTTCTCGTCATGGCTCTCTATAACTTTTTCATTTGGCTTCAACTACGCAAGCTCACGTATCTTGTCTACGTGGGTTTTATCCTGACCATGATATGGCAGCCGTTGGCTTATTCGGGCCTGGCTGTCCTGCATCTGGATGATTACACCTGGTTCATGAATCATGGCTACATTATTATCGCCAACAAATCCTCGCTGCTCGCCTGCTATTTTCCTGTCCTTTTCCTCTCGCTTGCTGGGCGGCATAAGTGGCTCCTGAGGCTTTGCTATCTGGGTATGGGTTTTTCACTCCTTCCGGATCTGCTTATGCTGACCAGCTACAACCTCGGCGCAAAGGTCTCGGTCCTGGCCGCCCTCTTCGCTTCTTTCGTGACCTTGGCCTGTGGTGTCGTCTGCTCTCTGCAGCGTTTCCGCCCGGCTTATTTCTTCACTTTGGCCTGGATCGTGATGATCGTGGCCAATGTTCTACGCATGGCCGTCGTATCGGGGCAATTGCCGGCATCATTTTTTGCCGAATGGGGTGTGCTCATCGGTTCCGTGGTGGAAGTGGTTTTGATCTCTCTCGCCCTGGCCGACAAGGTTCGCATTACCGAGAAACTAGCCTTTGATCGCATCGAATCGCTGAACCGTGATCTGCAGAAGGAACATAACAAAGTTGTCAACCTGAACAACAACCTCGAACGTATGGTCGAAGAGCAGACTCGGGAAATCAAATCCATCCTCAAGCACATTCAGATCGGCATCGTCGTGATCGGACGGAATCGACTGGAGGTCACCGGTACGTTCTCGGAATCGGTCAAGAATATTTTCAAAACCGATCGCATCGAGTCGGTGCACGCCATCGATCTTCTCTTTGCCAACGCCGCGATCGACAACGAAGTGAAAAGCCAGGTGCGTTCGGTCCTGGAAGGCAGCCTGGGTGAAGAAGCGCTCAATTTCGAAATGAATTCGAGTCTTTTGCCCACTGAACTCACCTACCTCTTTGGTTTGGAGCAAAGGGTCCTACAGTTTGATTGGAACCCCGTGATCGATAAGGACGGGACGATCGAGAAAATGCTGGTTTCCATCAAGGATGTGACCACACTGAAACAACTTGAAGCGGAAGCGACCGAACGCTCGCGGGAGCTGGAATGCATTGGCGAAATTCTGGATGTCACGCCCCGAAATTTCGGTATTTTCATCGACTCTGCGCAGCGTTTCCTTGCCGATAATATTCGCCTGCTCAAGGCCAACCTCCGTTTTGATAAGGAGGTGCTCAAGATTCTCCTTATCAACATCCATACGATCAAAGGTTCAGCGCGGAGTCTCGGTCTTAAGCATCTGACACCGATACTGCATGACTATGAGCAACATCTTTCGCAGTGTCTGACGAAGCAGATGAAGTGGGATCATGACCGCCTTCTGCATGGGCAGCAAATGATTCAGAATCAGATCGATCTTTATCAGCATTTGAATCAGGCAAAACTGGGTCGCAGCTCGGGCGACAGCTTGTCCTTGTCCACCAACTTTGTGGATCGCTTGCAAGGCTTTTTAAGGGTTTTGGCTGACGAAGGACCCTCGCAGTTCCGCCAGACCGCATTGGGATTAAAAGGAGTCATCGAAGATCTCAGTTTTGTGCCTGCCGAAACAGTGTTTCGGGAGGTGCTGGGCAATGCGGAAATGCTGGCTCGCGATCTGCAGAAAGCGCCACCTGAAATTCAAATTGAAGGCAATGCCATTCATTTATCCCTGGAAGCCCAGGAGCTGGTTCGGAATACCTTTGTTCATATCATCCGGAACACGATGGATCACGGTATCGAGCCCCCTCCTGAACGCAATGCTGCCGGAAAAACAGCAGAGGGACATGTCCACGTTTCACTCAAGATGCAGGATGGTCAGCTCGTGATCCAGTATCGCGATGACGGGCGGGGCTTGAATTTACGTGCAATCCGTCGACTGGCCCAGGAGCGAGGCCTTATTCGACCGGATCAAAACATTGCGCCCGATGAGATGGCCTATCTTATTTTTGAACCGGGTTTCAGCACGGTGGAGACGGTGAGTGATATTTCGGGCCGTGGTGTGGGTATGAGCGCTGTCAAGGATTACGTGGAAGCCAAAGGCGGACATGTGAGCATCCAGCTATTTATCAACGCATCCGTCATCAATCCTGAGTTTGTGCCATTTGCGTTTGTCTTCCGCCTGAAGCCTGCTCTTTGTATAGAGAAAGTCGCCTGAGGAAAGGGGTATTGACTTTATCCGCATGCTCGAAGTCATGACTGAACGAAGGATATTCCATGAGCAAGTTTATCTGGATTGTCTTACTCCTTATGCCTGGCAGCATCCAGGCTGAAGGCTTCGTTCAGGCCATAAACTTTGATCGCAGGGAATCCATTGAACTCGCCACGAGTGACGATCCCGTTCTGGCCGAAAAATTTTTTGACAAGCACCTGAATGACCCGGAGCTTGAAAAGCAGCCACTGGCCTTTGTCAGAGTCGTCTATGGCCTCACACTGATCCTGCCAAATTATGCCGCTCGTCCGGGATTTCTGGACAAACTTCAGAAGGCCCAAATTATGGCGGATAAGCTCAATCTTCAGCACGAGTCCATCATCATCTCCTTCTTCGCGCAGGGCATGACCAATTCCGACAATCCGCAGTTTGCCCTGATTGCGGACAACAAGGAGAGGGAGCAGAAATTTAAAACGTTGATGCAGATCGCTAGCGAAAAGAAAGCTTCAACAGCTGGGGCATTCTTGCGCTTGGAATATGCCAGTTACCTGCGGGATACAGGTCGGGATACCGAAAGTGTCTCCATTCTGGTCGAGGCTACGAATCTCCTGGAGACGGACGATAATGACTGGCTCAAAATGAAGTTAAAGTCCTCACTGGCGCAAAGCTTTTCCTTTCAAGGTCAACCGAATAAAACCAAAGAACTCTTCGCTGAAGTCGACAGCTATTGTCAAAAAGTGCCGCTGGATGATTTTTGCCTTACCAATCTCTATAACTCCGGCAAGATATATGTTCTGGATGATGCGCCGGATTCCTTGAAAAAATCCGAAAGCTATTTCGAACGCGCTCTCGTTCTGAGCCTTAGAAGCAAGAATGAGCTGATGGAAGCCACTATTCGTAATGGTTTGATCGTTCTCAACCATAAGCGCGCGAATTTCACTCTCGCTGAAGAAAATGGTCTGAAAGCGGTCCGGCTTTTCGCGAAATTGAATGATCCCATCTGGGAAGCAGATAGCTATAAGCTTCTGGCAAGGATGTATATTTCGTGGCAAAAGCCTGCTAAGGCTCTTGAAGCCTCTGCCAGGTCCCGAAAACTTTTTCCAAAGGACTTCAGTCGCGACCTCATGGAGCTGGATGAGATATCTTATCTTGCCAATAAAGCATCCAATCAATGGAAAGAAAGCCTCATCGCATTGGAGCGGCATGTTGCAACTTACAAAGCAATTTCCAGTGAGACTCAGGACAAAATATATGCAAAAACCAAGGTCAATATGGGCCTCCAGTTTGAAGAAGAGCGGAATGCGTCTCTGACGGCAGTGAACCAGCTCCAGCAGCAACAGCTCAAGGATGCTGACAGGCTTAAAAAACTTCTGCTGCTACTGACCTGTTCTTGCGCGGTCATTGCTGCCTCACTATTATACTCCCTGCGCCAGGCCAGGCTTATTCGCAGACAGAAGATCATCATGCAAAGAATTTTGGACAACATCGATGAGGGTCTGGTCACCTTAAATTCGGATCTCAAGATTGAGAGACTGCATTCGACCTATTTAAGCAGAGTCTTCGCCGACGACTCACAGGTGAGTGGTCAGTCGCTCGTGCAGCTTTTACGCAGCAAGGGAGGCGTAAACCAGGAGCAGGCTTCCATTATTGAAGAGTGTCTCAGGGCCGCGATAGGCGAAGGTGAATTTCAATGGGAAATTAACTCAGGACTTCTGCCTCACGAGGTCTCTCTCAGCCTTGGGGGATCCGCACGCGTCTTCAGCATTCACTGGCAGCCTCTGTATCGACCCGATCAGACCTGCGAGAAAATTCTGGTCTCACTCCGGGATATTTCAGCACAGAAAAACTGGGAGCGTCGGGCAAAAGACGAAGAAACCAAATCCTTGCAGGCTTTACAGAGACTCCAAAACCTGGCGGGCACAAAGCCCCGAAGAATCGCTGAACTCCTGGAGCGCCTCCAGAATTGCATCGAAAGCCTTTCATCCAATAGCACTGATGCTCAGAATCGCAAGAAGATCTTTCAAGATTTGCATACAACCAAAGGCGTGGCGCGAGCCCTTGGATTTAAAGATATCAGTGAAACCATCCATGAAATGGAAAATCATTTCACGAATGTTCATGACCCACAGCCAGAGCTTTATCGTCAGTCCAAAACCCAGCTGGAATCGCTATGGATGTCGTATCATCAGCTCAATCAAGACATCTTTAATACATCCAGCCAAAACAAGGCACCGACCCAGAATCTTTTCGAAATCATAAGCGCTATCGTACCCGATCTTGCCGAACGGCTCCGATCATCTGGACTTAAGCTCGGACGCGTGACTGTTGAGGATGAGGTCTTTCCATGGACCCAGGATAATCTTTCGATCGCCCAGGAAGCCGTTATCCATGGGCTCAATAATGCCATCGATCATGGTTATTTAAGGCCTCTGAAGCATGGCCACAAATTTGATCACGTGAACCTGCATGTAAAGACAGAGAGAGTCGAGGATGGGTTCAAGATTCTCATCATGGATGAAGGCGCCGGCGTGGACACCGAGGAGCTTCAACGCAAAGCAGAGCAGCTCCAATTCACCCCGGAACCCGGAGGATCTTATATCGATGTCGTTTTCTGCAGTGGTGTGACCACGGCTCAGGATCTGTCCCTCACAAGTGGTCGCGGCATAGGGCTGTCAGCGGTCCATCAGCGCGTCCGGGACCTCGGCGGCCGCACCCGACTCTTACCAAAAGATAAGGGTACGATACTGGAAGTTTTTCTGCCCACGGTCCCAGAGCACAATGCCGCCTGACCCCATCGATAAATTGATAGGAATTCAAAGGCATCGACCGTAACATCAAGATCTATCCCTTGATTGATCCATATCAGCAAACACGGCTTCGGAAATCATCCTAAATCAGCGCGTCGATGGATAACAGCCCTTCTCACGACGAAAAGCTTCGAAGCGGCTGCGCAATTCTCCCAAAGGATTACGGGAGCCTTTGACATCAATCCGCACAAAAATTTTACCGTCCGGGTTATCAACCTGCAGGAAGGCAGCATCCGAGGGCGCAGCGGGCCGACAGCGACTGTCGCCTTCGCCATTGCGAGCGCC
>JACCDW011861167.1_pt1 | contig 21661 bp, 21 predicted proteins | sample 7449781 | NCBI WGS metagenome assembly JACCDW01 (sample SAMN15323449, study PRJNA562643) | freshwater metagenome | isolation source: river surface water | place: USA:Blue River Watershed | collected 2017-08-18
AAGCCAGATGGCGTCAAGCGAAATCTGGTTGGAGAAATAATTGCCCGCTGCGAAGCCAAGGGCTACAAAGTAGCTGATCTAAAAATGGTCGCTCCTAATCGTGAGCTCTTGCAAGCGCACTATCAAGAACACGTTGGCAAGCCTTTTTATGAGCCGCTCTTAGAGTTCATGCTTTCCGGACCGACCGTTGCGATTCGCCTGGAAGGAGAGCGAGTCATTGAAGGCTTCCGCTCACTTGCAGGAGCAACTGATCTAACCTCTGCAGCACCAGGGACGATTCGAGGCGATCTAGGAAGAGACTGGGGCACCAAGGTAATTCAGAATCTGGTGCACGGTTCGGACTCAGAGGAGAGCGCCAAGCGCGAGCTTGCTATCTGGTTCTAAAACAGCGTTGGCCAGAACTCCCAGAACTGAATAATGATCAGTCCAATCAAAACGGCATAGGTCAAAATCGTTGCGACCCAGGCCCACTCGTAAATCAATTCTCCCGCTGAGGTGAGTTTGCTGCCCAGGTGACCTTCCTTAGCTGAGTAGCCAAAGATTGACCAAAAGAGCGGAATGGTCGCAGTCCATGCCACCATGCAGTAGAGACACAGTGAACCAATGTCATAAACACTTTGGCTAAATAGCCAAATGACAAAGGTCATTGCCAACACGTGTCCACCCAAGAAAAGCTGCCAAAACCAACTTGCGAATTTTGCGCCAGCCAAGATGGCGAAACCAACGACGATTGGTGCAAAAAAAGCAGCTAGCCCGATTAGCGGATTTGGAAATCCAAATAGCGCCGCCTGCTCAGACAGCATTACCGACTTACAGCTAATGAAGGGGGAGATGTCGCAGGCAGTTGCTGCCATTGGATCTCCGGCTACCTTGATTCGCTCTAAGGTCAGACCAAAGCTTGCAATCCAGCCAGTAGCGCCTAGAACTATCAGGAAATAAGGGAACACAGGGGAATTATCCCATTTCTAGCCAGACCGTGGCATACTTCTAGGTAGATGTGATCACACTCGCATCGAAGGTTTGGTCAAAGACGACTTGTTTTTGACGCATAGGTTTCGATTTAGGTTGCGGCCTAAATCACTCAGACAGGGCTACCGGGGTGTGGACCATGGCCCAGCATAGGCACTAGTGGCAAAGAAAAAAGAAGAGCCAGCCAAACCGGCGGCAACTCAACTGATATTTCAAGCACCATCGCTTCCTACTCCAAAGGTTGAGCGCACTACAAAAAAGAAGGCTGAACCTAAGCCAGAGCGAAAAGAGCGCACCAAGAAGGAAGCTCCAAAGGAAAAGACCAAGCCAGCTAAGGCCTCAGCTAAAGAGGATGATGGCTCGACCAGAGTTGAAGCCAAGAGAATTCGTCGTCGCGATTCCAGAGAAACTAGCCGTCGCAGGTCGACTGTCACCGAGAGCGAGTTCCTAGCCAGGCGCGAATCAGTCGATCGAAAGATGATTGTTCGTGAGGATGAAGGCCGTTTTCAAATCGGTGTTTTGGAAGACGGGCTGCTGGTTGAGCACTACGTAACCCAATCCCAAAGCGTTTCGATAATTGGCAATGTCTACTTGGGTAAAGTGCAAAACGTGCTTCCCTCCATGGAGGCAGCCTTCGTAGACATCGGTCGTGGCCGCAATGCAGTTTTGTATTCCGGTGAAGTTGACTGGGAAGCTGCAGAAACTGGAAATCAACCGAGACGAATTGAACTTGCTCTCAAAACCGGTGATCAGGTTCTGGTTCAGGTAACGAAGGATCCAGTTGGTCAAAAAGGTGCTCGTCTCACCTCACAGATTTCATTGCCAGGAAGATTCTTGGTTTATGTTCCCGCCGGCAACATGTCCGGAATCTCCAGAAAATTGCCGGAAGGAGAAAGAGCCAGACTCAAGCAAATCCTCAAGGAAGCACTTCCGGAGGAAGCAGGAGTAATTGTTAGAACTGCCGCCGAGGGCGCAACTGAAGAGCAGCTGAAGCTAGATATTGAAAGACTTCAGATGCAGTGGGAGGAAATCACCCGCCAAGCTGAAAAGGGCAAGGCACCCATGCAGCTGCATTCTGAGCCCGAGCTGCTTGTGAAAATAGTTAGAGATGTTTTCAATGAAGACTTCCAACAGCTGGTTGTTAGCGGAAAAACCGCGACCGAGACGATTCGAAACTACATATCGGCAGTCGCTCCGGACCTTCTAGAGCGACTAATTGAGCACACAAAGCAAGAAGACATTTTTGATCACTATCGCATTGGCGACCAGATCGTGAAGGCGCTGGACCGAAAGGTCTATCTACCATCGGGCGGCTCTTTAGTGATTGATCGCACCGAAGCCATGACCGTAGTGGACGTCAACACTGGAAAGTTCATCGGTAGCGGTGGAAACCTCGAAGAGACGGTCACCAAGAACAACCTCGAAGCAGCGGAGGAAATTGTTCGGCAGCTGAGACTTCGGGACATTGGTGGCATCATCGTTATTGACTTCATCGACATGATCCAAAGCTCAAATCAGGAGGCTGTTCGAAAGCGCCTTCTGGAGTGCCTGAGCCGGGATCGAACCAAGAACCAGGTGAGCGAAATTACCTCCCTTGGACTAGTTCAGATGACCCGCAAGAAGATTGGTATCGGCCTGCTTGAGACCTATTCCGAGACTTGTGAGTGCTGTGGTGGCAGGGGACTGGTCATCCATGACGAGCCTCGCTTCAAGGCAGCAGAGCCTGAGCAGAAGAAGTCCAAGAAGAAGGAAGAGAAGCAAGAGGTCAAAAAGGTCGTGACCGGTGAGAAGGCTGACGCCTTGAAATCGGTAGTCAACAAGATCGCCTCCGCAGCCTCTTCAGAGCCCGTCAAAGAGCCCGAGGGCAAGACTGAGATGCTGAACGCGGTTCTAGAGTCCCTGCCAGAGCCTCAGGAGAAGCCAGAGCGCAAGCCTCGGCGGGCCAGCAGCATTATCCGAAAGGTCAAGGGCAAGAAGTAGGGGCTTGGTTGACCCACCCCTAATTGTTGGCTAGAATTTCAGGCTGTTGCCCGCTTTTGAGAAAGCGGAAAATCCCAGAAAGTTAGGTTTGAAGTGGTTTACGCAGTAGTTCGTGCCGGCGGCCGCCAGGAAAAGGTCGAGGTTGGCACCATCGTCACCATGAACCGGATTGAGCAATCGTCCGGCACGGTTGAGTTGCCTGCACTTTTGGTTGTAGATGGCGACAAGATCACTTCCGACCCACAAGCTCTTGCCAAGGTCAAGGTTGTTGCAGAAGTAATTGACCAGACCCGTGGTCCAAAGATTGTTATCCAGAAGTACAAGAACAAGACCGGCTACAAGAAGCGCCAGGGTCACCGTCAAGATTTGACTCGTGTCAAAGTGACCGAGATTAAGTAGGTAGAGAGAAATGGCATCCAAAAAGGGAGTTAGCTCCACTCGCAACGGCCGCGATTCAAACGCGCAGCGTCTTGGCGTTAAGCGTCACGACGGTCAAGTTGTAAATGCTGGAGAGATTTTGGTCCGTCAGCGTGGAACCCACTTCCACCCGGGTAAGAATGTCGGCATTGGAAAAGACGACACACTATTTGCACTGGCCGCCGGTGCAGTGCAGTTCGGTTCCAAAGCGGGTCGACAAGTGGTGAACGTAGTTTCCCAGTAAAGGTTTTCAAAACCGAGGCGGACCCGAAGGGTCCGCCTCTTTTTAGTTGAGGAGGATAAATGGTCAGCTTTGTAGATCATGTGACTCTTCATCTGCGCGCAGGAGATGGTGGCGATGGCTGCACATCCATCCGTCGCGAGAAATTCAAGCCGCTTGCTGGTCCCGACGGCGGAAATGGTGGCGATGGTGGATCAATCACGCTGGTGAGCGATCACAACGTGACAACCTTGCTTGATTACCATCACCGGCCGCACCGCGTAGCAAAGTCTGGGGGCAGCGGCAAAGGCGACTACAACAACGGTGAAAAGGGTGAAGATTTAGTTCTGCCGGTTCCTGTTGGCACAGTAGTTAAAGATTCCGATGGCCATGTAATTGCAGACTTGGAGTTCTCGGGCATGGAACTGCTCGTGGCCCGAGGTGGAACAGGTGGTCTTGGCAATGCTGCCTTGGCAAACAGACGAAGAATTGCTCCTGGCTTTCACCTTCTAGGCGTTCCTGGCTGGAAAGGCGATGTTCAACTTGAACTCAAGACGGTTGCCGACATAGCACTGGTTGGTTTTCCATCAGCTGGAAAGTCGTCTCTGGTGGCAGCATTGAGTTCTGCCAAGCCAAAAATCGCAGAGTACCCATTTACAACTCTGCATCCGAATCTCGGAGTGGTCGCAGCAGGCGACTACCGGTACACCATTGCGGATGTGCCAGGGCTAATTGAAGGCGCTTCGGAAGGTAAGGGTCTAGGACTCGACTTTCTAAGACACGTCGAAAGATGCAGTGCACTTTGTCACGTCATTGACTGCGCCACCCTAGAGCCCAATCGGGACCCGATGTCTGATTACCAAGTGATCAAGCAGGAGCTGGCGAAATATTTAGTGCCAGAAGGGCAGCTACCTCTGCTCGACAGACCGCAGGTTATAGCTCTGAACAAGATTGATGTGCCGGAGGCACGAGAACTGGCTGAGTTTGTTAAAGCTGACTTCGAAGCACTTGGGTTCAACGTATTTCTTATCTCAACGGCTAGTCGAGAAGGCCTTACCCAACTGAGCTTTGCACTCGCCTCCTTAGCAAATCAAAATCGCCAGCAGCCTGAGACAACCAGACGTTTTTCCCTGTTGGAAGAAAAAGAAGATTCAAGGTTCTTGGTCCAGAGGGAAGAAATCGATGGCGAAGAGATCTATCGAATCACCGGCCAGAAGCCAGAGCGCTGGGTTGCCCAAACGGACTTTGGAAATTCTGAGGCAATTGGCTATCTCTCTGAGCGACTGAACAAACTTGGTATTGAGGATGCACTAACCAAGGCTGGGGCGAAGGCTGGCTCAACCGTGATTATTGGCAGGGAAAACGGCGTCGTATTTGATTGGGATCCCTACATCTCCTCCGTTGTTGAAACGATCGAGTCGCCTCGCGGAACTGACGTGCGTCTGGATGGAACCGATCGAAGAACCACTAAGGAGCGTCGCGCTGAGTACTACGAGATGATGGACCAGCGAGCCCGGGGAAGAGCGGAACGACAGGCAATTAGAGAACAGTCTTTGAAAGCGGAGGAAGAGTGAGTAACCAAGAACTAATCAGATCTTCCAAGCGTGTGGTCATCAAGGTTGGCTCCAGTTCCATAACCGGAGCAAACGAGGCGAATCTGGATCGAATTGTTGATTTGGCAGTTCGACTGAAGAACGATGGCAAAGAAGTAATTGTCGTCAGCTCCGGAGCAATTGCCACGGCTGCGCCGCTAATTGGTCTGACAGTCAAAAGTGAAGATCTTGCAACTTCCCAAGCTCTGGCCAGCATCGGTCAAGCAAAACTCATGAGCAGGTATGAGAGATCCTTATCTCGCCACTCACTATTGCCCGGTCAAATTCTTCTAACGGTTGACAACTTGGACGAACCTGTCACAAGAGAGAATGCGCTCAGAGCACTAGAGCGTCTTTTAGAGATAGGCGTCATTCCAGTAATTAACGAAAATGACTCAGTTGCCACCAACGAGATTAGGTTTGGAGATAACGATCAACTGGCTGCTCAGGTGGCAATATTGGCGAAGGCTGATTTGCTCGTTCTGCTGAGCGATATCGATGCCCTCTACACGCGACCTCCTAGTGAGCCTGGAGCGCAGCCAATCTCGGTTGTAGAGGCAGAAGATGACCTTTCTTCAATAGAGATTTCAGGCACATCAACCGGCTACGGTACGGGCGGAGCAGTCACCAAGCTTGCTGCAGCAAAATTAGCCTCCTCCGGAGGAACAGCAGTAATTCTGACAGCCACGGCAAATGTCGATTCGGTCGATAGTTCTGGTGTAACCCACACTTGGTTTAAGCCACGAAGTCAAATCAACAAATAGGCTGGGCAGATGAGCGTTCAAGATATTCTTCGGCGAGCAAAAAATGCCGCGCCAGCTCTCGCACGCTCTTCTGAGCACACAAAGAATCAGGCCTTGGCTGCGATTGCCGACGAGTTAGAGCAACGGGCCAGCGAAGTGCTTACCGCGAATGAAATTGACATGAAAAACAGCGAGGGCAAGCTACCAACTGGAATGCTTGACCGCTTGAAACTAAACGACTCGCGTATCGCAGGGCTTGCCAAGGCTATGCGAGAGGTGATTGAGCTCGCCGATCCAACTGGAAAGGTCATTGAGGAAAAGACGCTCGCTAACGGTCTTCACCTGCAGAAGATTTCTGTGCCAATTGGTGTGATCGGTTGTATTTATGAGGCAAGGCCGAATGTCACAGTTGATATCACTGCCTTGGCTATCAAGAGTGGAAATGCAGCTGCCTTGCGGGGCGGGTCTGCTGCAGAGAACACTAATCGAATCTTGGTTGAGATTATTCAGAGCGGACTAACCAAAGCTGGATTGCCAGCCGATTCTGTCCAGACGATTGATCCTTTTGGCCGTGAGGGTGCTACTGCCATGATGCAAGCAAGAGGGTTGGTTGATGTTCTTATTCCTCGCGGCTCTGCCAGCTTGATTCATGCCGTTGTCAACGAATCGAAGGTTCCTGTAATCGAAACCGGTGACGGAGTTGTCCATATATACGTGGACTCCGAGGTTGACCAGACAATTGTTGCTCCAATTGTTGTGAACTCAAAAGCGCAGCGACCATCAGTTTGTAATTCACTCGAGACCTTGCTAATTCATGAGGCTGTCGCTGAGAAGCTCCTGCCGGAAATTGGCCGAGCGCTTTCGGAGGCTGGTGTAACTATTCATGGCTGCGAAAAAACCCAGCAAATAATTAGCTGCACGCCAGCTACCGAAGAGGATTGGTCAACTGAGTATCTGAGCCTGGATCTATCGGTCAAAGTTGTAAAGGACTTGGACGAGGCGCTGGCTCACATAGCTAAATACTCAACCCATCACACCGAATCCATTCTTACCAAAATCCAGGCCAACGCCGATCGGTTCTTGAGGGAGATTGATTCCGCCGTGGTGATGGTCAATTCCTCGACCCGTTTCACCGACGGGGGAGAGTTTGGATTTGGGGCTGAGGTGGGTATCTCTACCCAGAAATTACACGCCCGCGGCCCTATGGGCCTAAGGGAGTTGACCAGCACCAAATGGCTGGTCCGTGGCTCTGGTCAGGTCCGAAGCTAGACTGGTTGCGACCAAGGAGAAAAAGTGATTTCGATTCTTATTGCTGAGGGCGCTATCGTCCACCACACAGAACTTCCTATGCCAGCAATTCTTTACGGCGTTATTGCCATGGCCGCTTTTCTAGCGCTCGCTGGCATTACCTGGTCTTATCGCGACGTTTCAAACCGCAATCCAAGAAGATCTCAGCGGGCAGGCCACTAACAGCTAATGACTGCCAGGCGTCTAAGAATTGGCGTGATGGGTGGAACCTTCGACCCAATTCACCATGGCCACCTGGTGGCAGCCAGTGAGGCTGCCGACGCCTTTGATTTAGATGAAGTCATATTTGTTCCAACCGGAAATCCGGGTAACAAGAAAGTAATTAGCAGCTCCGAAAATCGTTATTTGATGACCGTGATTGCAACTGCCGCCAATCCACGATTCAAAGTTAGCCGGGTAGACATAGATAGACCCGGTGTTACCTACACGATCGATACCCTGACTGAGCTTTCTAAGCAGTATCCAGATGCTGATCTCTTCTTTATTTCTGGTGCCGATGCAATTGCGCAGATTCTGGCCTGGAAGGAAGTTGATTCAATCTGGCCACTTGCTCACTTCGTCGCGGTAACTAGACCTGGCCACAAACTGGAGCTTCCTGATGTCAAGGAAGCCAAGATCTCTCAACTTGAAGTGCCAGCCCTGGCAATCTCATCGACCGCAATCAGAGAGAGAGCTGAGGCCGGTAAACCTATTTGGTATTTGGTTCCTGACGGAGTAGTTCAATACATTGCTAAGCACAAGCTCTACAGGGGGCATGGTGACTCAGTACACAACTAGACGTGCGCTGAGAGAAGCTGAGAGGCGCGGGATCACTACTGAGGTTCCGCAGCCGACGATTGCGCAAGTTCAAGCCCCAGCAACACCGGCGATTGACATCTCAAAACTCACTCGCCGACAAATGAAAGAACTTGGGATTTTTGATAATCCCGAAACAGTCTTAGCTCCAACCTCCAGTCCAGCCGCTATTTCGGTTCCAACTAACCCGGTTAGTTCAGCACCAGCGCCAGTTATTGCTGAAGCTCCACCAGCACCTGTTTCTATTGCTGTGCCAGAGTTTGAAATTCCGAAGGCAGATTTCACCGAACAAAACTATCTGGCAGAGCCCACCACCGCATCAATTGTTTTAGAAAGAGCTCCCGAGGCCATTGTTCTTCCGATTGACACCGGGGAAATAGCAATCACCAATTCAATTCAGGTGGTTACTGACCCAATCACATCTCCAACCACCGGTAACTTCGATGGTTCGGAACTGGATCAAATTATCCTCTCTGACGATGCGGTCACTGGCGTTATTTCTGTAGTTGAACCGATTAGCGCTCTTGACCTGATCGATCAAAGAGCTGGAAGCGGAGTTGTCCCGGCATCGGTCCTTTCAAAGGGTTGGTGGAAGCCTTGGGCGATTGGAATTGGCGCAATCCTCCTGACCGTCGCGGCTGTTCTGTCGATAATCTTGATGTTGAATGCGGTTGGTTCAAACTAGTGAGCGTTAGTGAACAGACCAAGTCCAATCTGGCAATAGCCGCCAAAGCTGCCAGCGACAAATTGGGTGAAAACCTAGTGGCTCTGGATGTTTCGGTGCCGTTTGCCTTGGCAGAGGTTTTTCTAATGGTTTCTGCCAAGAATGACCGGCAAGTATTGGCAATTTCTGACGCAATTGAAGAGGCTTTGCAAAAAGTGGGGGTCAAGCCTCGATTCACCGAGGGACGCGAGGCTGCTCGATGGATCTTGCTGGATTTTGGGGATTTTGTTGTTCACGTTATGCACGAGACGGAAAGGGAGTTTTACTCACTGGAGCGGCTCTGGCGAGACTGCCCGGTGGTGCCAGTCAGTTAATTTCTGTGTAGACTGAAGCAGTTTTTGGGCCTGTGGCGCAGCTGGTAGCGCACCTGCATGGCATGCAGGGGGTCAGGGGTTCAAGTCCCCTCAGGTCCACCAAATCCTTCAATTTCGATTAGCTTCTTGCGGCTGCCTTCACCCCGCAAAATCTTCACTGAGCTCTTTGCAACACCATAGTGGTCCGCCAAAACGCAAACCAAAGCATGATTAGCCTTGCCAGCTTCCGGTTGGGCCCGAAGCCAGATCTTGAGGCCCTGGCCATCTGGCTCAATCTGGTTCTTGGATGAACCAGGCTTCACAGAGACACTAATTTTCACGATTTCAGACTACCGACGGGTCAGCAGGATGCTTGCAGGATTTTTCCAGCTATTTGACTTAAACTGCAGGCAGTAAACCTTATGGAGGAACGTTGTCACACAACCCGATTTTCAATCAGGCTGTCCGAACTGGTATCGCCGCGTCTGAAATGACCCCGGTAGAGGTTGACCAGGAGTTTGGTCGCATCACCGGCAAAAAGATGACCATGGAGGGAACCACTTCCAAGGTGATTGGAATGCTGCTCGCCGTTTTGGTTGGAGCTGGCGTTACCTGGTTCTTTGGTCTTTATGGATTAGTTTTGCCCGCGATGTTGGTGGGCCTAGGCCTTGGCATGTGGGCTGCCTTCTCAAAGACCATTCGCCCCGGCGTGATGATGGCATATGCACTTGTGCAGGGTGTTTTCATTGGAGGCCTCAGCGGCATCCTTGAGGCGATGTATCCAGGAATTGTTCAGACTGCTGTGATCGGAACTTTTGCAACCGCCGGTGCAATGTTTTTGGCTTATCGATTTGGCTGGGTCAAGGTTGATGCGAGATTCACTCGCTTTATGACCTTTGCTCTAATCGGCTACTTTGCCTTTGCACTTATCAACCTTGGATTTGCTCTGTTTGCTGGAGCTAGCGTTTATTCATCACCTTTTGGTTGGCTAATTGCGTTGGTTGGTGTTGGTCTAGCTGCTTTCACGCTAAACCTTGACTTTGAGACAATTCGCTACGGAATTCAGCAGGGCTGGGCAGAGGACATGGAATGGCGAGCAGCTTTTGGTCTGACCGCTTCTTTGATCTGGCTCTACGTTGAGATCATCAGATTGCTGTCGATTTTCAACCAGGAGTAAGAACCACTTTCCCAATCACGCCAGAGTTGCCTGAGATCCCAGGCATTCTCGGCCAGGATCGAGACCCCTCGCACACCAGTGCGGCGGGTCTTTCCTGATATTAGGAGTAGTCGATTTTGAAATAGCAGGCTCGCGCATCTTCGCTGAGCATCATCAAAGAAAGTCGCATCGGCACAGCCAGTGCCATCATCCAGACTGATAAAGACAACTCGCTTGCCGCTTCGCATTGGCGGGGTTTGAGTGGCAACCCTTACCCCCGCTATCAGCACCTCTGTGTTGCTGCGAAGCCCCACCAGTTCGTTTGCCCTTACCACTCCAAGCTCATCGAGCATCTGTTGGAATTTTTGAATTTCATGCTCTGAAATGTCCATGCCAGTTATGGCAATCTCATCATCCAGTTTTTCCTGATTGCTGGGAGCTGGGTTGCCAGTTGGGAGATTCTGTAGTGAACCAAGTTCGAAGCTGAGCTGGCTTTCATCAATTGCCTTTGGTCTTTTGGCGCAGAGCTGTCTGATGTAAACCAAAAGATCAGCTCGATTGCTTTGGGAATCAGCTCCTGCAATACCAGCCAGGCCATCCAGTGCTCCAATCAGGGCAAGTCGCTCCAGGGTTCTTCTGGAGGGTTTAGCTCGTTGGTAGAAATCCGGAATGTCAACAAATGGCTGCTCACAGATTATGCGTTCGATTTCAGGAGTGGAAATACCGGCAATGTCGTTTAGTGCCAGCCTCACCGCCTTTCCATGCTCAGTTTTTTCAACCAGATATTCATTGGTTGAGAAGTTGACATCAATCGGCAAAATCTTCACGCCAAGCCTTCTGGCTTCAGCCAGCAGAAGCCGCTTGGGATACATCCCGGGATCATGGGTGAGCAGTCCAGCGATGAATTCAGTGGGGTAGTGGGTCTTTAGCCAAGCTGACTGATAGGTGGGTAGGGCAAACGCTGCACCGTGCGCCTTGCAAAAGCCAAAGCTGCCAAAACCTTCAATGATTGACCAAACTCTTTCAATCACACTCTTGCTATAGCCGCGAGCTAAAGCAGAGTTGCGAAAGTATTTCTCAATTGCCGCTACCTTCGCATCTTTGCCGAGCATTCTTCGCATCTCATCTGCTCTGGCTAAGGTGCAGCCAGTCATCTTCTGCATGATTCGCATCAGCTGCTCATGAAAAACCACTACACCGTAGCTCTCCTCCAAAATCGATCTCAGATCGGGGTGGATGTAATCGGGCTGAGCAAGGCCGTGTCTACCATCAAGGTAGGGCTTGATCATGTTGCCCTTCATAGGGCCTGGTCTAAATAGTGAGATCTGCAAGGTCAGATCATTGAACTGGGTGGGCTGATGTTTACCCGTCAACTCTCGCTGACCGGGGGATTCGATCTGGAAGATTCCTAGAGTGTTAGTGGTCCTGATTTGCTTGAACACAAGCTGGTCGTCTTTGGCAATTGAATCTAGTTCGATTACTTCTTTGTTTACTCGCTTAGCTTCTCGCACCGCATACGCCATGGCGCTTTGCATGCGAACCCCGAGGACATCCAGCTTTAGAAATCCCATCGGATCCATATCGTCCTTGTCGAACTGACTCATCGGTAGTCCAATGCCACTTGGTTCAGTTGGGGTTAGATCAAGCAGTGAAGAGTTCCCAAGAATCACCCCGCACGGATGAACTGAGATGTGTCTAGGTAGTCGGTCCAGTCGCTCAGTGATATCGACCAATAGGTTTAGCGATCTGTTTTCCCTGCTTTCACTGGCAAAGCGTGCCAGCTCTGGTTTTTCGCCCATCGCCTTGCGGAAGTTTCTGGCTGAAAATCGCCACATATTCTTAGCAATCTCATCAATTTCTTCATCGTCTAGCCCCAGCGCCAACCCACCATCGCGAACCGCTCCGCGTCCTCGATAGGTGGATTGCATCGATAACAGCGTCACCCTGGATCCGCCATAGCGGCGAAAGATTGCCCTATAAATCTCGTGTCTTCTAGCCGCCTCAACGTCAATGTCGATATCTGGAAGCGTGCTGCGCTCGGTTGATAAAAAGCGCTCAAACAGCAGCCCCTCGGCAATCGGATCAACCCCGCTAATGCCCAGCAGATAGTTCACCAGCGAACCAGCTCCGGACCCCCTGGCTGCAATTCGAATTTTCATATCCCGAATCATCTGGGCAACATCCGCCACCGTTAGAAAGTAGGTGGAAAAACCAAGCTGGTTGATTGCAATCAATTCCTTGGATAGGCGATGCTGGATTTGTGCAAGCTCGGCTGCTCGAACAGAAGGGTAGCGCCAGGAGATGGCGGCGTGAGATTTTTGCCACAGCACCTCAAATGGATTCTCATCAATTCCCAGCGCTTGCTGCTCAGGAGTTTTTGGAACACCCCAACTGCAATCCGCAGTTGGATCTAATCGGCATCGATCTGCTAGGCGCAACGTTGTTGCAAGAAGATTCTTAGCGCGCTGGGTATCCTCGGTGATCTCCAAACCAATCGCAGCCATTGCCTCGGCTGGTTTCAACCAGGCTTGAGCGTTGGGCTGTAGTTCAAACAGTCCGAGCGGTTCTAGGTGACGAGCAGAATCTAAAACATCGGCCGTTAGCGCATCATCTGGCCTGAGATAGCGAACAGCGTTGGTTAGAACTGCTGGCAAGTTGTTTTGATCTGCTAAATCCAACATTGCCCTAGCGTGCTGCTGAGAATAAATCAGCCCTGGCTCTGCCAGCAGATTGGTGACTTCAATTACCAATCCTCCGGGCTTGGGCAGCAGCTTTTTCCAAACAGCAATCTCATCTGCTGCAAGCTGCGGATTTGCTAAAACGGTTTTTCCAATCAGTGATTCGCCCCCAAGCAGCACCGTGCAAAAGGAATCTTCTGTCAGAAGCTGTGCCAATTGCTCTAGTTCAATAAACGGCTGTTTACCTTTGCTTTGATGCGCTTTGGATATCACTCGACACAGCTGCGACCAGCCTCGACCTTTGTTGTGACCGTGTGCAAGTATCACGACTCTGCTCTGAGCGTTGTCTGTTTTGACGCTTAGGTTCACTCCAACAATCGGTGAGATATTGCTTGCTATGCAGGCGCCGATGTGTTTGATTGCCCCATACAAACCATCGCGATCAGTAATTGCAAGCGCATCAAATTCTTCAGAGGCTGCTCCAACCAGGTGTTCTGGTCGATTCACTCCGTAGTGAGCGGAGTAGGCACTGGCAACATTGAGATGAACAAAGCTCATCAGCTGTCGATTCTGTAGATCTCCCAGACATCCTCTGGTTGCAGGTGCTTCAGTTCTAAAAAGACTCGGTCAAATTCACTGGCTGCCCACAGTCGCCACATCTCAACTTCGACCAGCGCACTGCCAGATCCACGAGGAGCCGCCGAAGCCTCCTGCCACCAGACCCTGCGGCTGTACCAGCGCACGGGTTTAGAGCTAACCAGGTAGTGGCGATTTTCAAAGGTGAAGGAGACAGGGGCGCCGTCCAGGTCTAGGACAACACCAGTAACTACTTGCTGCATAGACGGCACCCCTATCGAACATTTGTTCGAATAGTTAGTCTATGGGGAAGCCAGACATTTTCAAAAACGGTGCTAAATCGGCCTAATCAGCTCTGGGGAATTAGCCGAAACCTGGCCAACCAGCTTGGCTACCGGGTGAAACTGAAGCTCCTGGGCCACCAAATCGGACTCCTTAGAAAGAGCCTGCAGTAGCTGCGGGGTCGTCTCATAATCCGGAGCCAGCCAGGCCGAGAGATTTTCCTCAGACAAGAACACGGGGTTGCGATCGTGAATAAAGGCTAGCTCTGGCGAAGAATCCTTGGTCAGAAAAGAGCAGGTGAGTAGCCAGCGATTTGGATCATCGGCTGCCTTGCTGGGGTCGCGCCACCACGAGTAGATCCCCGCAAAGGCCAGCATGCCATCGGAGGGGTGGATGTAAAAAGGAGTCTTTCCCTCTTCGGTGGTTTGCCACTCGTAATAGCCAGAAGCTGGAATGGCGCAGCGCTTTTTCAAAGTCGCTTCTTTGAAGCTTGGCTTTTCCAGCGCAGTTTCGATTCGAGCATTATTCAGCGGGGCGGTGGAGATTTCTTTAGCCCAAGAAGGAACCAAACCCCAGCGAGAAATGTGGAGTTCGCGAGAGGGAATCGAGTCGACCTCTCGTTCAACAATGATCGGTATTTTCATGGTCGGGGCGATGTTGTAGCTGATGGGGTTGTAATCTTCGGGAACCTCATCCAGCTCAAACAGTTCAGTAATACCAGACAGCTCTTTAGCGATTACGAATCTGCCGCACATCAGAAGCTACTTCCCGCAATGACATCTTCGGGTTCCGGCAAAACCTCCGACAAAAGCGCAAGGCGCTTTCTGAAGGGCCTCAGCAGTTGAGGTTCCGCAACTGTCAGTTCACCCCAGCTGGTGACACCACGTATGCCTTGCAAGGCGCTCAGGCTCCAGATCTCGCAGCCCTCCAGCTGTTCCGGCTTGGCTCGTCTTTGGGTGGTTTGATAGCCCGCCTGCTCAGCAAGCTCAAATACCAATTCGCGAGTAATCGAGGGAAGCCAGGGGGTTGAATCATCCGGACCGACCAAGGTGTCCTTCTCCCACCAAACAATTGAGCTCAGAGCACCATCTGAGATGTAGCCATCATCGGAGAGTAAAACGGCCTCGTCAGCGCCATGCAGGTTGGCAGCTCTTCTGACCTGCTGACAAATAGCAAGATCGGGACCTTTGATTGAAGTAGAGCTTCTGGGGTCTTTTTCTGCAAATGACCAAAGCTTGCAACTCTCCACCCTTTCAGGTGCAGTTCTTAGCCTTAGAAAAAGTCTCTTACCCTCGGGCTGAGAAGAGCGGTATTCAATCCGAGGAAACCAATCTCCCTCTTTGGGAATCACAGAAACGGCGCTCGCAAAAAATCCAGGCAGTTGCCGCTTGGTCTTTTCATCCGAAATTGATCTAGCAAACCGATTGAAGTGACGATCCAGTGCCCGAACAGAACCAGATTGAACCAGGAAGCTATCAGCTACGGATAAAGAGTCATCAACGGCCGTCTCGAGCGGGGCAAGTTCGCCGTCTAGAAACTGATAGAAATCGCCACCAACACTCACGGTAACTAGACTACGAGACTGAAAGGGCGTCGCATGCCACTGTATTGGGAAAAACTAAATGGCTGGACCGCCATCGCCGACACCTTTATTACTCTCTACGCCAACCAGCCTGGTGCGTTTTGGCTGGATAGAGAAAGCCACCCCATCAATCGCCACTCCATTATTGGAGTCGGCATCGAAACCGATCAGTACCCAACCCCAAGAGAGCAGTCGGCGGATTTACCCTTCTCGTTCAGGCCAGGAGTCATTGGTGCCATTCACTACTCAGCGGTTGCTGGTGATATTTCTTACCACTCATTTTTGAGAGTTGACAGAGCTTTGGTCTATGACCATGACACCAAGGCAATCTACTTTGTGGCGGAAGTTGATACCCGCAAAGAATTTGATGACTGGCACAGGGCAGCGCTGTTGAGAATCGCACTCACTGGCGGGGGAATGGCTGCGCACGAACTGAATTTTCCTGCGGCAACCTCAGCCGAATTAGTGGCAGATGACTCAACGGACCAGTACCTAAACAAAATTTCCAAAGCGCAGCAGGCAATTAAGTCCGGTGATGCGTATCAACTTTGCCTGACCACCAGGCTTCGCGGAGAGTACACCGGCGATCCGCTGAGTTTCTTCCTAAGGCTTCGAAAGCAGCATCCGGCTCCCTACAGCTGCTTTATTCGAATTGGAGACAAGACAATCGTTTCTATGTCTCCCGAATTATTTGTTTCCGCCCACTCTGATCGAATTACCTCATCGCCAATCAAGGGAACCAGGAAGCGATCGAGTGATGCCCAGCAAGATATGGAACTGATGAATCAGCTTGGTCAGGATCCTAAAGAGCGGGCAGAGAATCTGATGATTGTTGATTTGATTAGAAACGATCTTTCCATGGCCTGCGAGCCAAGCTCCATCAACGTCGACTCTCTTTTGGCAGTAAGAAGTTTTTCAACTGTGCATCAGCTCGTAAGTGACATCTCGGGGCAACTGAGTGAGGGAAAGACCTCGATAGATGCGTTGCGGGCTTTGTTTCCAGGCGGCTCGATGACCGGGGCTCCCAAGACTTCGGCCATGCAGATTTTGGATCAGCTGGAGAGTAGCCCCAGAGGCATCTATTCCGGAGCAGTTGGATACATTGCCGCCAATGGTGATATGGAGCTGGCGATGGTGATTAGAACAGCGATATTCGAAAACCAGCAGGTGACAATTGGCGTTGGCGGGGGGATTACCTCGGACAGCCAGCCTCAGAGCGAGCATGAGGAAATCCAACTCAAGGCTCTAGCACTGGCGGATGTCCTAGGCGCTTCGGTGCGTTGGTAACCTGTACGAGTTGTTTTCTTAGAGGACCAATTGTCAGAAGAATTTAGCTTTTCAGCGCTGCAGGATAAGTGGCTGCCCGTATGGGATTCAATCAAGCCATTTGATTCGGCCACGCCCGACGATTCGCGTCCTAAAAAATATGTCTTGGACATGTTCCCTTACCCATCCGGCGACCTTCACATGGGTCACGCCGAGGCCTACGCGCTTGGTGATGTCATTGCACGCTACTGGATTCAAAAAGGTTTCAATGTAATGCATCCGATCGGCTGGGATGCTTTTGGTTTGCCAGCAGAAAACGCTGCCATCAAGCGCGGTCTTGATCCAAGGAAGTGGACATACGAAAACATTGACCAACAGAAATCGTCAATGCGACGCTACGCTTGCAGCTTTGACTGGGACCGCGTGCTTCAGACGTGCGACCCGATTTACTACCGTTGGAACCAGTGGCTGTTTCTAGAGTTCTATAAGCGAGGGCTGGCCTATCGCAAAAACAGCAATGTTAACTGGTGCCCAAGCTGCCAAACCGTTTTGGCTAACGAGCAGGTTGTGCAGGGCCTTTGCGAGCGTTGCGACACTTTAGTAACCAAAAAAGCTCTAACTCAGTGGTATTTCAAGGTCACTGATTATGCGGATCGTTTGTTGGATGACTTGGACACCCTCGAGGGTAAGTGGCCGGCCAAGGTCATCACGATGCAGCGAAATTGGATTGGCCGCTCCTTCGGTGCAAATGTCAAGTTTGAAATTGTTGGTAGGAAAGAACCAGTTTCAGTTTTCACAACCAGACCGGACACACTTTATGGCGCAACCTTTATGGTGGTGGCTGCTGATTCTGATTTAGCAAGCGAACTTGCCAGCGATGCAGATCCTGCGGTTCGCATGGAGTTTTTCTCTTACCTCGAAAAAACTAAGCAAGCATCTGACATTGATCGCTTGGCCACTGACCGAGAGAAAACTGGAGTATTTCTTGGTCGTCATGCAATCAATCCGCTATCTGGCAAGCAGATTCCAATCTGGGCGTCTGATTATGTTTTAGCTGACTACGGAACAGGCGCAATCATGGCAGTCCCTGCTCACGATGAGCGAGACATGGGTTTTGCTAGCGCCATGAATCTTCCAATCATCACGGTTGTTGACACCGGTGAAGAGGACCCGTCAGTTAGCAAGGTTGCAACCAGCGGCGATGGAGTGATCGTCAATTCCGGACCGCTCACCGGTCTTCGAAAAGATGCAGCCATCGAGAAGGCAATTGAGATCCTGGAAGAAAAGAAACTTGGCGAGCGGGCAAAGAACTACAGGCTGAGAGACTGGCTAATTTCACGCCAGCGATACTGGGGAACGCCTATCCCTATCGTTCACTGTGAAAAGTGTGGCGAAGTACCAGTGCCTGAAAATCAACTGCCAGTTGAGCTGCCAGATAGTGCAGGTCTCGACTTGCAACCAAAGGGAACATCCCCGCTTGGCGCGGCTAGCGACTGGGTGAATGTTCCTTGCCCAAAGTGTGCAATGCCAGCCAGACGCGACTCCGACACCATGGACACCTTCGTTGATTCTTCTTGGTACTTCCTGCGCTTCCTAAGCCCAAACAGCGAGCAGTTCGCCTTTGATCAGAAGGAGGCTAAGAAGTGGGCACCGGTTGATCAGTATGTCGGTGGTGTTACACACGCCATCTTGCACCTTCTCTATGCTCGCTTTTTCACCAAGGTTCTGTTTGACATGAAGATGGTGGATTTTGAAGAACCGTTCAGCCGACTGCTCAACCAGGGCATGGTGCTGATGAATGGTTCAGCGATGAGCAAATCCAGGGGAAATCTAGTTCGCCTGAGTGAACAGCTGGATGAGCATGGTGTTGATGCTGTCAGATTGACGATGGCCTTTGCCGGCCCACCAGAAGATGACATCGACTGGGCTGATGTATCGCCAGCTGCCTCGGGGAAGTTTCTGGCCAGAGCTTGGCGAATCGCACAAGATGTAACTAGCCCTGTAGGCACTGATGCAAAGAGCGGTTCGATTGATGTAAGAAGAGCAACCCACGCTTTCCTGGACTCGTTCACTGAGGCAATTGAAGGTTTCAAGTTCAACGTTGGCGTTGCAAAGTGCATGGAGCTGACTAACGCTCTTCGCAAAGCCATTGATTCAGGTCCTGGCGGTGCTGATCCTGCGGTGCGAGAGGGAGCTGAGGAATTAGCGAAAGCCATCAGTCTTTTTGCCCCATACACGGCAGAGGATATGTGGCAGAAGCTGGGTCACCAGCCAAGCGTCGCGCTGGCAAAATTCAGAGATGTCGAACCAGAGCTGCTCGTCAAGGAAACTATCACCGCCATTGTGCAGGTGGATGGAAAGCTCCGAGATAAGTTCGAAGTTCCAGTTTCAATTTCTGAGCAAGAGCTTCGTGATTTGGCGCTTTCCTCGGTCGCCGTCACAAGAATCTTGGATGGTAACAGCCCTGTGAACGTGATTGTCCGCGCACCCAAGCTTGTCAACATAGCTACCAAGTAGAAGCTTTTCCACAAACTCTTTCCCGCTTACTCCGTTAAGACTGCTGCTTGAAACCATTTCTGGATGGATCAATTAATTACGTGGTTTAGCCAACAGTCTTTAGCAAAGCGCTGGCAGGTTCTTCTGGCAGGCCTTCTAGCCCTGGTAGTGGTCGGGTTTTCGCTATCTTCAAATACACAGCAGCAACCCACCCAGGCAAGTGTCTTTGAGCCACTGGTTTTTGAATCAGCAATCTACGTTCATGTGGTTGGAGAGGTAACTAGTCCTGGGTTATATGAGCTTCCGGTCGGAGCTAAGGCAGCGGATGCGATTGAGGCAGCTGGAGGTTTCACTAAGGATGCTCAGCCAGCGAGTGTAAACCTGGCGCGAAGCCTGATTGATGGCGAGCAGCTATTTGTCTCTTCGCAGTTGCAGGCAGGTGAAAACGGAGGGAAACTCTCGCTTAATCAAGCCTCTGCTGCCGAGCTGGATGATCTTCCAGGAATTGGGCCCGCTCTTAGTCAGCGAATAGTTGACTATCGAAGCCAGATCGGAAGCTTTCAATCAGTAGAAGAGCTCACAGAGGTAAGTGGAATTGGTCCCAAACTCTTCTCAAAAATTCGAGACCAGCTAACTCTTTGATTCTCTATCTGGCGGCTGGCTATTGGTTGATTCTATGGCTGGTTGCTCCGCCTAATTCGGAGTCACAAATCAAGCTCAATTACCCACGACTTGATGCCATCGAGGACTTGCGCGAGAGTTTTTTGATAAGACTCACCGGACTCTCACCCGATGCCGAGGCGTTAGTGGCTGGCCTCACTATTGGTGAGCGAGATTTGGTGAGCGAAGAGCTGAAGCAGCAGATGAGAGATCTTTCCCTTACTCACTTAGTTGCCGTGTCGGGAGCCAACCTGGCGATTGTCTTGGGCTCTGTCTATTTCTTGACTGCGGCGCTAGGTCTAAGAAGAAACCTTCGATTCTTGTTGGCCCTTTCATTGATGCTTGCCTATGTGTTGCTAGTCGGACCGGAATCATCGGTAATTAGAGCTGCGACGATGGCGCTGTTTGTGATGCTAGGCATATGGCTAGGGCGGGGAACAAATCCAATCTATCCGCTAGCCGCCGCTGTTTTGTTTTTATTGCTGGTTGATCCAGGACTAGCCGCGGATGTTGGATTTGGATTATCTGCATTTGCAACTGCTGGACTGGTAGCGCTCACGCCCAAGATTTATCAAAAACTTGAACCAAAACTGGGGAAACTTCTTGCTGCTGCTGTCGCAGCAACCAGCGCAGCCCAGCTTTACACCCTGCCAATCATTTTGTATTTGCAGCCATCACTGCCGATGTATTCGATTCTCGCCAATCTGTTGGTGGAGGCTGCTGTGGCGCCGATTACGATTCTGGGTCTACTAAGTGTGATAACGGCAACGCTTGCCCCCTTGCTGTCTGTGATGTTTAGTTTTCTCGCGTCGATTGGTGCGCAGTGGATTGTCACTGTCTCGCAGTTCCTGTCTCAGATGCCGCTGGTTAGGCTGCATTTTCTTCCGGGAGCTTGGGGGATAGCGGCCGCTTTCGGATTTGCAGTTCTTATAAGCCTCTATTTAGTGAGTAGCCGCTTTCGACCACTTGGAAAGTGGGGCAGCACAATTCTGCTGATTGTCGTCGGCAGCTGGATTGCCACTGACCTCATTAGGCATAAGACCTTTGCTGGTGAATGGGAAATCTATGCCTGCGATGTTGGTCAGGGGGATGCAGTTCTAATCAGAAGCGAGGGTCAAACTGCACTGATTGACGTGGGCAAGGACGATGAGGCGATTGCTAAGTGCCTAGACGATGCGAATGTTCAGAAGATTGATCTCTTAATCCTCAGTCACTATGACCTGGATCACGTGGGTGGTTTGGGCGGCGTGATTGGAAAAATCCGGGGACCGGCGTTTGTAAGTCCCTTTCGAGACAGTAGACAAATAGTTGATGAGACCAAAACCCAGCTTGCCGCTCAGGGATTGCCTGTGAAATTGGGGTACCAGGGACTCCAAGGAACATTAGGTTCAATCAGTTGGTTCATTTTGTCTCCATCGCCTGCTGCTTCCGAGGCGAGTGACAGTAACGATGCATCGATTTCCATGGTCTTTGATTTCGGGGAGTTTGTTTATCTGACGCTGGGTGATCTAGGTGAAGATGGACAGAAGCGACTTAGCCGATTTCATCCTGCTCTACTAGCTGAGCTTTCCGAGCGAGAGTTGGTTGTGAAGGTGGCACACCACGGCTCTGCGGATCAATCAGCAGACTTTTATACAAAGCTCAATCTCGATTTGGGTCTTTTTCTGGTTGGTCAAAATCGCTATGGGCATCCAACTCGCTCTGCCCTCAAGCTGATGGAGCCCGGGGGCGTGGTGCTGAGGACCGACCAGCATGGACCGATTGCCATAAGTTTCGACACTGAGCTGAGATATCGCGTGGGAGGTAAACTCACAGCGTGAGCTCGGTAATCAATTGGTACGAGGCAAAGCCTGCCCCGGTGGTGTTCGTTACCGGCACCGAAAGCTATTTGGCTTCTCGAGCAATTAGAAAAATTCGTCAGCAG
>JACCDW011902876.1_pt1 | contig 21661 bp, 32 predicted proteins | sample 7449781 | NCBI WGS metagenome assembly JACCDW01 (sample SAMN15323449, study PRJNA562643) | freshwater metagenome | isolation source: river surface water | place: USA:Blue River Watershed | collected 2017-08-18
ACTAGGCTCATAACCTAGAGACAACGGTTCAAATCCGTTCTGCGCAACCAAGCGGGATTAGCATAGTGGTAATGCTCCAGCCTTCCAAGCTGATTAGACGGGTTCGATTCCCGTATCCCGCTCCAAAGTTAGACTGCATTGTATGAAACATTCCGGGGACGGCATACAGTGTACTACATGGTGAACTGCTGGTAGAACCGATAAATGACCTATCCAGTCTTGCAGGGCCCATGTGTCTAGAAGTTAATGCGGGAGTAGCTCAGGGGTAGAGCGTCACCTTGCCAAGGTGAATGTCGAGGGTTCGAATCCCTTCTTCCGCTCCATGTTTAGGTGAGGTATGGATAGAAATTGTGATGGTTGTACTAAGTGCTGCGACGGCCATCTTACTGCAAATATATATGGTTATGAAATGTACCCAGGAAAACCCTGTCATTTCGTAGGCAAAAACGGATGCAGCATTTATGCTATGCGACCATATAATCCATGCAAAGGTTTTAAATGCGTATGGAAACAAACGTCTGCTGTTCCGCTTGAATTTAAGCCAGACCTTATAGACACGATAATGATAGAAAAATCTCTTGATGGCATTCCATACGTCTTGATTGTACCAGCTAAGAACGAGATAACTCTTGAAATTTTGGATTGGGCAGTCAGCGCAGTAAATGATGGTAGCATAGACAATATTGTTTATACCAAAGAAGGCAAGACACGAGCCATATCTCGTGATCCTAACTTCTTAGACAAAGTTTTTACTAAACAAGAAGATACCACTGCATAAATATGTTGCATGATCGTTACTAGAGAACTAATCAACAAATCAATAACATTTAGGGACAGTTCTAATTTGAACTGTCCCTATACCTATATGGACTTATCCAAAGATATTGATGCCTATAAAAACCTACTACAGCACAAATATAATGCAACAGTAGGACAATCAGTATTGATAGGAGAACAATCCGGCAGAAAACAGTTAGCGTTAGTGTTTGCTTGTTTGGAATTAGGCCTTACAATCACTATAGTTGACTATGGTAGAAAAGATAATTTTCAAACTGGATATTTTGATCCAAAAACTACTTTACTACTCCCCATTCATTATTTTATCGTATCTACTGCTGACATTACTGATAAGTTCTCGTTCTTCAACGATGCTTGCGACACAACAATAATATTAGCCGACGAAGCACTAGACTATGCTCCCAACCAAATAGTCAACGCCGCGCCCGATACTATTCTACTTAAGTGTACTAGTTCAGGTACAACAGGAACTCCTAAGACAGTATATCACACGCATGAGTTCATATTTGCGTTGGTAATGCGAAATGCTAAGATGTTTGGCGGCGTGATAGGACAAGCCTTCAATTTGAGTCACGGTAGTAGCTTAGCTACATTCTTCTTGCCAACATTGTTCTCAAGTGAGGTGTCTGAATATATAAACTTTACACTTGACCATACGAGTTCGGTAATTGAAAACCATAAAATAGATCATCTTATGCTTCCGTATCCCGACATGATTGAAGTGTTTGTAGAAGAATACAACACTCGCTCACATTCTGGTATAACGTTATACAGCCTAACATATATCAGAGACGAATGGAAGGACTACACGCAAAAAGGCAAAATCAAAGATATCATAAGCTTTTTCGGAAGCAATGAGACAAGTGGACCTACTCTAATCAATAAGGTAAGCTACGATGATTTCAATCGTCAGAGGTATCGCAAGATTGATGATTTCTATGGACTTGAACTTAGAAATACCGAGTTGGTTGTAACACTCCCAATTTACGATATACAGATAGAAACTAAAGATGAGTTTGTTTCTAATGGAGAAGCATTTGTACACTTAGGTAGAAATGATATGCATCGGATAAACGGTAGATTCTTTAGGGAAATATCATATCAACGAGTGGTTAAAGATAGGCTCAATGGCGATCTAATATTTGACTTTGTGAGAAACCAAATATACTTAGCATTGTGGGATTCGGATGATGCTCATGAAGAAAAGATTAGCGAAATACAAGAAATTTTGAAGCAAAGATCAGACGATGCACACTATATCAGTAAATTTAAAGTACTTTCATATGAAAACTTTCTATCTGGTATTAAGCTAGATCAAGAATTACTTAGGGAGTATTTTAGAAGACATGTTTAAAGAGCACCTAACCAAAAGCAAAGTTACATATTGGCAACATCTATCTTGGGCATTCGTTGCTGGATTTAGGCTTATCTATGCAGGCATAGCTAGCATCATCCATGGAGTAGTTCCTACTCTGCTTGATGGCGTCCCTGCTAAGACAGTGATTGATATCTATCATAAGCATCTACTAAATCATCCGAATGGCGACTATCAAGCATTGATTGAGTCTTATCGGAAACAGGATACTGATAAATAGCTTTATGCTAATTATTTCATATCAAGGTATATACGACGGGCAGAACTTTGAAGATGCCAACACTCCGGGACAGATAGCGAAAGCCTTCAACAACGGATTTTCCGTTATGGCTGATGTGTGGAGATTTGATGATAAGTTGTATCTTGGTATAGAGAATGATTGGATAGAAGTCACTGATAGATATCTCCAAGGAGTTCGCTTTTGGTTAAACTGCCAAAATCAAGCTGCGTATGATTATCTATTTGCACAGCCCAGAAATCTATACCCAAATGTATTCATATTCAGTAATGTAGCTACAGAATCAACTCCTACTACAACTACGAGCGGTAAAACAATCGTTCCTGGCAATGTTCCTATTGACAATAACAGCATTGTCTATCTTCCTGAGATCGTAGATCGCGGATTGTTCAGTACCGTTAAGCTACGTTGCTTTGGCATAACAAGTGCATACTGCACATTTGTTCGTAGAATGCGCAACGAAGGCGACTATTACTAAAACCTGATAACGCAATAAGCATTTGCGTCACTAGTTTCAGAAGTCTCCCATTCACTAGCTAACTCAAATCCCGCATTCAGATATGACTTCCAGCTTGACTTTCTAGGATAGCTCCAGCACATATTACAGTGTTCAATCTTTGCTTGCTCAATTGTTGCCTTCAGCAAATGTGTCCCGATGCCCTTACCGCGAAACTTGTCAAGTACATATAAGCCCCTAGAGCGATAACCATCGTCCATTGTTCTATGCCCGCTGTTTACCCCTGCTATCTCGTTATCAATCATAAAAGCAAAGAATGTAGGATTAGCTTGCATATTGACTAGATCATACCCGCCTAGATAACACATAGCACTTGTAGGATCAATGCTACTTTGTCTATCGGGCCAAAGATACATGTCCCAAATAGGTAACACTTCGTCAAAGGTGATTGTCGTTATCATAACGATATTTATAGGTTGACAAGTTACCCAAAATGTTATATAAGAATTATAGAAAGGAATTAATTATGCCAAGCGTTTTCCTGACCAGCGATACCCACTTCGGTCACAGAAACATTTGTAAGTTCACCAACTACGATGGTACAAAGACTCGTCCGTGGGATGAAGTGGAAGAAATGGACGAAGAAATGGTGAAGCGTTGGAATGACACCGTGGGTCCTAAGGATAAGGTCTACCATCTTGGTGACGTTGTAATCAATCGTAAGAGCCTGCAAATTTTAGATCGGTTGAACGGTGACAAGGTTCTGATTAAGGGCAATCACGATATCTTTCCACTGAAAGACTATGTGAAGTACTTCCGTGACATTCGTGCTTATCATGTGATGAATGGATTGATTCTGAGCCACATTCCTGTTAGCAAAGGTAGCATTGCTCGTTTCGGTGCTAACATTCACGGTCATCTTCACGCTAATCGTGTTATGAAGACTGCGGGCATCTGGCCCTTTAAGAAGCAAGTCATTGATCCTGACTACTTCTGTGTTTGCGTTGAGCAGACTAACTACACTCCGATTCTCTTTGAAGATGTAGTTAAGAAGATCAAAGAGCAGGGTGGTCAAGTTGGTTTTCGTAATGGAAATGGACCAATCATTGATTAAATAACTGATGAATGTGAATGTAAGATTCCCTAGAAACTTTCAGCCTGACATAGAGAAAGCCAAAGTTGCTACATCTTTATGTCAGGCTGCCTCTTTATATATTGACCTACCTGACAACATAATCGTTGAGTTTGTTGATTTAGGTCCTAGTATGTACGGTGAGTCTATGCTAACCTTCCACAAGGACAGTAAGGTCCGTATCAACCTACAACTAAGCTGCAAAGAACTGATATATCCACTAGTGCATGAGTTATTGCACTTGAATCAAATACATGAGGGTAAGTTATCTGTGACAAGATTCGGTGACTGTGTTTGGGAAGGCAAGACGTACAAGATAGATCAAGCTAAAATGTCCTACAAAGAGTATAAGCAGTTACCTTGGGAACTTGACGTAGCACACAGAGAAAAAGAACTTTTGGCTAAAATCCTTCAATAAGAGGTTGACACTTCTTCGTAATTTTGTTATACTTGCTTATTATGAACGACGATACCGATTGGCTAATGCAAGTTTTCAAGCAGTATGTTTATGGAAAACGTGCAGATCAAATTTGGATTGATGAAGTAGGAAGAGACATGGCATACACATACAGTAGAGACAAATGGTATCAGGATACTCGCGGTGATGAAGTAGCTACCGCAGTGCTTGAAGCATATAGCAAGGGTATAGCATTTGATACTTTGCTTGAAAAGAATAGACAGGTCCGTGCTTATTGGGGTCAGATTCAGGCTGAAAAGGTTCGTCTTGAACAGGCTCGTGAGCGAGAAAAAGAGCGCCAGCGTAAACTCGCTGAAAAGCGGGCAGCAGAAAAGGCAAAGCGCGAAGAAGTTATGACTAAGCTTAGTAAGGAAGAACTTGAAGCATTTGGTTTTGTAAAGAAGGGGAAGAAGTGATGGAAGATACTGAACTACAAATCGCTCCCGAAGTGTTTGACGAAATCCTTCGTAACACTGATAAGAAGAATTATGTCAATCAGAATGAGCGTATTTTGCGTAAGAGTATGGTTGCTCTTGTTAAGTCAGGACACGCTACTTTCCTCTTCCTTCGTGATGATGAAAGCCGTAACTGGTGGAGCAAGATTGTAAAGCAAGCCAGTGCTACTGTTGAGAAGCGTAAGGAAGCTTGGAGAGTTTACGAAATTAAGCAACGTGCTTATGATCGTCTTAGCGAAGAGGACCGTAAGATTCTAAAGCTTCGTAAGCCTACAGCACCTAAAATTTAATTATAAAGGATAAGAAAATGGATAAGAATGTGAACGTCTACGAACCCGATCAAGATACTCTTGATAATGATATCACTGTGTTTCGTGGCTGGCTCAAGGGTGTACTTACTGTACAGCCTGCAACTATCACCTTCACTAAGAAGGATGGCACTGAACGAGTCATGAACTGCACCCTTCGTGCAGATATGCTTCCTGCTGTTGAAATTAAGGAAGACAAGGCTCCTCGCAAGCAGAACGATAGCGTTCTTTCTGTGTATGATATTGACGCACAGGGCTGGCGCAGTTTTACGATTAACGCGGTGAAGCGTGTGTCTTTCACGATGAGTGACGACTAAAATCGTTATATAAGTATTTTATACCGGCCCCCAGGGGCTAAGTATATATGTCAGTTGTGAGAATTCTGACAGAGGGCTTGATGTAATGTCAGGCTTACATTGACTGATTATTTCAGTTAATTGTCGCATAATGTTTATTTGGGACATGCATGACCCTATCACTGATAGGGTCATCCTATTTTAAACATTATCGGAAGTGCTACTTTAGTAGATAGATAAGGTGTCCCGTCAGAAGGACTAGAGAAAAAGCCTATTGTATCATGAAGCGGCCCAATTAAGGAAAAATAATGTTATATTCTCAAAAAACCGCTACAGTTGATGTAGCAAGAACATGGAAAGTATTGATTGTCGCACTTTCTATAGTATTTGGGTCGCAGTATCTAAATACACAGGCAATAGCTAATAGCGGACTATTAGCAAAAAATAACGAGCAGCAAGTGGCTACTACAGAAGTAGCACAGCCTACTAAGCCTAAAGAACCTACTTTAGAAGAAATCTATAATGCTGCACCGTTTTTATCAGTGGTTCCTACTGATGATAGAATCTCATATAACAAGGATGACTTGTTCTGCATGGCAAAGAATATTTACCATGAAGCAGGATCTGAACCTACCTTAGGCAAATATGCTGTGGCACAGGTTACGATCAACAGAATTAAATCTCCCTTGTATAGGGATACTGTATGTTCAGTTGTATTTGAACCCTATCAGTTTTCATGGGCAAACTATCATGGTAGACGCTGGACTACACCGAGAGGTCCAAGTTGGGAAGAAGCCAAACGTATTGCTCGTGATGTTTTAGTAAACGGTAAACGAATTAAGGGAATGGACGATGCTCTATTCTATCACGCAACATATGTTCGCCCTTATTGGGCTAGCAGAAAAGACAGATTAACTAGAATCGGTCTGCATATTTTTTACGAACCCCGCGGATTGCAGGGCGCATAATACAAGATTTGGTAGGGCCTTAACCGGCTCTACCTTTTTTTGTGGCTGGCACGATTTTGGTTGACTTGGTTTGCCCAAAATGTTATAAGAAGACTATAGCAAGGAGACATTCATATGCGTCAGTTTTTCGCCCCCATCATTCTTCGTTTCAAGGACACTGATGCACTGCTTGACACTATGGATTTCTTCAATCGGTTTGATGATGTAGACCTTGAACCCGATCTCCGCAAAATTGTTGAGCGAGGTTCAATGCAGGTCGCCCGTGAACTAATTCGCCGCAATGTGCGTTTTTGGTAAGTTTTTGGTTGACATTACTTACCCATTTTGCTATAACTAATATATCAAGACAACACAGAGGCACACAATGATTATCAAGAACAAGATTGACAACGAACCGGTTCTCTCTAACGTCGGTGAAGTTGGTGAATTCCGCATTCGCAACAGTGCTAAGGCTTTCAGCATTCTTTCGTCGGGCCTTTATGCTAACAAGGTTCGTGCTATCATTCGTGAATATTCGTGCAACGCAGTTGACTCGCATGTTGAAGCTGGTCAGGCTGAAACTCCGTTTGACGTTCATCTTCCGAACTCGCTTGAGCCCTGGTTCGCAGTTCGTGACTATGGTGTTGGTCTTGACGAACAGCAGGTTCGCAATATCTTCACTACTTACTTTGAATCCACTAAGACTGCTACCGACGAACTGATCGGTGGTCTGGGTCTTGGTTCTAAGAGTGCTTTCAGCTACACCGACAACTTCACTATCGTTGCTGTCAAGGCTGGAATCAAGCGTGTGTTCACTGCTTTCATCAACGATCAGGGCGTTCCTTCTATTGCGCCGATGGGCGAAGAAGCTAGCAACGAACCGAACGGCGTTGAAATTCGTTTCGCTGTTGAGGATTCGTATGACTTCCGCAAGTTTCAAAACGAAGCCCAGCATGTCTACAAGCACTTCAAGCTGCGTCCTGTTGTGAGCGGTGGTATCGGTGAATTTACTTTCATTGACCCTGAATATAGCGACCGCGACATTATCCCTGGCGTTCACGCTAATGAGCGTGGTTATGGCAATAGCTACGCTATCATGGGCAACATTGAATACCCGCTTGATGTTCCGAGCAACATGGACCTCGGTGATGTTGGTCACCTGCTGCGTTGTGGTCTGACCATTGAGTTTGCGATTGGTGAACTTGACATTCAGGCTTCTCGTGAGGGTCTTTCGTATATTCCTGAAACTGTTGCTGCTATCAAGACTAAGCTTGAGGCTCTCAATGCCGTGCTTGCTGACCGTGTTGCAGAAGAAGTTGCATCGGTCAAGAACGATTGGGAAAAGGCATACGTTCTTTCTAAGAAGCTTGACAGTGATCTTTGGGGTGCAGCCACGAACAAGTATGTTGCTGACACTGGCTTTGCATTGATTACTAATGCTCGTTATGCTCGTACTAAGAAGTTCCTGTTTGACGAAAAGACTCTTGAAAAGAAGTATAATATCGTTATTCGTGGTTTCTATATCAATCACGGTTATGGTTCGTCTACTGCTTCGCGCCTGTCGCTTGAAAATGTCTATAACAACGAAACGCATACTTACGAAAAGCATGTGAGCATCCCCGTATCTAAGGATACGCAGTTCGTCGTGAACGATACTAAGGTTGGTGCAAGCGAACGTGCTAAGCATCACTGGAAGAATGCTAACGGTCTTGGTCGCAACGACCATGTTTATGTCATTGAAAAGGCTGATAAGAATGCCGACATGAAGCTTACTGCTTTCTTCAAGGCACTTAGCAATCCGCCGAAGTCGCAGATTCGCAAGGCTTCTACTCTCCTTGTCAAGGAACGTGCTGCTGGTATCGGCAAGGATGTTAGCATCCTTAAGCTTGAGCGCCGCAATCATCGTGGTCACATGAACAGTAATGACATGGTGTGGCGTGATGCTGGTAAGCTTGAAGACTTTGACGATAGCAAGACTTACTACTATCTCCCGCTTGTTGGCTTCAAGTGTGAAGGTATTGCTCGTGCTTATGACATGAAGACCTTTGCTGGTGCTCTTGCTGATAGCGGCATTCTTGCTGATACTGTCTATGGTGTTCGTAAGGCTGATCTTGAAAAGATTAAGGGCAAGACCAATTGGGTTGATCTTGATACTTACGTTGCTGATAAGCTTGCACAGCCTAATCTGATTGACGTTAAGGCTGTGATTAAGGAATCTATCGGGTTTGACTCGTTCTTCAAGTTTACTTACGTTCAGAACCACGTTAAGGCTGGTAGCCCCTATCTTGCTCTGTTCAATGAGTTTGTTGGTGTTACCGCGTCTAACGCAAATGTTCGTCGTGCTTTCCAGACTCTGTGCACCATCTACAAGGTGGAAGCAGGAAATGTCAATGTGACTGATGAAGTTGCTAAGTATAAGAAGGTGATGGAAGACCTTCAGCAGCGTTATCCTCTCCTTGACGACCTCAGCCGTTACTACCGCAATGCGGAAGCAATTGCTGAATATATCAACGCAATGGATGCTTACAAGGGCATTTAATGCTTGACAATGTAAAAGTAGTGTGTTATAACTTAATTCTTAACTGTAACTGAAAGGTAAATCTAATGTCGTTTCCGTATATCGTCCAGGGTTCGAACATCACTGTTGTTATCGGCACCACGCCGCATACTGTGAGCAAGAGCCATATTGCATACAATAAGCTTCTCAACGCTATCAAGACTGGCGATTGGGAAACGGTTCAGGATATCATTGAACCCAAGCAGGTTGTTCTTGACTTTGGTCAGGGTAATGTCAGCATTCAGGGTGACAAGATTTTCTGGAAGGGTCGTGAAATGCACAATGCGCTTACTAAGCGTATGGTCGCTATGATCCAGGAAGACTTCCCCGTTGACCCGCTCGTTGCGTTCATGGAAAATCTCATGGAGAACCCTAGCAAGCGGGCAGTCAATGAACTGTATGGCTTCCTTGAGAAGAACACTCTCCCGATCACTTCGGATGGTTGCTTCCTCGCTTACAAGAAGGTTCGTCAGGATTATCTTGATGTTCACTCCGGTACGGTTCTCAACAAGCCTGCTGCTTACATGACTGATGAAGATCGTGAAGCACTTGCAGAAGCCGCAGGCAAGAACAACGAAGTTACTGTTGAAGTTGTTGACGATGTTACTGTTGTCTCTATGGAACGCAATCTTGTTGACGATGACCAGAACCGCACTTGTTCGACTGGTCTGCACTTCTGTTCGAAGGATTATTTGAGCGTGTTTGGCGGTGAGCGTATCGTCATTCTCAAGATCAACCCGCGTGATGTTGTGAGCATTCCTAACGATTACAATGACTCTAAGGGTCGTTGCGCTCGTTACGAGATTGTTGACGAGATTGACAAGGATAAGGCTGACGAGGCGTTCGCTAAGAGCGTTCAGGAAGCTGCTGAAAAGGAAGCTAGCGTTCTTACTCCCGAGAAGCTTGTTGAGGCTCTTAATCAGCTTATTGCTTCGCAGAAGTAAAAAATTGTGCCCGAAGTTACTTTTTGGTTGACTTCGGGCACCTTTTTGTCTATAGTGAATATATAGCAAGGAGATGTTGATATGTTGATTAACCAGCTCACTGACAAAGCGGTAGATGAAATTGCCGAAACGATTCGCGGCAATTCTAACAAGACTGTTCGTGACATTGTTTATCAAGCACTTAATCAAGCCATGCTAGATGCTTATGAACGCGGCTATGAAAAAGCCGAAGAAACTCATATCAACCTTCAAGCCTAAGGAGATATCAAATGGCTCGTTACACTCGTCCAGTTTACAATGTTGCTGATGTTTTTGCTGCTGCGTGTGCAGTGCATCGTGTCAACGGTGGTTACTTTAAGGAAGACCAGGTGACGTTCTATGACGATGGTGGTCATACTGTTGACAAGATTGCTAACAAGATTCTTGTCCATCAGTTTCTTAACGGTAACTTTGATATCTCTGACAGTGACCGCGAAATGGGTGAGAAGGTTCGCCTGCACTGCAACGGTCTCTCCTTCAAGATCATCACTGGTAAGACGTTGAGCGAGTTTGAGCAGGCTATGCTGTCCATCGCTGATAAGGAAACGACCGATAGCAATTATGACATTGCTGTTGTTGCTTCGCTTCCCGCCAGCTATGAACGTGCCCAGGCTCGTATTCAGCAGGATGCTATGCTTCGTGAAAAGAGCGGTACGCTAGCTGACGCCGTCGGTGATAAGGTTGAACTTGACATTGAAGTTGTACGTTGTAACTACAGCAACAACTGGGACACGCACTTCGTTACTGCTACTGTTGACAATGCCGTAGTGTTCTTCGCCAGCCGTAACAAGATTGAACTTGGTTCCAAGCTTCATATCAAGGGTAAGGTCAAGGCTCACAAGGAAGATCGTACCCAGCTTAGCCACGTAAAGTTTGTATGATTGAAGAACTTAAGAAGCGTTGGAAGGGTTACAAAGAAAAACGCTTTTTAGAAACGCATGGTTGCAAGACCTGGCGTGAGTATGAACGTAGATACGACAAAGATATTGGTCCTATGGCAAGATGGGCCCATACCTTTTATCATGGATACCCTTATATCCTCCCATTAGATCCAGATGGATACCGAGATTTGCACTATCACGGGGTTTATCCATATGTTGATGCTGCTGAAAAGATGCAAGAATGGTGTGAACAGAATTGTCAAGGCAAGTGGCGTAATGATTGGCATCGCGGCTTTTGGGACCAGCAAGGAAACTATGAATTCAACAGTATTGGCGGCGGAGATATAATGTTCTTCGCATTCAAAGAAGAATCAGATTATGTTTGGTTTACTTTGGTGTGGTCATGAGATTTCGTTGTAGTCCGCAACATATGAAACCATTTGTCATTATTATTGACTATAAGTTTTATCTTGATAATGAGAGAGAAATCACCGACTGGGCTAATAGATGTACACCGGGTTGGGTAATAACAGGTATGGTGTTAGAGTTTAAGAATGAGCAAGATAGGATAGCATTTATGTTGGTGTGGTCATGACATACACTTTAGGTATAAATGATTCACGAGGAAAGACACAAAAATGGTGGATTGACTTTTTACGTAGTTTACCACATGATGTTAAAGACATTCCCAAAGAACTTGCAAAATGGGGCGGCAGACTTGATTTTGATAGATATGGACACACTGGCACTATCATATTTGACAAAGAGGAAGATTTGGCATGGTTTCTACTGAAATGGGAATGAGAAAGTATAAACTAGTCAGACGAGGTCCTAAGTGGTGTGTTCGTGTAAAGGGCGTTATCAACACCACTGATAGCTGGCATTGGTGTCGTGAGCGTAACATGCCCTATCATATCAAGCAGCATTGGAATAAGAGCCGTGTTTGGTGGGATAAACCTAATATTACCGAACATTGGGATTATGACTTCATCTTTGATAGAGAGTATGAAGCTACCGCCTTTATGCTTGGGTATTTGTAGGTTGACAAACATCATATATTCTGCTATAGTCAAAAACTAAATTAAACAAAGGATACTACATGTCTGCTTCATGGATTCGCAAACTCAACGAAGATAACGGTCGCCTGCATAAGGAAGATGTTCTCAAACAAGCACACGAGGCTGCTATACTTGGTAGCGAAAATGCAGTGACATTTCTGTGTGGGTTTAAGGCTTGCTACAATCCATATGAAACATTTGGCGTCAAGCAGATTCCTGACAGCGTAGGCATCACTGGTGCTGAAAATCCTTGGGAAGAATTCTTTGACCTATTGCAGGAACTAAGTGATCGTCGCAGGACTGGCAATGATGCTCGTGAAGCTATTCAGGAAATGTCGTATCGCTTTGACAGTGATGAGTGGAACCTGTTTCTTGCCCCTATCCTTCGTCGTGATATGCGTTGTGGTGTAAGCACTACTACATTCAACAAGGTCGTGAAAAAGACTCACTACGAGATTCCTGTCTTTAGTTGCCAGCTTGCTACCAATAGTGAGGGCCGCCCCGAAATGAAAGGTATCAAGCGTCTTGAACCCAAACTTGATGGTGTGCGTGTTCTCATGACTGTTGGTTTCCCCGATTACGGTGGTACCAACATTGTGTGTTATAGCCGTAACGGTAAGATTTTTGAAAACTTTGCACACATTGAAGCACAGATTGAAAATTACGCTATGGAGTTGCTTGAGGCAACTAAGGTTAGGTCAGGTGGATTTGTTCTTGATGGTGAAGTAGTAGGCAATAGTTTTCAGGAACTAATGCGTCAGGCTCGTCGTAAGGAAGACGTACAGAATGACGATAGCGTATTTCATATCTTTGACGTTATTCCTATTGAAGACTTCCTTCGCGGTCATTGGAACGCACAGTTGAGCAAGCGTCTCGCTATCCTTGAAAAGATGCAGCCTACTATTGACAAGATGGCCAATGTTGAATTGCTTCCGCACATTCAAGTAGACCTTGATACTGATGAAGGACAAGCTGAACTGCACAAGTATGCTCAGGATATGGTCGCTGCTGGATACGAGGGTATTATGATTAAGGACCTTGATAGTCCTTATGAATGCAGTCGTAGTAAGTTTTGGCTCAAGTGGAAGCCTACTATCACTGTTGATCTTGAAGTAATCGGCATTGAAGAAGGCACTGGTCGTAACAAGGGTCGTCTTGGTGCATTGGTTTGTTCAGGGAACGATCACGGTAAGGATATCACCGTTAATGCAGGCAGTGGTTTTACCGATAAGGAACGTGATCAGTTTTGGGAAGATCGTAACTTGATCTTCGGCCGTACTGTTGAGATTATGGCTGATGCTGTAACGCAGAATCAGGACGGAACGTATAGTCTTCGTTTCCCCCGTTTTGTTCGTTTTAGGGATGATAAGGCTTAGAGTTAATGTATAGTTATTATACAATAACTCTAAGCGGGCCCGCCGAACCCTGTGTTTTATCATATAAGATACACGAGCATGAATCGGCGCAGGTTTGGGCATCATTAATTAAACAAGTGGATGTTTCACATTTAAGGAACACCTTGGATCCATGGCAAAATTTTGATACAACAAAGTTAAATCAAAAAATTGTCCGACTAGAGATTCTTATTGATGAACTTAACAGTTGGTTGCCTGAGGACAAACGAATTCTCAAAAAGTGGAACCATTCTGATCATCAAGAGTCGGTTAATAGACTACACGTACATTTCCCCGAACAAGAAAAGAACGAAACGGATCTGAATCGGCGTCTCCAACTAAGTGAGTATAATGACCTAATACACGAAATAGAAAGTATCACTCACAGACCGAACCAACGTAGACCATATCTGTTGATATGTCCTGATGGACTACAGGATATTCCCCTTAACGATTATTCACACTTTAAGGCTCAGAGACATTTTGGAGAACTATGCCTGCACTACTGTCATGTGGGTAGGCATCCATTTGAGTTGTACTCTGCTAAAGACGTAGCTTGTCCGGTAGAGCAAATCATACCTCAACACGCAATCAATACGTATCATACGCTTAGGTTTTATGATGATGATTGTCTAGAGCATTGGCATAAGCAAAACTTTAGACGCTTTTACGAGCATAGTACATTAAAGCAAAAAATACAATTTGATGATCCTAGAATGGCGTTTGGATATATTAGATTAGGTACTTTGGAAAAGGTTAATGACTCCGTTGACTTTACTAAAGAACTAGTTTATAGTCTAGTGAGTAATTGTAATAAGATTGTCAAGTGGGAAGTTTCTTAGAAAGGACAAGTTGTGAACATTAAACTTAAAGCATTTTTAATCGCTGTGGCTATACTATTTGGGTTATTTGCTACAGTCTATACTATTATAACGTTTCCGATAGTATTATTCTTTATATTGATAGGTGGGGTAGTATATGGTTTATATAAACTCGTATTCAACCATTTGGTATACCAGCAAAGAATAGGTAACAAAAGATGAGTAATTTTGAAATTATTATAGAGGAGCCTCCGAGACGCTGTGAAGGTTGCGGCATTATTGATGAATGTCGCCCATATGGGCTTAATCATGAAGAAATCTGTCATGATTGTGCTATGAAGGACCCTGCTCTCACTGAAATCCGTATGAAACAATTTTATTTAGGAGAACAACTATGAAGGTTATTAAGAACGAAGAACATAAGGTAACTCGTAAATTTATCTACGACATTCCTGATGAGGACATTGTCAACACATTTGGATCGTTGGACAGATTCAAAGAGATTGTGAGCCACAATACTGATGGCTGGGACGTTGAAGTTATTGGCGAAGAACCAACCGACGAAGAATCTGACCTATTCTATGATTTCTTTGCTGACTATGATTATGATTCCGAAGACGATTGGTGGCAGGATCGAAAAGGTGGATACGAAACCAATTATGAATTAGGTGAGTAACATGGATGAGTTTGATGAAGCTGATGACTATGATCCAGTAAAGGATACTGCTGAGTGGGCTGAAAAGTTGCTCGGTAAGAGTTATACCTTTGAAGACGGTGATCGTATTGAAGTTGTGCAAATAAAGCGCAGGGATACGGGTCCTTGGATAACATATCACATTTATCAGGGCCCGGGTATTCCTAGAAAGCTATTAATGACAGCAGAGGAATTTGATGTTACCTATGGACACTTATTTGGGTTGAGAGTCATAGAAGACTAAATACATAATGCTTTTAAGAAAAATATTCAGTTTTCCGACACTGACCCTACTCGTAGCACTGACTCTTAGTGCTATTGCCGCCTGGTATTCTATCCTAGGCTTGACTGCAATCTTTGCGGCTGCTGTTATCCCAATCATTATCATGGGCGGCTCACTAGAAGTTGCTAAGGTTGTAACTACTGTATGGTTGCATAGATATTGGGATAAAGCAGGTTGGGTGCTAAAGATGTATCTAATTCCTGCTGTTATTGCTCTTGCATTCTTGACTAGCATGGGTATCTTTGGATTCTTAAGTAAAGCACACAGCGACCAAGAACTTGTAAGCGGGGACGTAGGTGCTAAGGTTGCTATCTATGATGAAAAGATCAAGACAGCAAGAGATAACATTGAAGCCAATCGCAAAGCATTACAGCAAATGGATGCACAGGTAGATCAGTTACTTGGTCGTACCACAGATGATGTAGGTGCTAATCGTGCTGTCCAAGTCCGTAGACAGCAAAGAGCAGAACGCACTAGATTACAGAATGAAATTGCCGCCGATCAAGAGGTTATCGCCAAGCTAAACGAAGAAGCAGCACCTATTCGTGCGCAAATTCGTAAGGTTGAAGCAGAAGTTGGTCCTATCAAGTATATTGCTGCATTGATCTATGGTGATCAAGTGCAAGAAGATACTACTACGTTAGAGAAGGCTGTCCGCTGGGTTATTATTCTTATCGTATTCGTATTCGATCCTTTAGCATTATCGCTTGTTATTGCTGCACAGCATAGCTATAGATGGCTAGATGATGATTTGCGTAATCGAAAGAAAGAAGACGAAGACGAAGATAAATTCAAGGAAACCTTCTTAAATAGTAAGGGAACAATTGATGAGGATATTGATTTAGAAAACTTTCTAGAAGAAAACCTAGATGATATACTGCGTGAAACTGCGTATGATGATCCGAAGGAGGACGAAAATGTTTCAGAAACTATTCAACCAGATACTATTCCATCAGATGATGTGGTACGAGAGGATGTATTTGAAGCACCTATTCCCGATGCAACTCCGTCAGGGGACAGCGTGGAACAAAGTGAAGCAAGAGAAAGCAGCCGAAGAGAAGAACCAGCAGTCGTAATTAAAACTGAAGGCGTGACTCTACAAGAGTCTGACGGTGGCTATGTAAGTTTTGAAGGCAAGAGTGTAAGCAAGAATGCACTACAAGGATTAAGACCTGACTTGTTTTTAGCTAGACCAGATGATACACAATCACTCACAAGCTTCGGCACTCAATTTCCTAAATTTGCTAAGAAGGGTTCGATCTTTGTACGAGTAGACTTATTACCAAACAGAGTGTTCAAGTTTAATGGTGACAAGTGGATTGAAATCAATAAAGATTTGACTGATTCGTACCTGTATGACGAAGAATATATCAAGTATTTGGTCAACAAGATTGATTCCGGAGAATATGATGTAGACTTACTTTCAGAAAACGAGAGATCGCAGATTGAACACTACTTGGATAAAATTTCTAAGTCCTAAAATTTAAGTTGACTAAGTAAGAATATGTCAGATAAGAAACTACACCATTGCTCATTTTGCAGAAGCCACAAGGACGAAGTCACTAAACTAATCGTGGGTGAGGACGTTGCTATTTGTAGTGTCTGTATTGATTTGTGTAATCAACTAATTGTAGAAGACAAATCACCCAAGAATAATAAGAAGCAAGAAGAAATTGCTATTGACCCTTATAGCATCAAAGAGCATTTGGATAACTTAGTTATCGGTCAAGATGAAGCAAAGAAAGTATTAAGCGTTGCGATATCAAATCACTACAAGCGCATTAATAATCCTAGCAAGGATTTAGAAATCCAAAAGGGTAATGTTTTGCTTATTGGTCCAACTGGTTCAGGTAAAACGTTACTTGCTAAATCAGTCGCAAAATATCTTGATGTACCGTTCGTAGTTGCAGATGCTACTAATCTCACCGAAGCAGGATATGTGGGTGAAGATGTTGAATCTATGATTTCTATGCTGTTGAGTTTGGCTGACAGTGATGTTAGTAAAGCCGAACGAGGAATCGTGTTCATTGATGAAATTGACAAGATTGCTCGTAAAAGCGAATCAACTAGCATTACCCGTGATGTTAGTGGAGAAGGCGTCCAGCAAGCGTTACTCAAGCTCGTTGAAGGAACCAAATGCAGAGTAAGTATTGCGGGCAAAAGAAAGCATCCTCAGGGCGACACAGTTGAGGTTGACACTAAGAACATTCTCTTTATTGCAGGCGGAGCGTTTGTTGGCTTAGAGAAAATAGTTGACAATAGATTAAACCAAAGCACAATTGGGTTTGGTGCCACCGTAAAGGATAAGAACGATACTATAGGTTTAGAAAAACTATCACCCGAAGACCTAACTAGATTTGGAATGATTCCTGAATTCATTGGAAGATTTACAACTACCATATCACTAAGCGAACTAACACTAGAGCAGTTGGTTTCAGTTCTAAAAGGAATCAAGAATAGCTTCATTGAGCAGTATCAGTATCTATTTTCTATTGATGGTATTGAACTTACATTCACTGACGAAGCACTAAACACTATTGCGCAGAACTGTATTGATCTAAAGACCGGTGCTAGAGGTCTGCATACCGAGATTGAACGAATACTGATGCCTCATATGTTCCATGCAAAGCAGTACATAAAGAATGGTATCACTGAACTAGTAATCAATGAAGAACTAGTAAAGAATCCTAAATCACTGATTTAACCAAAATAATAGATTTTTTTACGAAATAATAGTAGTATAAATAATGTTGTAGATGCTTTATAGGTCTACAACATAGTCTTGCTTATAAAGGAGATAAAAACATGACTAGAGAACTAACCCTTCGTACCCTTGATATCCCATCAATTCACAAGTTTGGGATTGGATTTGACAACATGCTTGAAGAACTGCTACGTGTCAATCAGCAACAAGCAAACACTAACTATCCCCCATACAATATCGTAAAGCAGGATGAAGATCATTTTGCTGTTGAGATTGCTGTTGCGGGGTTCCGTGAAGGGGACATTAACATTACGGTTGAAAAGAACATTCTCACTATTAAGGGTGAGCAGGTTCAAGACCTTGATGAAGCTGTAAAGGAAGTAGAATACGTGCATCGCGGAATTAGTGCGAGAAACTTTGTTCGTACCTTTACACTAGCAGACTACGTTGAAGTGGTCGGAGCAACTGTTGAGAACGGCATCCTTAGAATTGCTCTTGAGCGTCAAGTTCCTGAGGAACAAAAGCCCAAAACGGTTGCAATTACGTACAATAAATAATATAGTGAGTAATGTGCTTGCGGGTAATAGTGCCCGCAAGCACTATCAAAGGAATTAACAGAATGCCTAATGCCGAAGTCAACACTAAGATTAAGCCTAATTTGGGTCTTAGAGAGCCTCCCTTGTTTAAGATCATCTATCTAAACGATGATCGCACTTCAATGGAATTTGTAATTGGATCGTTGATTGACTATTTCAACTACACGAATGATACTGCAACGCAGATTACCATTGATATTCACGAGAAGGGTAGCGCAGTTGTTGCTATTCTTCCTTACGAAATTGCTGAGCAGAAGGGTATTGAAGTCACGCTTGATGCTCGTGCCCAGGGTTATCCTTTGCAAGTTAAGGTTGAAGCAGAAGCTTAAATTGTAATTGATAGTCTCTTTGCGTAATAGGGACCGTATTGATTTTTTGGATTACTAATGTAATTGATATTGTCTATCGTTGTATCAACTGGCTTGTTGTAAGTTCCGTATACCCAGTGAGTCACTTTCTTTTCAGTGTCCGCTTCTAGCATGTTATATAGAGGAATCTGATCTACAACGTTCGCTGGCGCTTCTCCAAAATATAAATCTTCTTTTGGAACTGCACTGGTAACAACAACTATCTTCTTAACGTCTAAATGTTTTTGAAGTTTGCCTAAACACGATACCAAATATGTAAAGTCTTCGTATTTTGCAGAAGTCATTGCGAGATTTTTACTATCTAATGAGTTTTCAATATTACCCCAACCGTTAGTACCTAAGAGGCCTACACCGTCTACTACTATCACGTTGTTGTATAATATAGATACGTTAGGTATACCATCACTAATAGCAACTAATTCTTTAGTTCTAACTACGAGTGATTCACAGTTTTCATATTCAAGTTTGCCGGGAACAAAGAACACGCCCTGATACTTACTAGATAAGTGTATCAGAACTTGCATTACTGTTCTAATATTAGAACTAATGTTCCCGGCAACTATACAATATAGACTCGTTGCTTTGTTCTCCCAATTGAAGCTATCATTGGGGTTTAAGTTTAAATCGCTTATAATATCAAAGCCGATTTCCTGCATGTACTGTTACTTAACAATCTTCATGGTTGGCTTTTTCTTAGCAGCAGGCTTCTTAGCAGGTGCCTTCTTGACGGTTTTCTTGACAGTTTCAGCAGCTTTCTTAGCAGTGTCAGCAATGATAGCTGCATCAGCCATGTCTACCTTGCCATCCTTATTAACATCAAGTACTACTTGAACGTCAACCTTCTTAGCAGCTTCTTTAGCTTCGGAAGCTACCTTTGTTAGGTAAGGGTCAATGACAGTCTTCTTAGCTTGATAATACTGCCATCCAAAGTACGCGCCTGCGATTAGAACAAGCGCAATAATTAGAAATTCCATTTGTGTTCTCCTAAAATAGTTTTCCATTTCTATTTATAAGTTTACCCATACCGTAGAATAAATACATTATGCGCGATATCTTAGACAAACTAGAACAACTCAACGAGAGTACCGGACTTGCTAATCGCAAGTCCGGTGATGTGTTCCGCAACAATAGCGGCGATGAAATCATATTCAATCAACTTAGATTTTTCCCTGAACAGGGCGGTAAGCTAGAACCTAATGAACTTGACATGGTTATCAAACAAGTCAGTGATGAGTTAAGTTCTGATATTCAGTGGTTGAACACCAGAAGTGCAAGATCGGGCGGTTTCGGAATAGCAAGTTTCAATACCCCTGAGGGTGAGCAGTTCTTCGGTAGATATCTTGAAAACATCAAGCCTGACTTTGCTGGGAATTATGTTCCTAACCAAATCGGAGATTATAAATTTGCTGGTAAAGCCGCAGCAAAGGTTCAGTCAGGATTAACTCCGCAAGACTTACTGACAGATAGAATTGACCTCACTGTAGAAGATATCTTAACGCAACTTGCCAACAAGCTAGGAACAGACAATACTCTATATAAAGTAGCATATAATTTAGCTATGGGTGAGCCATTGCCCATGACCTTTGACGCACCACAGGACGCAAGCTTCACTGGATTCAGAGACTATTTCTGTGAGATACTACAGCCCATCGCATTGCAGCGTGGACAGTATACAGGTAACGCAGGTGAAGCAGCAGAAATCTTCTTAGGCGGCACTTTTGAGGGTACATTGATCAGCTTTGACGATAGCAAGACCGCAGGTCTTAGTGACAGCGTAATGACTAACGAAGATGGAAAGAGTATCAAGGTAAGCACGAAGGGCGGCAAAGGAGCTACGGCCAGTACAGGAAACTTAATAAACAGCGTTAACGAACTACAAGAAACTGAAAACGGCCGTAAACTAATTGAAAAATACCAAGACACTATTGACACCCTCAGAGAGATTCAAAAGAGAGGTCAAGCAGGTGCTCCGCTATATCTAGGTATGAAATACGATATCATTGATGAGAACGATGCCCGCAGTATCTTGGAAATGAAGAACAAGGCACCTGTCAATCTCACTAACATTGATGAGTTAGGATTGTCTGATAATCTTGTGTCATTAGCCAAAGAAAGAGGAACCAACAATCCTGATAAAGTGAACATGTACTATCACTTGATGGCTGCTGTGGCATTTAAAGCAGCAGACGAGGTGAATGACAAAACTGACTTTAGTAAGGCAGCAGCAGACATTCTCAACAATGGTGCTTTAGTTCAGATGTATACAAAGGCTAAGGAAAGCAAGGGTCAGTGGACACTAGGCGAGTTTGATACTGTTTATCCAGGTGACAGCATCAAGGGTGTTTATCTAAGCGCAAGTAAGACATATTACAGCACAGGAATCAAAGGTAACTATACCTTTAAGATTGACAAGGGACAGGGCAAACCAAAGGATGAACCTGCCGCAGAAGGACCAGGCAGAGAAAAAAGAACTTCATCTGAAAAGGATTTTGTTAAAAAAGCTTCTGACATTGCATTAGGAAAAGCTAAAAACACTGCGTTTGACAAAGAGCCAAACTCAATGGGTAACGTTGGTCGTAAGAAAAGGTAACCATAACAGTTGTAATAATCCTCAAGTTGTTGTAGAGTGATCTTCTTAACAACATAAAGGATTATTACATTGGCACTAGTACCCATCGTTCTCGAACAGACCTCTAAGGGTGAACGTTCTTACGATATCTATTCACGTTTGCTTAGAGACCGTGTCATTTTGCTTGAGGGCGAAGTGCATGATCAAATGGCAAATCTTATCGTAGCACAGATGCTTTATCTTGAATCGGAAGATCCAAGCGCAGATATCTCCATGTATATCAATAGCCC
>JACCDW011434559.1_pt1 | contig 21660 bp, 20 predicted proteins | sample 7449781 | NCBI WGS metagenome assembly JACCDW01 (sample SAMN15323449, study PRJNA562643) | freshwater metagenome | isolation source: river surface water | place: USA:Blue River Watershed | collected 2017-08-18
ATTTGCACTAGGCTTTTGTTTCATTCTGAGACAAGCCTGAACGGACAAATTCATTTCCTTTGAGTTCCCCTGGCACTCCTCCGAAAATAATCGACAGGGGGATTTCGCTTGCGCCCTATCAATGCCTTTTTGTGGCTCGGCCTGTTTATCTCTTTAGGCCTCTTTTTCCAAAACTGCGCCAAAAGTGATTTGGTCGTCGAAGGCTCCGTCACAGCTTCTTCCACTCAAACGCCAGTGCCCATTGTCAGCTTTCAAAGCAAACCCAATTGCGTTTTCAATGGAGCCATGTTGCAGGAAGGGCAATCCGTTGCCGCCTATTTGAATTCGACTCCTGAACCCACTGGCGGATGTTTGAGCGAAATCCGCACTTGCCGCAATGGAGTCCTGACCGGCTCCTTTTCTTTTGCCAGCTGTCGCACCGGTTCTCGCTCCTGCCTCTTCAATGGCCAGACTCTCAGCAGCGGCCAAACTGTCACCGCCTACTCGTCGATGCGAGATGGAGCTTGCCAATTTGAACAAAGACAATGCGCCGATGGAGTTTTGTCCGGAAGTTATCCTTTTTCCCAATGCTCGAGCGGTGCTCGGCAATGTCTTTTTGGCGAACAAACTCTGCAAGCCAATCAAGCCTTTGTATTTTTTTACTTGGGATCTTGCACGGCTCAAACCGGTTACTGCCAAGCGGCTGGATTTCTGACTGACAATCGCGGAACCCCTTTGCCTCCGACTGTGCAATCGGCGTGTTCAAGCAAAGGCACGGCCTGCAGCTTCAATGGCGCCAGCATCAGCCCCGATCAAAGATTCACTTACTTTTCTCCGGATCAAAGCTGTGCTTCTCGTGAAGGGCGCTGTGATGGCACCACCGGGCAATTGAAAGATAACAGTTCGGGAGCGACTTTAGACTGGGTGTTCAGTGATGCACAGACTTGCCAAATTGCCGGCGATACATCTCTCGGAGACATTGGTTCCGTGGCGGGCTCGACTGGCAGCGGGACTTTGCTTTATGCCGGCATTCCAACCTGCAATTGGAAAAATACGATCCTCAAAATGGGAGATCGCTTTAAATACTATCACTACAGCTCGGGGTATTCGTATATGTGCGCAGCTCGTGAAGGAGTCTGCGCAGCCGATGGCAGCCTGCGAACTTGGCCTTATTACCGCAGGCTCAATGTGGATAGCATTCACACCACTTGCACGGTGCTTCAGCAATACGGAATGAGCGGAGCTCTCTAGAACTCTTCTTCTTCCGACATGCCCGAATCGGTGGACATTCCACGAATCTCGTCAACATAGCTCTGTGCTTCGTCTTCGAACTCGTTGTCCACAGCACTCTCGTCAATTTCCAACTCAGCAATGGCGCCGAGGAAGTCTTTTTCCGTGCGCAAGTCTTTGCGAATCATTTCCAAGAATTTATCTGGATAGCGAGACGTGAGTTCTTCCACGTAGCGCTCCAATTTTCCATCCGCCAAAATTTTGCGACGGACTTGGATTTTCTTCCACAAAAGCAAATAGTGGAAACGGCAGTAGCCTTCAACTGCCGAAATCTGATCACAATCCCGCACACGGCAGTAGCGTCGGCCTTCAGCATCGGTCAGTACAATTTCATCGTCACCAGGACGGGCTTCCGCAACAACCGACAGCTCTTCAACTTCTTCTTCGGTGATTTCGATTTCCTCGATTTCGGCTTCTTCGAACTCGGAAAGATCAGGAATGTCTTCGGAGCCGATTTCTTCATCGGAGGCCAGAAGATCATCTTCTTCCATTTCGAAACCATCTTTGGACTTTTTGTCTTTTTTCTTCTTTCCAGAAGACTGCTTTTTCGCGGCTTTGCTTTCAGCCGGAGCAGGTGCAGCTGTTTTCTGAGCTTTCGCGTCAGACTTAGCGCTTCCAAAAAGTTTTCCAACAGCTGTGGCGACAGTCTTAACGACCCCACCTTTTTGCGCTGCGCCTTTGGCGGCTTTCGCTCCCTTGGCAGCAGGCTGAGTACTTGATTTTGTTGGAGTTTTAGCTTTTGCCGGAGCGGCCTTTTTCGGGGCTGCTTTGGCGGCTGGTTTCTTCACAGGTTTCTTTGTTGCTTTGGCCATAGTGAAGCCATGCTTGAACGATTTCTCTAGTGCTGTCAATAGGTCGACTGTTTATTTTTTATCGAATCACAACCACGCCAGATTGAGTGCGAACCATCACACTGCCCTTGCCCGCTTCGCCTTTCATCCGGCCTCGCAAAGACTTCTGACTTCCCTCTCGGACCACAGGCAAGTAGCTCGGAGATTGAATCTCCCCTTCAACTGTGGCGATGTTCAAGGCCGCACCAGAATTGGCTGGAGTTTGCACGGTCACTCGCCCATTTTGAGAGCGAACATTGACCTCTGAGTCCGTGGTCATGGTGACATTCACTGGCCCTTCTTGAGTCTGTCCTTCGACTCGCCCTTGAAAAGCTTGAATGTTGGTCACGCCTTTGGTGGTTTCAAATTGCAATGTGCCGCCACTGGACAGAACTTTGCTGCTCCCAGGCCCCTGAGTGACGGATAAAAAACCTCGAGCTTTGTCGACCAAAGTTTCCCCGGCAAAGTTCTCAAGATCCGCGTCTCCAGTGAGATTGCGCACTGTCAAAGAGGCTTTGTAAGAGTCCACTGCGACCCGCCCCTGATGATCCAAAACTTGAATTTCACCACTTTGTGAGTGCAAGTTCAGACTCGCCAAACCTTCGCGACTGGTGATGCGGCCTTTTTGCAAATGCACCAAAGCCTCTTTTCCCCAGCGTGTCAGATTGACTTGTCCTTCGAACAAATGAATTTCCAGGGGCAAAGAGGGGCCCGAAATCTCAATGACTTTCTTTCGGGCCGGCGAAACTTTTCCCAAGTTTTCCTTGCTGGATTTATCATTGGCTTCAACACGAATGACAGAACCTGCTGTCTGAACATTGAAATCATCTGCTGCCGCTTCCAGCAGTCGCACGCTGAGAGTTTTGGCGGAAGTTGCCTGCACATTGATCACGGCATCGGGAACAGAAATCAGAATTTTTTCGCCACCTTTGAGGGGAATTTCCGAAGACACGGCCGCCCCAGCTGAAATTGCAAAAAAAGACATTGTGACGACGAACAGCGAAGCCCACGACACCATTGACACCTCCCAAAAAAGAGTGTGCCTTGGTGGGGCTTTAAAAATCAAAGGAGAAATACACAATGGAAAAGGTTGTCATTGCTTCTGCCGCAAGAACTCCAGTTGGCAGTTTTCAAGGAACTCTCTCACAAATGCCCGCCCCCAAATTGGGCGCAGTGGCGATCAAAGAAGCCGTTAAAAAAGCCGGACTCAATCCCGGTGATATCGAAGAATGCATCATGGGCGAAGTGCTCACTGCTGGTGTCGGCCAAGCTCCAGCTCGTCAGGCGGCTTTGTTCGCTGGCCTCACCCCCAGCACAGTTTGCATGACCATCAACAAAGTCTGCGGCTCTGGCCTCAAAGCAGTGATGCTGGCAGCAGACAATATCGCACTCGGCAACACTCACATTGCTGTGGCCGGTGGTCAGGAAAATATGTCTCTGGCTCCTCACCTTTTGGAGAATTCCCGCAGCGGTTACCGCATGGGCTCAACCTCAGTCACTGATTCGATGATCAAAGACGGCCTTTGGGATCCTTACAACAACTGGCACATGGGAAATGCGGCTGAGCTTTGTGTGAAAGAATTTAAATTCACTCGCGAGCAGCAAGATGAATTTGCCATCAACTCTTACAAAAAAGCGCAAGCGGCGATGGCGGCCAACGCCTTCAAAAACGAAATCGCTCCAGTGGAAATTCAAGACCGCAAAGGCACTGTCGTCATCGACAAGGACGAAGAGCCCGGCAATGCCAAGTTCGACAAAATGCCGGGCCTGAAACCCGCTTTCGAAAAAGACGGAACCATCACCGCAGCCAATGCTTCCAAGATCAACGACGGTGGTGCCGCTCTGGTTTTGATGAGTGAGAGCGAAGCTAAAAAACGCGGCATCAAAGGTTTGGCGACTGTGGTGGCGCACGCCACTTTCGCTCAAGATCCAAAATGGTTCACCACCGCTCCTGTCGGCGCCATCAAGGCGGCATTGAAAAAAGCCAATCTCAAGGTCAGCGATATCGATCTCTGGGAAATCAATGAGGCTTTTGCCAATGTAACCATGGCCGCAATGAAAGAACTGGAGATCCCAGCTGAAAAAGTGAACGTCAATGGCGGCGCAGTGGCCATTGGTCATCCGATTGGCGCAAGTGGCGCTCGCATTTTGACGACATTGGTTCACGCACTGAACACTCAAAATAAAAAATACGGCTTGGCCACTTTGTGCATCGGAGGCGGTGAAGCTGTCGCTCTCATCGTGGAAAAAGCATGAAGAGCAAAGTTTACGCAGACGCCAAGTCCGCCTTGGCCGGAGTGAAGGACGGAATGACATTGATTCTCGGAGGCTTCGGTCTCTGCGGAATCCCTGAAAACTCCATTGTCGCACTTCGCGACTCAGGTGTGAAGAATCTCACTTGCGTTTCGAATAATGCCGGTGTGGACGACTGGGGCTTGGGCTTGCTGTTGCAGACCCGCCAAATCAAAAAAATGATCTCCAGCTATGTCGGCGAAAATGCCACTTTTGAAAAACAATTCTTGGCTGGCGAACTCGAACTGGAATTCTGTCCGCAAGGAACCTTGGCTGAGCGCATGCGAGCTGGCGGCGCCGGCATTCCCGCTTTTTACACTCCCACGGGTGTTGGCACTTTGGTGGCTGAAGGCAAAGAAGTTCGCGAATTCAATGGTCGAAAATTCGTCTTGGAAAAAGGCATTGTCGGCGACTTTGCTTTTGTCAAAGCCTGGAAAGGCGACAAATTCGGCAACCTTATTTTCCGAAAAACCGCTCGCAATTTTAATCCCATGGCCGCCACTGCTGGCAAAATCACAGTGGCCGAAGTGGAAGAGCTGGTCGAAGTCGGCGAATTGGATCCGGACCAAATTCACACTCCTGGAATTTACGTTCAGCGAATTTTCCAAGGGCGTGAGTATCAAAAACGCATTGAACAGAAAACCGTGAGAAAGGGCTGATCCGATGCCACTCAATCGAGAACAAATCGCACAACGTATCGCTCAAGAAGTTGAAGAGGGTTTCACTGTGAATCTAGGAATTGGCATTCCCACTTTGGTTGCCAATTATATTCCTGCCTCCAAAAGCGTTATGTTACAAAGTGAAAACGGTCTTTTAGGCTTGGGACCCTTTCCCATGGAAAATGAAATTGATCCGGACTTGATCAATGCTGGCAAACAAACCGTGACCACAACCCCCGGAGCGAGCTTTTTCTCCAGCGCTGACAGCTTTGCGATGATTCGCGGCGGTCACGTGGACTTGACGGTTCTGGGGGCCATGGAAGTGTCTGAAACTGGAGACATTGCCAACTGGATGGTGCCTGGAAAAATGGTCAAAGGCATGGGCGGAGCAATGGATCTCGTCGCTGGCGCTCAGCGAGTGATCGTGGCCATGCAACACACGGACAAAGAAGGAAATTCCAAATTGCGAGGAAAGTGCACTTTGCCGCTCACGGGTGTGGGTTGCATCAAGAAAATCGTCTCGGATTTCGGCGTGATTGACGTGACTCCGGAGGGCTTCGTGCTACGCGAATACGCTCCGGATCTCACACCTGAACAGGTCTTAAAGGCCACTGAAGGCAAAATGACCATCGCTCCGGATTGCAAAAAAATGCAGTTCTAATTTTCCTGCAAACAATTGTTCAAAATAAAAAAGCGGGCCATTGAGCCCGCTTTTTTTATGACTGTTTTAAATAATTGATTATTTGCGGATGCAAATCATGGAACCACGCATGTCTTCAGGCACCACTTTGCCATCAGCGCAAACTGTCGCACCTGAGTGCGTCTCAGTGATATTGATTCCATTAGGAGTCCAATTGGTCGTGTAAATCAAATGCCAACTTTGGTTTCCACAAGCTTCGCTATCGCCCTTGCCGCCATCCAAGCGAATGTTCAAAGTCGCCGTTTGACCTCGGCAGGAAGCGGCCACATCAAACTGTCCACCCATATAATCGATTTTGCGGTAAGTTCCATCGGCTAAAATTTCAGTGCCGTCAACTTTGTACGCCGTAACCCCATTCACAGATGAAGTGCTCAAAGTGAGAGTCTGCTCAATGCCGTCGCCCTGGCAGGCATAGGTTCCATTGAAAGTTGGGCACGCCGCTGCTGACAGTGACAAAACAGAGAGAAAGCTTGCGATCAAAATTTTCATAGGTTCTCCTTTGTGGTGTTCAAATCGGGCCAAAGCCTAGTGCAAATGTTCCACTCACCGCAATCGAAATGAACGCCTGGCGGAGCGAGTCACCTGCCCTTGAGTCCAGATTACGCCGACTGTTAGACTTGAGCTGTCTGAATTGATAAATTTGAACCATGGCGACAAGTGGACCCCGGAAAGTAGAACGCGATCATTACCTTTTTCGCGAAGGCGACGCTCCTGACGCCATGTACGTTGTGAAGTCCGGTAAATTCGCTGTGGTCAAAACCAAGAGCAATTCCGAAATCGTGCTGGCCGAAATTGGCCCCGGAGCCATGGTCGGAGAAATGGCTTTTTTCGATAACAAGCCGCGCTCCGCTTCAGTCAAAGCTTTAAAAGATTCCGAAGTGATCTCGCTTCCCTACAAAGCCCTGCACGCCCAGTTTCAGAACTTTCCCGAGTGGTGCAAGGCCATCATGCGCACAGTGAACGATCACTTGAGAAACGCCAATCAACGCATCAAGCAATTGGAAAACAATAGCGGCAATGACGCCGACCTTTTCCCGCCCCACACCATCACCAAACTGGTCTCGATTCTCAACTTCGTCGGTCATCGTTACGGAAAGCAAAGCGCTGAAGATGGCGGCTTGCTGATCAACGGCGCGCTTTTGCGAAATTACACAATTCAGGTTTTCCAAGAAGCCACTCACAAAATGCAAAAACTCATGAATGTCTTGATGGACATGCAACTGATGAAAGTCGAAGATATCGGCGAGGGAAAACAGAAAATCGTCGTTTTTCAACCGGATTTTCTTTTCGCATTTGCCGAGTGGTACAACGATTGGCTTTTCAAAAAAGAAAGCGATCGGGCTCTGATCAAAGAAGAAGAAATCAAAATCCTCAAAGGTGCCATTCACTTTGCAAAGAAAGCTCCAGCAAACGACAAGGGAGTCGTGAAAATCAGTCTGACCGAATTGCAAAATGATTCGATGAAAGAGCTCGGCTACTTGATCAAACTTGAAGAGACATTGCCTTTGATTGAGAAGAAACTGCTGGGCGAGCAAGTTATGGAAGAGGGTGGAGTCGTCTCCGCCACGGTGCAATTGGAAGAGCTTGAAAAAATCACTCCCTTTTGGGAAATCATTTACGCCCTCGGAAAAGTGAAGCGTTAATGTCATCACAAAAAATCAAACTGAGCCTTACGGGCCTTGTGGCCTCTTGCACCTTTTGGGTCTCAGGATGCTCCAAGACAGAATGGATCGTGCAATGGAGCGACACTTTTCTGGCTTGGAAAATCAATGAACAATTTGAATTTGAAGGCGAAGCCAAAAAGAAAGTCAAAGAGCAAACGACCCTTTTGATCCAGGATTTGCGCCGAAAACAATTTGCCAAAATCGCCGCATTCTTTCGCATGAGTGCCGACGAAATCACGAACTTAAATTTTCAACAAGAGACCGCGGTTCGCACTTGGGTGGATTCCAAAATGAAAACCAGCGAAGTTTTTTTCAACTCCCTGCCTCAGGAACTGGAGCCTCATGCCACAGCGATTGCAGGCTTGATTGACAAAAACCACTGGCAAATTTTTCTCCAGAACTTTGAAAAAGAAAACAAGCGCATTCTCAAAAGCGGCTCCAAGTGCAGCGACAAAATGACAGAGCAAATGGAAGACTGGTTGGGATCTCTGAATGATTCCCAAGAAGAATCTCTCAAACGCTTTTGCAGCACTCGCAAGGATTCCCAAGAAGTGCGAGTCCGCAACCGCCAACATCTTTTGAAAAATTTCCGGCAGAACTTAGAAAGCCCTTCAAGCGATTGGAATTCCGCGCATTTGCAAAAAACAGTTCAAAAATGGCTTCACAGCTATCCAGAATTGCAATTGCCGGAAGCTCGTGAAAAATGGAAAAATTCACGGGAAGAATTGATTCAATCTTTCACTCAAATACTGATGAAATCTTCGCCCAAGCAAAGAGAGCATTTTCAAAATCAATTGCGAAATCGCGCGCAGAGCTTGCAAAAGCTCGCGCTTTAAAAAGAAGAATTCGAAGAGCCGCGCTGACATCTCAGAGGCAACTGGTCATCCGGCAGCCGCTGATACTGATCCCCGCCCAAAGTGAAAATATACAAGCTGTTGGTTTTCGAATTTCCATAAATCGGCTGACCATAAGTCATCACGACTTTGTCTCCGGTCTTGGCCAGGCCGTATTGAATCAGAATTTTCTCAACCTGCTCGACAACTTGCTCAAGATTTGAGTAGGGACGAATCGGCAAAGTCTGCAATCCCCAAATCATCTCCAAACGATTCAAAGTCTCCAACTGGTCAGTGACCGCCACGATTCGAGCTTTCGGACGGTATCCCGAAATCAAATTGGCTGTGCGCCCCGAAGAGGTCAGACAAACGATGACTTTGGCATCCAACTTCAAAGCACTGAGAGAAGCGCTGATTCCAACAGCTCCCGCAGGACTGAGAAATTCGCTGTCCATAGAGATTTTGTAGAATTTCTCGATCGTTCCTTCCACTTCGCTGATAATTTCATGCATGGTGCGAATGCACTTGAAGGGATATTTCCCGCTCGCCGTCTCTGCTGACAGCATCAGAGCATCTGAACCATCCAAGACCGCATTCGCCACATCCGTGATTTCAGCCCGAGTCGGTCGAGGATTGTCGATCATCGAGTCGAGCATTTGCGTGGCCGTGATCACCGGCTTATTGAGCTGATTGGCCATGGCAATGATTTGCTTTTGAATTCCAGGCAAGCGAGTCTGCCCGACTTCGACGGCCAAATCGCCTCGTGCCACCATGACAGCATCAGAAAGCCGCACGATCTCTTCGAGGTTATCAATCGCTTCCACCATTTCAATCTTGGCACAGATCTTTGTGTTGGGACTCTTGGCCTCCACCAGTTCCCGCAAACGACGAATGTCCTTGGCGTGGCGAACAAAGCTCAGAGCCACATAATCCACTTGATGAGACAGGCCAAACTCAAGATCCTTCAGATCCTTTTCTGTTAGGCAATCGACAGCCAAAAGCACGCCGGGAACGTTCATCCCTTTGCGATCTTTCAATGTTCCGCCATAAATGACTTCACAGTGAACCTCATCATCTCGCACATCTTGCACATTGAGTTCCAACAAGCCGTCATCCAATAGAATGCGATCATTCTTTTTCACACTCTGGGCAAGTTCGGGAAAATCAGAGGGAATCAAACCTTCTCGCCCCATCACCGACTTCATGGTGATGATCACCTGCTGACCCGGAACCAATTCGATGGAACCTTTTTCAAATTTTCCGACTCGAATTTTAGGACCTTGGAGATCTTGCAAAATAGTCACCGGTGCGCGCAAATCACGCGACAACCGGCGAAGACTCTGAATGACTTTGAGATGAGCTTCATGAGCTCCATGGGAAAAATTCAGGCGGGCCACATTCATTCCGGCCCGAATAGCTTTTTCGAGATTTTCTTCAGATTGGGTCGCCGGCCCAATGGTCGCGACAATTTTAACTCGGCGGTTCACTAGCATAGGTTATGAGTTCTTCCTGTAATAACTCAGCTTCTGAGCGAGAGATTGCATTTGCTCTTGATGGCGCTTCTGCATTCTCTCTACTTCCTTCTCGTGCTGCTCCTGAATCTGAGTTACTTTGATATCTGTTTTGTTTTCTTGTCCTTTGATTTCAACTTCCTGAGCTTTTCTCTCAGCTCTCAGTCTTTGGTCAAAAACTTCCGACTGACGACTCAACTCTTTTCGATGCTGCTCCTGGAGCTGTGCAATTTTTAATTCATAATTGTTCACAGTGTCCTCCATTTTCTTCGTCCACTTATCTTCCGTGGTTCGAACTCTTTCGTCCATTCGAAGAAATGTGTCTTTCAACTGATCCATTTGCGCTTCGCGTTGCTTGGCCAGTTCTTCCTGGTAGGAGTTCTTCATCGAGTTTTGGATTTCCGTGTGCTGTCGAATTTGAGCTTTCTGCGCTTCAGAAGTGTTCTTCATCACCATGTTCAAGCGCTGATCTGTACGAGTTCCCATTTTGCGCAATTGAGTCGTGTGCTCAATTTCCAGGCGATTGCGGTCTTCGGCATGACGCCCTTTTTCAATCATTTGATCGGTTTTGAATCGACGAGTCGCTTCCTGCATGACGCCTTCATTTTTCTTTAAGACTTCAGCAATCCGCTCCTGATTCACTTCTTTGCCTTTTTCAATCAGGCCATCTTTGGACTCACCCAATTTTTTCATTCGGTCTTCGTAATCCAAAATCACTCGCTCTTTTTCCAGATCGCGAATTCGCTTGCTCGACACCATTTGCACCAAGTGGTCATTCTTGATTTGTCGATTTTCCGCTTCCGCTGCTCGAATGTCGCGATTGACCCGGTTGAGAATGGTGCCCTTGAGATCTTCACGCAGCTCGTTCAATTCAACTGTTTTCTTATCGGTGATGTCATTGAAGCGATCTTGCAGTTTTTGTCTTTCAAATTTAAGCGCTTCATCGCGAGCCCGAATCACCGTTTCATTTTCGCTCTCTTTGATTTCGCGATTGGAATTCCAATTGGCCTGAGCTCTCTCAAACTTCAAATCCGATTGAAGCTTTTGGTCTTTCATTTTCCCTTCCAAATAAGAAGCTGTCTCTTTGAGGGTTCTTTGGTCCATTTGCTTGCGCTCATCAGCTGCCGACAGCACGGCCTTCATTTCTTTTTGATGTTTTTCCGCCAGTTTTTCCGCCCGATCACCGATCGTCGACTTCATCTCCTCTCGGGAGCGGGAAGCATGACTCTGAAACATGCGATCCTTTTCAGCCAAGGAGTCATCAAAATTCTGTTTGAGAACATGTCGTTGCTGCTCGTGAATTTGCCTTTCTTTTCCCAATTGCCCTTTGAGAGAATCGACTTCAGCGTCTTTTTCAGCTTCCCCCGTCTCAACTTTCTTGCGCAAAGTTTGAGTGTACATATTTCGCAATTGTTCGATTTTGGCCTGATTCTGCAAATCCCGCTTGGTCATTTGCTCATTCGAATTTTTTTTGAGTTCCTTGATTTGATTCTCATAGTTGTCTTTGAGCTGTTGAATTTCCTGATCCTGCTTCTCAGCCATGCGTCGCATTTCGCGCTTTTGCTTTTTTGTTTGCTCCGCTTCGCGACTTTCGTGCTCTTCTCTTTGATTGCGCAATTCATCGGTTTGGCGTGAACGGTCTGCAGGCGTAATTGAAGACATCCTGTCCTCCAAAAAGTCTAAGGTTTTTCAACTCTGATTTTAGATTATCATGGAATGATTTCAAGCATCTACGAGCTTCTCACCTGAGAGCACGGCGAGCTTTCACTTCCGGACGGAGGTCGAGGGACAAAAGGCGGTTTATTCGGGCAGAAGCCCGTTTTTCTCACGAAACATCTGACGAATTCTTTCCCGCTCAGCTTCTTCCGAGCGTTTTCTCTCGGCCTGGCGCCGAGCTTTGTCCTCATGTGAGGCCATTCGCCTTTCGACAACTTCTTGATAAAGAGAAGCTGATTTGCTCACGGCTTCTCCCCATTTTTGCTTGTACTCGAGTGTGGCTTTGCGCATTTCGGCCACTGAGCTACCAGCCAATGGCATCCAGGCCGTGAGAAATTCCTTCATGTCAATGGGACGGATCACGCCGCGGGAAATCTGCCCTGAGGAATCCAAAGTCCCATACCAGTTTTCAAAACCCACAGGCAAAGTTTCGCTGGCAAAGACAAAACGACTGAGAAAACGAATCTCTCCGTCCAAATTCCTCAGCAAAAACTGAGCATTCTCCTGCCGTTGAAAAAACCACTCGCCGGACACCGCGACTTTCAATGCTGAGGTCGATCGAACAACCAAATGCTTTGAAGCCGGAACCCACAACTGACCTTGCAGCAATTGGACTTCGCTCTCCCCGAGAAATAAAAGCGAGCTGCTTTCACCCAAATGAAATTGATTGCTGGCCTTTTCAAACGCCAGAAAACCAGAACTCACTCGCACTTTGCAGGGATAGGCCTTTTTTCGAAAGCACCCGGCAGGAGCATCCACAAACTGCGGCTGAGCCTCAGCTGAGAATGCGAGAATCAAAGTAAAGAAAAACAGCAATGACTTCATTCACAACTCGACGGTTTCAGAGAGTTTCTGAGCTTGCAGCTTCAATTCCGAATTGAACGAGAAATTTTGTTTCACAATGCGATAGACTTCTGAAGCCTCTTCCCCGCGATTTCGGCTTTGCAAAATCTGCCCCATCCGCAACATCAAAAAACCGGTCAGCTCATGCTCTGGAAACAAAGTCATCATTTGATCAACGACATCCAAACACTCTGGATGCTGCCCGGTCATGAACAAGCTCTCACCCCAGAAAAAGTAAGCTTCGACCACCACCGGAGAGGTGGGGTATTTTTGCACCAACTTGGAGAAACTTTTGGCGGAGGCTTTAAAATCTCCACGACGGAACTCGGCCCGGGCCTTTTCGCTCAAGGCTCCGGACATTTCAAAACTTTCAGTTGGAGTTTGAGTGACACTGGCCAAATTGCGCATTTGGAAAGTGCGAGGGATTTTTTCAATTCTTTTCAGCGCTGGAATTTGAGCCGCCACTTCTTGATGGAAGTCGATCAACTGACTCTGCAGAGCTGCAATCGCCAAATCCTTCTCTTCAACAGTCTGCTTCAACTGGGTGATTTTCCGGAAATCATCGCGATGTGGACTGAAATACTCTTTGAATTTAAAATAGCTGAGCATCAATCCCGTGATGAGAACCATGCAAAATGTGATAAATAAAAAATTCTGCTTTCGCATAATGAACTCTTCGGCAACATGCGGGAAAAAATGAATGATTTAAGGCGCTTAAATGAAAAACTTCTCATCTTGAAACAACACCTCCAAACCCCCTCACCAAATCCCTTGATTTTATGTCAAGAAAACAAGCAGTTTTTGCAGCATTTCATTCTGCCAGAACCTCGGCCCTTCCGGCCAAAAGCCTTGACCAGATCCTCAAGTTTTTTTAGTTTTTCCACCCGCAGCCACCTGAGGTTGAAGAGGAAGCCATGAACAAAGCTCAGCTGATCGAAAAGCTTGCCGCAAAAACCAAACTGACGAAGACTCAAGCCGAGTCCTTTCTGGACGCCACTCTGGAGATCATTCAAAAATCAGTTGCCAAAGGCGACGAAGTGAAATTGGTCGGCTTTGGAACTTTCTCTCGGCACAGCCGAAAGTCACGCAATGGCCGCAACCCGAAAACCGGCGCTCCCGTCGTCATTCCTGGCGCCAAAGTTCCCCGTTTTAAAGCCGGCAAAGACTTCAAAGATCTTCTCAACTGATCAGGATCATTGCTCTTACATTTTTTCTGATTTGCTATGAAAAGGCTCCGGGAAGCTCTCGACGATTTCAAGAATTTCCCAATATATATTTGTGAATTCATCTGAATCCAGAGGCTTGCGCAAAAGCCCCAACAAACTGCTCTTGGACAGCAATTTTCGGCGGTAAGCATGATAAAGCTTCTCGCCCATCATGCCACCCAGAATCCGCGCCGCTTCTTGATATGCTTTCTTCTTTCGAGGCTTAGGCAAATCGCGCCCCTTGCGTCCTCCGGCCAAATGCAAGAGCTCAAGCATTTTCTGATTCAAGGCCAATTGCAGGGCTTCCTTTCCCCCGTCCAAGGGGCTTCTGGCTTGCAAAGTTGCTTTGATATCATTCAATGTGTCGGATTTGCGTTTGGGATTGATCATTTTCGAGCCAAAATATTGAATCGCTTCCAGCCAAATCAGCCTCAGAAAATCTTGAGGCATTAATAACGGCAATCGCTTTTGCTGGGAACAATCGGCAAACACAACAGCCATGGCCAACTGAGCTGCACTGTTCACAGACAACCGCCCCATAAATCCAACTCGACTGCGGGGAATAAAAAAACTGCGTCCGTCTTCAACCCAGGCCTTCACCATTTCCAATTCTTTTTCGGAAAGATTCGATTGAATTTGCTGCCATCCACTGCGGTCGCTGGGAGTCGCCACAGAAAAGTGATCGGTTTGAACTGGCACACCTAAATCCTCACCTATGATTTTCACATAGTGAGCCACATAGTCAGTCAAATCCAGCTCGTCATCGACTTCCTGGTCAAAGTGCTTTTCAAGATACAAAAGATAGTTTTGCCACTTCACCCAAGGCGGAACATTGAGAAGACAAAAGCGATTGAAAGAAAGCTTGACCACATCGACTTGGTGTTCAATTTCCTTTTTGAGCAATTGAAAATAAATTTTTTCCGAGTTTTGAAAGACAAAGAGAAATTTCTTTTCAGGTATGCCTTTCTTGACCACTGCTGGCAAATGCCGATCGGCCAGATGCAAATCGCCGAAAATCACAAACAATTTTTTCTCCGGAAATTTGCGAGTGATTTCCAAGATTTTTTGGCCTGAAAATCGATCTCGCTCCTTCAAGGCCCGAGCCGTGCGATCTTCGGTTCGCAAATTCAAGCCGAAAACCCGAACTTTGTTTTTTTGAGCCCAGCGAAAAAGTGGCTTGTAGTGCTCCCATGGAAAACCCCAGCTCTTCTTCCACTCAATCGCCTTGAGAAATTCTCGATCGGAAATCTTCCCCGCCAAGTAACGATCCAAAACCTTCTGATGGCGAGCTTCCACACACTCCATACCCAGCATTAAATTTTGAGCATCAGGAATGGCTTTGAGCACTCGCAGTTGGGCCTTTTGTGACTGCTGAAGAGCATGAAAATCTCCCATCCAAATCACTTGCGAACGGCTCAATGCAGCCAGCAAAATTTCACGTGAAGAGACTTTCCAGGCCCGGCGAAACTCTTTTTCGTACTCTCTTTGATAGCGCGCCAAGCCTTCGGAACTCTGCCCGAGCAGAGCTTGCACGTGACTTTGAACTTGTTCGTACAAGTCTTGCCGAAGTCGTATCCAATTGCGCGAAGAGGGCCCTGAATCTGCCATAAGTCCCTCACATTGTGGCATGATAAACTATTGATTTCAAAATTCTTTTTCGATCTAATGATGGGCATGAATCAAAATTCCAAAAAAACCAATGTCGCTTCCAAATCTATTCTTCATCGCGCTCAATGGATGTGGATTCTTTTTGTCACAAGCTTGGCCACCATGGCGGTTCATGGCTACCTCACTCTTCAGCATTTTCAGTTGAAGCTGGGATTCTGGGATGGAAAAAGCGTCTGCAACATTTCCACCACATTCAATTGTGACAGTGTCGCCATCTCCAGTTATGCCACTTTATTTGGCATTCCCATGGCACTTCTGGGTTTCCTGGCGCAATTGGTGTTTTTCATTCTCCTGCTATCCGTTCAATTTAACTTGAGCACAACGACTGAAACTTTACGCCGATTCCTTTTGTGGATTTCCATTTTTATTTTTGGGACTTCCGTGGTCATGGCATTGATTTCCACATTTGGATTGGGAACTTACTGCCTCTTCTGTATGGCCGCTTACGCTCTTTCCATTTTGCAGCTGATCTCGACTTGGAAAACTCAAGAAACCTCTCTGATTCCTCACTTTTCTGAGGATCTGCAAACGCTCCTCAGTCAAGCTCGCTGGGCTTTGATTTTGTTTGTGCTCATTCCCGCATTTGGCTGGATGGGAAATTCGGTGATGCTGAGTTCCTATGGCTTTGGCCGAATCCAAGTGGCCATTCAAGACGCTTTGGCGACTTGGGAAAGCTCACCCGTGATTGAATTCAATCAAGAACGCGGCCTGGTTCTGCAAAGAGGCGCCGTTCCCGCCAAATTGGTGATTGTCGAGTTTGCGGACTTCTTGTGCCCTCATTGTAAAGTCGCCTCCCCAAGCCTGGAAGCCTTCACCCACAGCCACCCCGACGTGAAATTGGTGTTCAAAACTTTCCCTCTGGATGGAAAATGCAATAAAGCCATTCAACAACCTGGCAATGGACTGCGCTGTCAATTGAGTGCTGCCATGGTTTGCGCCGAATCTCTCGGCAAAAAAGGATGGGATGCTCATCATTGGATTTTCGCTCGCCAAGAATCCATGCACGGCGCGAGCTTTGAAAAGCTCCAAGAGGAAATGTCCCAGGAACTCAAGCTGGATGCGGCGGCCTTCAAATCTTGCCTGAATTCAGATGCCACTCAGGAAACGTTGCTGGCAATGGCGGAAGAGGGAAAAAGCATCTCGGGAACACCCACTGTTTTTGTGAATGGAAAATTGCTTCCTCGCGGACAAGTTCTTCCCGTGCTCGAAGCTCTCTACAAAAAATTGAATCCTTAAAACTGCTTGAACACCCAAACCGTGACGTGGTGGAAAATATCATCCATCACGAACATGGTGGTGTGCAGAAGGCCGTTTCGAATGTCCAACAAGAAAGCAGTGATGGCAATCACTGTGGCGGCGGTTGAAAGGGCTTTCACCACCCACACTGTGGAACGCACATCTTCCAGTTTGACGTCATCATGGATGCGCTCGACTTTTTTGAGCACATATTGAAGCTCTGAAAAGTGAGCTGCAAATTTCTCATTGAGCTCGTGTTGCTTGGACATAGTGAGAAGCTGAGCTCCTGGGAATTTTCTTTTGGCGCGAATGGCATTCACCAAATCAACCGCATGCTGGATGAAGCGCTCCACTCGCTCTTTGAATTTCGGATACTCAAAATCCTTTTTCAAAAAACCATTGAGTTCATCAATGGCCTTGTCGTAATTCTCTTCCACGACATAGGTCAGAACATTGAATCTCAAAGTGTGAGCTCGACCCATCTCTCGACGGTCGATTTCAATTTCTGGTCTGAACTCTCTTCTCAGTGAGGGTAGCATATTCAATCTATCGGCCAATTCTGGCCTTTGGTTAAGCCCTCTGAAGGTCCAGTCTTTTGCTTTTTACTGAAAATTAAAGTCCATATTTTGACTTTGGTCGGTCCAAATTGAGACAATGTTCATGGGACCAAGATGGCCCCTCGTCGCCAAGGAGTGTTTTGTGGAAAAAGGATCTTTCCAGAAACTCAACTTAACCAATCTCGATTTCATGGAAATCGAAGATCGCCCCGTCCGCCCTGCGGCCGAGGTCGCCAAGCACCAAATCTTGGATTTCACGGACATCCCAAGAGACTTGAGAAAATCCAATACCGTTGAAACTCTGATCACTCAAAATGAAGATTTGATGGCGCGGCAAAAAGTCACGCTTCGCCGCATGACCAGCTTGGAGGATGAAAACCGAGCTCTGATTGAGAAAATGACGGAACTCAAACGCTCTTACTCGGCCATGTCAGACCAAATGCTGATTTGGAAAGAAAAAGAGAAAGTCTGGAAGGACCGACACGAGAACCTTGAAAAGGAACTCAAAACCTTCCAGGAGCGTTTTCCTGATTACCAAAAAATGGAAGCCCAAATCGACCGGCTGAAGCGCTACCAAGAGCGAGTCAAAACGGTGATCAAGCCCTATCTGCAGCAACTGAAAGACTATGCCCAGTCCTTGCACATTCAGATTCAGTCCCTCAACAAAGACTTAAATGTTCGCGAATCCCAAATCACAAGTTTGGAACGCCAGCTGGAACACCTCAAAGAAGAGAAGACCCAGCAGATTCGCTTTTACGAAATGAGCCAGAATGATCTGGTCGACTCATTCGAAAAACAAAAGTCCTTGTTGCAACAGGAAATCCACTCACTCCTGGAAAACAACCAAGCTCTGGAACAGAAAACCCAAATTCTCGATCGAGCTCTGGAACGCCAAGACGAACTGGAAAATCTGGTGATTTCACTTCGTCGCAACAAAGAGGATTTCCAAGCGGAAGTTCAAGCGGAGCTTGAAGAGTTGCGACAAATGAACCGTGAATTGAAACAAAAAGCGACTGAAAGCAATTTGAGCCAGGAAGATCTGCTTCGCGAGCGCGAGCAGTTGAAGAAAGAATTGTCTTTGCAGCAAACTCGACGTGAGGAGCTGGACGAGCAACTGACCAGCCTTCGCTACATGTGGACCAGTAAATCCGAAGAAAATGAAAAGCTCCGGATTTCCATGGCTTCTTTGGAAAAGATCAATTTGGAATTGAGTTCGAAACTGAACGATCTTCGAAAACAAAGCTAGAAAGAGCGCCCTCTTCCGATTCGTGAATTTGCAATTGGCGGATTTCAAGATTTTGAAAAATGCGCTTGAATTCCGCCTGCACACCCACCACTTTCAGTCCATGCTGGCTTTCTTCGCTGAGAGTCCGGATGGTCTCCAAAAAAGCTTGCAGCCCAGTTGAACCAACAAATGAAGCTCTTTCCATATTGAAAATCACTTTTTTATTCAGCAGCAGCCGAATACAAGCCTCGCGGAAAGGCTGAGTCTTTTCAATGTCCAGAGCTCCCTGAATGGTGATAATCGTCACTTCGCCCTGATTCTTCAATTTGGTTTCCATGAAAGACTCCTTCGATGTTCAATCTTTCGGATCAGAATGGGACTCTCTTGAGATCGACGGAGGACCAGATTTCCTCAAACCATCAAATCGAAAAAACACCTGACGAAAGGCGGATAAAAGTCTAAGCTTTCAAGAGTCTAACAAAGGATTGTTTGTGACTGATAAGCCAGAAAAGAAAAGCTCAGGAAAGAGCTTTCGAAAAGTCATCGATGCTCTGATCTCCCCCCTTTCTCTGGGAGTGGTCCTGACCGCCTTGCTGGTTTTGGTTGCCAACAATTATTACCATTTGCGCGGTTTTCAAGAGGGTGCCCGTCTGCAAATGCCCGCCTGGAAAAACACTTTGTTTGAAGTGGTCGAATGGCTCGATTTGAAAAATCAAGATCGACGCTTGGTGATGCGCGGAGAACAGAAGCCGTCTGACAAAGTGGCCCTTCTCACTGTCGACGATCGCTCCATTGAAGAAATCGGTCGATGGCCCTGGAGTCGAGAGAAAATTGCTTTTGTAGTCGAAGAAATGATGAAGTACCAAGCCAAGTCCATTGGCTTTGATATTGTCTTTTCCGAAGCACAGTTGGACCCGACCTTTGAAGCTCTGAAGAGAATCGAATCCCAGGCCGCTGAAATCGCCATGCCCGCTCCGCTCAAAGCCGCCATTGAAGCCGAGAAATCGCGCGGTCAGCCCGACAGCATTTTATCTGGCAGCCTCAGCCGGCACAAAGAAAAATTGGTGCTGGGAGCTTTCAATGAAGAGTCGGACGACCGCACACTTCTTCCCTATCAAGATTACTGCCGAAATGAAGCTTTCAAGCGCGCCAATGCCGATAAGTTTGTCAAACTCAACACCACTTTTATCGTCAATGATGAAGCCGATCCTTTTGTCGATCTCGAGTTCGATCAGATTTTTGACGGCATGTTCCCGGCAATTGAGAAAGCCGAAGCTGCCCGCGCTCTCAAACATATTTTCAACAAAAAAGACGTGAGCGAGCTCAATGATTTGGAAAAGCGCCAATTGCTGTTTTTGCAGCAGTCCGCAAATATGCGATACTGTGAAGATTGGCTCACAGCCAAAGATCCCTGGATTCAAGATCTCAAAAACGCCTATTTGGAAGTTTTCAAAAAATCCAAAGACCTGGCAGGACTGCCTTTTGAGGCGGCTTTGGAGCGCTTTAAATTTTTGACCAAACCACTCCCGATTCTTCAGCATCAAAGATGGACAATCAACACGGATCAAATTCAAGACAGCGTTGACTTCACGGGAAGCTTCAATGCCCAGCAGGATTCCGATGGAACCATTCGCAAAGCGTCTTTGTTTTTCCGTACGGGAAATCGGATCGGCACCAGCTTCATTCCTTCCATCGCCCTGCAAACTTATTTGGTGGCCACTGGCTATCGTGCCAATGTTGAGATCAATGTCGACCCCGAACATCCCGAACAAAAAACTTTGACCAAGTTTCAAATTGTCGATCCCAACAAAGATCCGGAAGAAGTGATTGGCAATGTTCCCGTCGATGCCCAAGGCCGAATGTTCATCAATTATGCTGGGGGAAAAAACATGTACCCCTACCTTCCCGCCAAAGAGCTTTTCAATGGCAAAGAAACCGCCATGGTCTCACAAGCCGAATGGAATCCTGAAACCAAGATGTGGAACTCCCGAGAATTTGAAGTCAAAAAAGCTGACTTTATCAAGGACAAATCCTTTATATTCGGAGCAACGGCTATCGGAGTCTACGATTTGCGTGTGACTCCATTTGAAAAAAACTATCCAGGTCCCGAAACTCACGTCAGCACTTTGGGAAACCTGTTTGAAAAGAATTTCCTCAAAATTCATCCCGACGAACACATTCGCATGCTCTGGGCCCTGGCTATTTTTGGCTTCTTGCTGACTTGGGCCATTTCCCACACTTCGGCAATCCCTGGATTTTTAATCACGATTGCTTCGATGGTTTTGATTGTGATCGTGGATCAATTCTTCCTGCGCAAAGGATTTTTGGTGACGATGACTTTGCCGGGCGGCTTGGTTGTCGTTTTGTACATCTTCCTTTTCTTTTACAAGTACCTCACTGAAGAGAGAAAAAAGAAACATTTGCGAAGCACATTCTCGAAATACGTCTCTCCTGCTATTGTCGATGAAATCCTCAAAGATCCGGAAAACATTGAGCTCGGAGGAAAAAAACAGCGCATGAGTGTTTTCTTCTCCGACGTTCGAGGCTTCACCACCATTTCCGAAAAGCTCGACCCCCGCGAACTCTCCGACGTTTTGACCAAGTACCTGACGCCGATGACTCAAATCGTTTTTGCCAACAAGGGCACTCTCGACAAGTACATGGGCGACGCATTGATGGCCTTTTTCGGAGCGCCTTTGGTCTTTGACGATCACGCCAAGTGTGCTTGCCGGACAGCCCTGCAAAGTTTGAAAAAACTCAAAGAATTGCAAGCTGAATTCAAAGCCCAAGGATTGCCGGAAATTGATATCGGAATCGGCATCAACAGTGCCGAGATGAGTGTGGGAAATATGGGATCTGATATTGTCCGCAGCTACACTGTCATGGGCGATGCTGTGAATTTGGGCTCGCGTCTGGAAGGAATCAACAAGGAGTATGGCACACGAGTGATCATTTCCCAATTCACTTACCAGGATGTCAAAGACACCTTCACTTGCCGCGAAGTCGACTTGGTGCGAGTGAAAGGGAAAAATGAGCCCGTTCGCATTTACGAATTGATGTGTGAAGGCCAGCCGGACCCTCAAACGGGGGAACTGCTGCAACATTTCCGAGCGGGCTACGAACTTTATCACGCAAAAAAGTTTGCGGAAGCCCTTGAGTCCTTCCAAAAAGCCATGACAATCAGACCCGAAGATGGCCCTTCGGAGCTTTATGTGGAAAGATGCACAGAATTCCAACAGACTCCCCCACCTGAAAATTGGGATGGCGTCTTTGTGATGAAAACAAAATAAAGGATTCACGGATTTGCGTTATTGCTTCTTGGTTCTCACTTTGATGGTCAGTTCGATGGCTCTCGCTCAGCGAGCGGGCGAGCAATCGGCGCAAATTCAAGGCCTGACCATTCAAGCCGATTCCATGGACCGCGACATGGAAAATGAGACCGTGGAATTGCG
>JACCDW010011073.1_pt1 | contig 21648 bp, 22 predicted proteins | sample 7449781 | NCBI WGS metagenome assembly JACCDW01 (sample SAMN15323449, study PRJNA562643) | freshwater metagenome | isolation source: river surface water | place: USA:Blue River Watershed | collected 2017-08-18
AATGACCCGGTCTCCTCGGCGCACCGAGACCTCATTCAGAGTTAAAACTGAGTTACTCATAGATGGTAAAAGATACTGGTTGAAGGGCTCAAAGCACCGCAATCCTCACCGAAAGCATTAGTGATTCACGATAACCTTGCCTTCTTATGACATTAAATAGTCAAACCAGCCAAGTATTTTCAGGGTTAATCCTGCTTACGGGAGAGGACAAGGCTGGGATTTCAAAGGCCCTTTTTGAGACCTTATCCCCCTTTGCTGTGTCAGTGATCGACATAGATCAGATCATTATTAAACAACGATTGATTCTGACAGTTCAGATACTACTTAACCCTGCTCATCAAGAAGCTATTGAAGCCGACTTAAATACCTTGGCAGAAGAATTACAGGTGGATATCGCTTCCTTATTTAGTGGTTCGGCTGCACCTGCAGATGTCCCTAACCCCGTCATCATCAATATCGCCTCAACAAAGATGCTCCCTAGTTTTCTGCACGCGCTTACTTCAGCTATTCACACAGCCGGAGGAAACATCGAGAAATTGGATCGCATGTCAGTGCAACCGCTTTCTCTGAATCTTTATGTTTCAGGCGTTTCTGGTCAAGATTTAAGCAAGCACATTGCTCAGTTAGAGCCGGAAATTCAAGCGATCGTTTCATTGGCTTAAATACTTATATAGCCATGACAAAACGTTTAGTCCAATTTGATGTTGACTCCACCTTCATTCAACAGGAAGCTATTGAATTATTAGCTTTAAAAGCTGGAGTACTGAAACAAGTTGCGGATATAACCGATGCAGCGATGCGCGGGGATATAGATTTTGCAGAAAGCCTGATTGCACGGGTCGGACTGCTGAAGGGTCTTCCTGAAACAGTATTTGATGATGTCAGAGGAGAAATTACTTTGACTCCAGGAGCAACTGAATTAGTTGAATTACTTCATGGCAACGGTCATTTCGTATCTTTAGTTTCCGGTGGATTCGTCAACATCATGCAACCGATTGTTGATGAATTGAAGATCGATTACTTTGCTGCCAACACCCTTGAAGTTGTTGATGGGTATCTAACGGGTAAAGTCTCAGGATCAATTGTAGATAGAGCCGCAAAGGCATTAGCTTTGAAAGAGTTCGCACGTATGTCCAACGTTGATATGGCTAATACCGTTGCTATTGGTGATGGTGCAAATGATTTGGACATGATGGCAATTGCTGGGATCAGCATCGCCTTCAACGCAAAACCGATCGTCGCCGCAGCTGCAGATTATTCGATCAATGAACCTTCACTGAGTTCTGTTGCTGCCATTATCGGCATTTAACTAAAGACGGCAGGCGTGGATATCTGTTACCAGGATTCCGCGAGCTCCTAGCGCCCACAGTTCATCCATAACTCTGTTTGTGTCTTTGCGAAGAACCATGGCTCGCACTGCGACCCAGTCCTGCTTTTGAAGTGGTGAAATGGTTGGAGATTCTAAGCCAGGAGTAATAGCACAGGCTTTCTCCACTAGATCCTTTGGGCAGTCGTAATCCAGTAAAACATAACGACGTGCCGTCACGACGCCCTGCAAGCGACGAATCAAAACCTCTAAACCTGCAGGTGTTGATGTTCCCGAACGTTTAATCAACACCGCTTCACTTGTAAGGATTGGCTCACCAAAAACTTGAAGTCCTGCTTGTCGTAGGGTATTTCCGGTACTGACGACATCGGCAATCATGTCTGCAACGCCTAGTCTCACGCTACTTTCAACTGCGCCATCGAGACGGACAATTGTGGCGGTGATGGATAACTTACTAAGGCTGTGTTCGACTAATCCTGGATATGCGGTGGCAATTCGCTTTCCTGCAATATCTCCGACCTTCCATTCCTTGCCGGTTGGAGCTGCAAAACGGAAGGTGGATCCACCAAAGTCGAGAGAAAGTATTTCCTCTGCATCTGCAGCTGAGTCAATCAATAAATCTCGTCCAGTGATTCCAGCTTCTAGCTCGCCTGAACCGACATACACAGCGATGTCTCTAGGACGTAAGTAATAAAACTCGACGGAATTATCAGGATCGATCAAAACGAGATCGCGGCTATCAGTACGTTGGCGATAACCAGATTCTTTAAGAATCGCGATAGAACTATCAGCTAAAGAACCCTTGTTGGGAACTGCTATTCGTAACATTGCTTCTCCTTAAAGAAACTTATAAATATCAGTGACACTCAAACCACGTGCAAGCATTAAAGTTTGCAGGTGATAAATGAGTTGACTAATCTCTTCTGCCAGAGCTTCATCGCTTTCATGCTCGGCGGCTAACCAAACCTCGCCAGCTTCTTCAAGAATTTTCTTTCCTATGGAATGAACCCCGGCATCCAGCGCTGCGACAGTTCCAGAACCTTCTGGGCGTTCAATCGCCTTTGCGCTTAGCTCAACCCACAGTTCATCAAAACTCTTCATGGCCTAAGTTTACTAGGACTCAACCTTGCTCGTTGCGAATTCTCTAATGTCGACAACCATCTGTGCTGGATCGGAGGCGTTAAACACCGCACTTCCAACTACAAAAGTGTCTGCGCCAGCCTCTAGAGCTATTTCAATCGTATTCATCGATATTCCGCCATCGACCTGTAGCCAAATCGGACGATCTCCAATAACTTGTCTAGTGCGTCGAACCTTCTCCATCATATTCTCCATAAACTTCTGACCACCAAAACCCGGCTCAACTGTCATGATGAGGTACATATCAACAAGATCTACAAACTGCACGTAATCCTCAATTGATGTGTTTGGCTTGATGCCTAAACTAGATCTGGCTCCTGCTGATCTGATGTTCTTTAGAGTTTGCGGAATGTTCTGTGTTGCCTCGGCATGAATCGTTACGGATGCACAACCAATTTCGGCGTACTTAACCGCAATATCATCGACATCGGCAACCATAAGATGTGCGTCAACCGCTAAGGAGGACTCAGTAATAATTTTAGATGCTGCATCAAAATCAAAGGTGAAGTTGGGGACAAAAACATCATCCATGACATCCAAATGCAGAAGGTCTGAGACTTTAGCGATTGAATCGATCTCCTGATTCAATCGGGAGAAATCAGCGTTGAGAATACTTGGAGTTATTCTGATTTCTCTGCCCATGGGAGCAGTTTACTCGCTTACCTTTTTAAATAGTGCCAAGAACATGGCATCAGTTCCAGTTCTATGCGTCCACAACGCCATCGCATGGTCCCGCTCTGAGTTTTCCAAATTATCCGGAAGGTATGGAGACACATCGATTTGTTCCATGTTGCCATGTTTGCGTTTTAAATCTGATACTTGAATTGTTGTCTCGGCTAAGTGGGGCGAACAGGTTGCATATCCCAAAATACCGCCAACTGTGAGCGCCTTGATTCCCGAGTCAATCAACTCACGTTGTAGTTGAGTTAGTTCACGCAAGTCTTGAAGGTTACGTCTCCAACGGACTTCAGGACGTCGACGCAATGCGCCTAGGCCAGTACATGGAGCATCGATCAAGATCGCATCAAACTTCTCTTCTAGGTTACCAATTTCACGCCCATCACCAACAAGAACCCGGTCTCCATTAACAACTTGGCGAACCAAATCGGCTCGGACCGCCGAAACTTCATTGGCGGTAAATACGATCTTTTTCTCTCGTGCAATATTGGATAAAAGTGCGGCTTTGCCTCCCGGACCGGCACACATATCTAGCCAATTGTTGCCAGCCGATGCTGCGGCAAAAACTGAAGCAACTAGCTGTGAGCCCTCATCCTGCACGCCGATTTTGCGTGCCTTTATCAAATCTAGTGCCCCTGGATTACCTTTCCAATGTGCACCATATGGAGAAAACGTTGTTGGCTCTCCCCCGATACTTTTTAGATCATCAATCGTTGATAATCCTGGCCATGAAACCAAAGTTGGAGTTGCCGCCTCATTGTTGATTGCAAGAGCTTGTTCAACTTCATCCCAGTTCTTAAGGAGATCGTAATACGCTGAAACGATCCATTCTGGATGAGAGTACTGAATAGACATTCTTTCAACAGGATCTGATATTGCCGATAAAGGCAGGAACCAATCCTCCTGGCTTTTACGAGTCACATTACGAAGCAGGGCGTTCACAAAACTAGCTTTTGATTCGCCAAGTCGCTTACGAGCTACTTCAACAGTAGAAGCAACCGCGGCGTGATCTGGAATTCGCATTTCATGAATCTGATGCACGCCCATGCGGCAAATATCAACGATCCCGGGATCAACTTCTGTCCAAGGACGGTCACTGATGTGAGCTAATACCCAATCATGCTTGCCTTGCATACGAATCGTTCCGTAAAGCAGTTCAGTAACCAGAGATTTATCGCGTTCGTCAAGTTTGCTGGAGTTCAGTGCCTGTGGAAGAAGCAGATTTGAATACCCCTCGTTGCGATTTACCTCAGTCAATAGATCAAAAGCTAATAAACGGGAAGGTTCAGGTTTTGGTGATTTGAAGGTGTTTCTGCGGGCTTCAGCCAAAGTTTTCTCCACCTAGTAAACGTGCACCACGTGCCCAATCAATTGCGGGCATTTCTTTTTTGCCTGCAGGAACAACAGTAAGTAACTCAATCGCAGAATCTCTACCGCAACCCACAAAGACTCTTTTCTCGGAGACAATCACCTCTCCACTAGCAAGCGTTTGATTACCGTCGACTGAGGCAGAAGTGATCTTGAAAGGTTGATCGTTCCATAGGCACCAAGCACCTGGTTCGTAGGTAAAGGCACGAACAGCATTAACGATGCTTTCTGAGCTGTTAGAGAAATTCAAGCGGGCTTCTTCTTTAGTGATCTTCGGAGCAAGAGTTGGTTCTCCAGATTGGGCTGTGGGCTTTATGTTGCCTTCAATCATAGAAAGCGCTGTTGCAACCGCATTGGGACCTTGGTGAGCCAGTTCCGACAAAAGTTCGACGCTGCGCCAATGAGGCTCGACCTTAATCGACAATTGAGAGTAAATCGGTCCTGTGTCCATGCCTTTTTCTAATTGGAAAACCGTTACGCCTGTAACCGTTTCGCCATTGAGGAGTGCACGTTGAGCAGGGGCCGCTCCTCGATATGCAGGTAGCAATGAGAAGTGAAGGTTCAAAAAACCGTACCTTGGAATATCTAAAATCACTTGTGGAAGTAAAACTCCATATCCAATAGTGATGACGCAATCTACATCTTCTAGATGTCCGATCAATTCCGTAGGTGACTGAGGTTTAATTACTGGAATTTTGTGGGTTTCTGCCCACTCAGCAACGGTCGTCTGTTTTAAAACTCTTCCGCGACCTGAGGGTTTATCCGGTTGGGTAATGACCAGAGCGATCTCATGATCTGTTCCCAGTAGCCAATCCAAAGTTGGAATCGCAACATCAGGAGTGGCTGCAACTCCGAGACGCATTACGTGTTCCGTCCGAAAATTGAGTGTGGTGAATCCTTTACTTGGATTGATTGACCCTTTTCCGCTGCCAAGTTAAACCATTCTGATTCGCGGATCTCTTTCATTGCTGACTTTCGATCCTCGGCCGACAACTTGTCAATAAATAAAATACCGTTGAGGTGGTCAGTTTCATGTTGCAATGCGCGAGCCAGAAATTCTGTACCCTCGACCGTGATCGGTTCTCCGTACATGTTAAAGCCTTTGGCTACAGCACGCATTGCTCGAGGTGTTTCATAACGAAGTTCAGGGAAGGAAAGACAACCCTCTTCACCGTCTTGCATCTCTTCACTGAGCGTTAATACTGGATTAATTAAGTGACCCAGGGCTTCATCAACATCCCAGACAAAAACTCGAAGCGATACACCGATCTGAGGCGCAGCTAGACCGGCACCAGGTGCATCCAGCATTGTGTCGGTGAGGTCTTTCACCAAAACACGAAGCTCTTTATCAAAGTCTACGACGGGTGATGCAGGAGTGGTGAGCACTGGATCGCCAAAGTAGCGAATTTCCTGAATCGACATGGTGTGAGTCTACCAATTACCTACAAAGAATACGGATCTATCCGAATAGTCAGTAAATCCTTTTTTGCGATACTTCTTCTGCGCTGTAGTTCATGGAGCACTTCCGCAATTTGTCTCCACTCTTGGTGCGCTCCATGAATAACGATCTTGGCTAGATCTTTGGGGATTACGGTAGGTCCATAAATTCGTGCAGATTCTGGTAAGCGACTATCGGAGATGGCTTTTCGCAAACCAGAAACGATTTGAGGTGCTGTCACGGCATCTGTGGCTATGACCGCTGACGCGACGGTAGGTGGAAGCTTTAACTCTTCCCTATCTGCGATCTCCCGCTTGAGTAATGGTGCCACGTTCCATCGGGCGATCGCCGAAGTTATGGGATGTGCTTCGTCAATGACTATTAATACCTTGCCTGTTTTCCTAATTAAGGATGAAGTTTCAAAGAGTAGTTCTCTGGCACGTTCTTGAGTATTCAAATCGGTGTGCGAGAAAAACCTCGTCGCATCCAGAACTACAACTGCGGCGTAGCCACCATCAACAAGAGGTTGTGCTCCAGGAGTTGAAAGGACTAATGCTGGCTTGGATTCGACACGTTCCTTAATTACATCTCCTGCAGAGAGAACGACTGGAAAACCGGGGAAGGCTCGTGATATCTCTTCCGCCGCTCGGTCAATACCTCTGCTTGCTAGATACTGCCTATCTCTTGCACAGAAGGAACACTTCCAATCCGGATAGTGCGTACCACAATGAACGCAGGTAGGTGGACCGTTCTTAGAAACAACACTTAAGCGTCCACCACATTTACAGGTGGCAATATTTCGGCAATGGGCGCATAACAGCGCGTTTCCATAACCTTTTCTCGGTGCTAAGAAAAGGACGGGGCCTTGTCCCAACGCCTTCTTTATCTCTGAAAATATTCTGCCCGGCAATAAAGCTCCATCATGAGGCGTAAAAGCTTGCACTTTAACTTCAACTCGATGATTTCGAAACTTAATTAAGCTTTGATCTATGTCGTAAGCAATACGCACCGATGGGGAAAAACCGGTGTAGACGAGTTGTAGACCTTCTTTCAACGCACGAATTTTGGCAATAGCAGATGTATTCCAACCCGGAGATCTCAACTCAAAGTGGTCCGGTGAAGACTCCTTGTAGATCACTATCGCCTTAAGATTATTAACCGGGGCAAAAATTGCACTTCGTGTGCCAACAATGATGCTTGATTCAAGGCGCATGCTGAGCAAGAAGTTTCTGTATCGCTCTTCACGCGATGAGTTGCTGGTAAGTTTCAAAACATTTTCATGACGAAGACTTAAGTGTGCAAAGAGACGATCTACATCTTTCTCATCTGGAGCAATAATGAGGATGGAACCACCTTTATGAAAGTCTTCTACCAGTCCGGAAACTTGTTCATGGGATGGTTTGAATGGTTCAAAGCTTTGATAAATGGGCTGTTGGGTGTTTTGGACTTCATATGAAGTCTCTTCACACACTTCTAACTCTTTATCCACCGCTGCCACTCGAGGTGGAATCGCCGATCGAATGAGATCCCAAGGGTTACAACAGTAATACTCTGCACAGGAATCAAATAGGTCAAGGGTTTCCTGGGTAGCTACCGCATGAACTGAGATCACCTTGGAAATAGATTTCAATTCGCCAGCACGCTCGGCTTGAGCCACTCGAGAAACTACTATTCCTTCAGTTTCGCGCCCTCCAAATGGAATCTGAACGCGAATGCCGGTTCGGACTATTGAACTTAACTTCTCCGGAACCGAATAATCAAAGATTTGATCCAGATGAAAGATGCCAGTATCTACTCGGACTCGCGCAACAGGAAGCGACTCAGCCACTGGCCCCGAAGGTGTTGGAGCAAGCTCCGCCTTGAGGCGAAATAGCCGAGCTGTTGCCACCTTTTACTTAACTGCGTTTTGAAGTGCTGAAACTCGATCTGTTCGCTCCCATGCGAACTCCGGAAGTTCACGGCCGAAGTGACCATATGCACTAGTTAATGAATAAATCGGACGTAACAATTCAAGATCACGAATAATCGCAGCAGGACGTAGATCAAAGACAGATAGAACCGCCTCCTGGATCTTTGAGACCGGAACTGTCTCAGTTCCAAAGGTTTCTACAAATACGCCTACTGGCTGTGCTTTACCGATTGCATAGGCAACTTGGACTTCGCATCGACGCGCAAGGCCTGCGGCTACTACGTTTTTGGCTACCCAACGCATGGCGTAGGCGGCTGAACGATCCACCTTCGATGGATCTTTTCCGCTAAATGCACCGCCACCGTGGCGAGCCATGCCGCCATATGTATCTACGATGATTTTACGGCCAGTTAGACCTGCATCACCCATCGGTCCGCCAATGACGAAACGACCTGTTGGATTGATGAGAGTTCTTAATTCTTTCTTTGGTAAATCGATTTTGGAGATAATTGGATTGATAACGTACTCAATAATCTCAGGTGTTAATTTCTTGGCAACATCTACATTTTCTGCATGTTGACTCGAAATAACGACAGTATCTAATGAGATCGCTCGATCACCATCATATTCAATGGTGACTTGTGTTTTGCCATCTGGACGAAGGTATGCCAACTCCCCTGACTTTCGAACCTTGGTCAATTGTTGAGCCAAAGCATGGGCTAACCAGATTGGCAGAGGCATTAACTCTTTGGTGTCATCGCAGGCATAGCCAAACATCAAACCTTGATCGCCTGCACCTTGAAGATCCAATGGATCGACCGCTGAAGTAACGCGATGCTCATACGCATCATCTACACCTTGAGCAATATCTTGGGACTGCTGCCCGATTGAAATTGAAACGCCACAGCTATTTCCATCAAAGCCTTTATCAGAGGAGTCATAGCCAATGTTGAGAACTGTGTCTCTGACTATCCCCATAACATCTGCGTAACCGTTAGTTGTTACTTCTCCAGCGACGTGAACCTGTCCTGTTGTGATTAAGGTTTCTACCGCAACACGGCTTTTAGCATCCTGAGACAACAATGAGTCCAATACCGCATCCGAAATCGCGTCTGCAATCTTGTCTGGATGTCCTTCGGTAACTGATTCAGAAGTAAATAAACGCTTAGACATAGTTTTAACCTAACTGCCGTATGGCCTGATCAAGAAGAGTGTTGCTGAGAGCGTCTTTGGAGACTTCCTTGACCGCTATATCCGCTTCGTTGCGTAGGAGAATGGTACCCATAGTTGTGTCTTCACCGAAGATAGCCCCGCCAGAGACATCATTTACATAAATCACATCTAAGCCTTTGCTTTCAAGCTTTCTGCGAGCCTCTTGCAGATGGTTAGAAGTTTCGGCGGCAAAGCCCACTAAGACCTGTCGTGCCTTTCGCGCTGCCAATCCTGACAGAAGGTCTGGGTTAAGTTCCAATTCGATGATTTGAAGCCCATCTTTTTTGATCTTACTCTTCGAAACCTGCGCTGGTCGCGCATCAGCTACAGCAGCGCTCATGATCAAGATGTCGGAATCATCAAAATGGTCGTTTAGGGCTTGCTGCATCTGCGCTGTCGTCTCGACTGTAATCACATCAATATCTTTCACTGCTGATGTATCGCAATTAGCCGCGATCAATGTGACCTGCGCGCCACGGTTCTTCGCTGCGTTAGCTAAAGCGATACCTTGTTTACCTGATGATCTATTGCCGATGAAACGAACCGGATCGATTGGTTCACGGGTACCACCTGCGGTAATTAAGATTCTTTTCCCAAGTAAATCCTGCTGCTGCCCAGTTAACTTTTCAAAATTCTCAATGATTGAGGCTGTCTCTGGAAATCTTCCAGGTCCAATATCATCGCCGGTGAGTCTTCCTACCTCTGGATCCATGACCACAAAGCCTCGAGAACGTAAAGTTTGAACATTGGCAACGGTGGCCGGATCAAGCCACATCGAAGGGTGCATAGCTGGAACAATCATTTTAGGAACATCTGATGCCAAAACAATATTTGTTAGTAAGTCATCCGCTCGCCCCATAGCCAATCGCGCGATCAAATCAGCGGTGGCAGGTGCAATCAAGAAAAAGTCAGCTCTATCGGCCAAAGAAATGTGCGGAACGGTATGAACGCTCTCCCAGACTTGGGTTGTAACTGGCCGTCCTGAAAGAGCTTCCCATGTTGCTGCACCAACGAAGTTCAATGAGGCTGGTGTAGGAACGACAGTAATGAGGTAGCCACGATCTTGAAGACGACGGAGAAGTTCGCATGATTTATAGGCGGCGATGCCCCCGCCAACTCCGAGAATTACCTCACGGCCCTGGAGTTTCATAGAAAAAACTACGCGGTTGGCTCTAGGTTTTCGATTGTAAGAAGTCCTTCATTGATCTCGCGAAGCGCGATAGACAAAGGCTTCTCATGCACATGTGTCTCAACTAGTGGTCCTACATACTCGAGCAGGCCTTCGCCTAGCTGTGAGTAATAAGCGTTGATCTGACGTGCGCGCTTTGCTGCATACAGAACGAGGCTGTACTTAGAACCGCTCTTATCTAGAAGTTCATCGATAGGTGGATTTGTGATGCCATCCATGGTTTTCCTCGCTTCTGTGATCAATCCTGAGAATGCTTATCCTGCTTAAGCCTGGGCTAACTCTACCAGTCTCTGGACAACGCTCTCGACCTGGTCATTTACCAAAACAACATCAAAAAATGCAGCAGCAGCCAGTTCCTCTTGAGCCAACGCCAATCGCTCAGCTCTACGTTCAGCGCCATCGGTTCCACGGCCTTCTAAGCGAGCGACTAACTCCTCCCATGAGGGCGGCTCGAGGAAGACCAGCAATGAATTCGGCAGGTGCTGCTTAACCTGTTTTGCCCCTGCGATTTCAATCTCCAACAAAACATTCTTTCCCTGGGCTAGTGCATCCTCAACCTGCTTTTGGGGAGTCCCATAGCGATTTCCCGCAAACTCCGCCCATTCCAAGAATTCAGAGTTGGAAATCATGGATGTAAATTGTTCATCACTAACAAAGAAATAATCTTTTCCGTGCACCTCATTGACGCGAGGTTTACGAGTTGTCGCACTGACACTCACCCAGAAATCTTCGCTGCCTCGAAGTTTCTTTGCGACAGTACTCTTTCCAACTCCCCCTGGACCAGAAAGAACTAGCAATCGTCCCGGTTTAATTGTCATATCAGGCTTCATAAACTCTTGCTGAAGCTCCTTTACTTGATGTCTTCCGAGACCTTGAATTCTACGTGTTGGGGATATATTCAATCTCTCCATAAGGGACACGACTCTGACTTTTCCTACGCCAGGTAAAGATTCGAGCAGTTCCTTTACTCGCATTTTCCCAATCGCTTCATCGGATTGTGCGATTTGAAGAACGGTCTCAATTGTTGCGAGACCATTCTTTATTTGGGATTTGACCTCAGCGCGTCGCTTTCGAGATTGCGCAGCCTTGGCCAAAGCTGCGCTGCGTTGCTCAGCTGAAAGCTTTGGAGGTAATCCCATGTGCTAAATCTAGTGGAGTTTAAATTAAAGATGAGCCAATCTGCTCAGCACGAGTCTTTAACGCGGCGGCTCCTTGGCTCCAACTTTGAGTAATCGGTCTTCCAATCACAACAAAATTTGCGCCAGAACCAATAGCGGCCTCAGGGGTCATAGTTCGTTTTTGATCATCTCCACCGACCATGTCGATTGGTCGAACCCCCGGGGTAATAATCAAAGTTTCACTCCCGACGGCGGCTCTTACGGCCGCTATCTCTAGTGGTGAACACACTATTGCGCGGGCTCCTCCAGCCACGGCGACTTTTGCTAAAGATACTGCGGATTCCAAAGCTGAATGCTTATAACCAACTTCAGTGACATCTTCCTCCGACATTGACGTCAAAATAGTTACGCCCGTTACGTAAGTATCTGGAACCGCCTCGGCCGCAGCCTTGACCATGTCACGTCCACCCGATGCATGTACTGTCAGGAATTTAGGAGCTAATTGCGAAATTGCCTTTGCGGCACCGCCTACTGTGTGGGGAATATCGTGTAACTTCAAATCCAAAAAGATCTCTGAATTCGTTTCGCTCTGAATAGCTTTAACGCCGTCGGCACCGAAGTTGAGAAAGAATTCAAGTCCAAGTTTAAAAACCGCGATGTGGTCTTGCGTCGCTCGAACCCACTGCACCGCTGTCTCAAGATCAGGGGTATCTATCGCTAGAACAATTGGTGCTTTCTTCACTTATTCCCCTTCAAATGGTCGATGGGCATAACCTATTGCTTGCTTCAAAGAAGTAAATCCGCGATCAAGAAGTAACTGCTTTAGTTCATTTTGAATAGACATGATCGCGGTTGGATTACCAAAGCTTGCCGTACCGATTGAAACACCACTTGCTCCCGCCAAAATCATTTCCAATGCATCTTTACCCGATGCAACACCACCCATGCCAATAATGGGCGTGTTAGGAAGAGCTGCATGCACTTGATAAACAGCTCGTACTGCAATAGGTCTAATGGCTGGACCCGATAGACCGCCAGTCTTACCCCCCAAATGTGGACGCATTGTGTCAACGTTGATGACCATTCCCAGAACGGTGTTAATCAACGCAAGTCCATCAGCACCAGCGTCTACAACACCTTTGGCGATTGAAACCAAATCGGTAACATCAGGTGACAACTTCGCGATGATTGGAAGTTCTCCACCAATGATTCTGCGAACACCATCTATAACTCTTCGCGAGGCCTCGGGGTCGCAAGCGAATACAAGCCCCCGATTTTCAACATTAGGACAGGAGATATTCACTTCGATAGCGCTTACTCCAGAGACAGAACGTAATTTGCGAGCCAAAGTTGAGTATTCTTCAACGGTTTCACCTGCGATAGAGACGATGACCCTAGCTTTTTGCTCCACGAGATAAGGCACATCTTTTGCAATAAAAGCATCAATACCCGGACCCTGAAGACCAATGGAATTAAGCATTCCACTAGGGGTTTCAGCCATTCGAGGCGTTGGTCTGCCAGGTCGAGCTTTAGACATTACAGATTTTGTAACAACTCCACCCATATCTCGCAATGGAAAAAATTGAGCTAACTCTCGGCCAGAACTTGCGCACCCGCTGGCGGTGAAAGTCGGTGCAGGAAACCAAGCGTTTCCTATCGTCGTAGAAAAATCTAGTGTGCTCACAATTGATGACCTACCTGATCCCATTGAACCTTCGAGCCATCCATAACAGGTCCATCGATACATGAACGCACCATAGAAACTGATCCATCCTCGTTTTCAACTGGTAGAACGCAGGTCATACAAATGCCAATTCCACAAGCCATTGACTCTTCTACCGCGCATTGGTGGACAACATCATATTCATTAGCAATTTTGGTTATTGCTCCGAGCATAGGCATCGGCCCACATGAGTAAATAACTGCTACATCAAGATCTTTAATTATCTCCGGAATCGGATCAGTGACCCTTCCTGCCGTACCCATGGATCCATCTTCGGTGTAAATTCGCATTGAATTAACGGCGCGCTTGCCCTCCATAGGTGCATAGATTTTCGACCCTGTACTAGCACCGAGCAACATATCGACCCGACAGCCACGAGAATTTAGAAGTTCGGCAAGTCCAAATAATGGAGCCGAACCATATCCCCCTCCAACAAGTAAAACGGGTACTGGTTCAGTTGGAATACCGAATGCAGTTCCTAGTGGTGCGACCAGATCGAGAATTACTCCCTCACCTTGAGCGCAAAGCCACTTACTACCTTGACCATGTGGCGCAACGATTAACTCCATCGTTCCACCCACAGATGCAGATGTTGAGACTCTGGAAATCGCGAAGGCTCGACGCAGAACCATTCTTGATGAATCGCCGCCAACACTTATGGCAACAAAATTTCCAGGTTTACAAGATGCAGCAGTATCACCAATGTTTATGATTATTTGGTGATACTGACCAACCTTTTTGTTGCTAACAATTGGTGCTAGTAACTGCTTCGCGGATTTATTGATCTGCATCATTTATGCGAGCCATTCCTGTAAAGATTTAATACTCAATGGGCTTGATTGCAAGAAGCGAATAGCGTCTACTGCCGCGCTAAAGCCTGCCGTTGTTGTGATGCATGGAATCGACCTTTGAACCGCGGCTGTACGAATTGCCCAACCATCGGCGCGGGTACCGCGACCGACCGGAGTATTAATCACAAGATCAATCTCGCCTGCATTGATAATTTCCACGATTGTCTTTTCGCCAAGTGAGCCCTTACCTTCTGAATGCTTTCGAACAGTCGTGCATTCAATTCCCTTGGTACGTAGGAATTCAGCGGTTCCATCAGTTGCAAGAATGTGGAAACCAAGCTCGGAAAAACCTAGAGCTGGTTCAATTCCCATGGCCTTGTCTTTATCAGCAAGAGAGATGAAAACAGTTCCATTTTTAGGAAGTGGACCAAAGGCGGCAATCTGACTCTTCGCGTAGCTTTCTCCGAAGGTTGGTGATACTCCCATGACCTCTCCGGTAGAACGCATTTCGGGACCAAGAACAGCATCTACACCACGGCCATCTGTGCGGCGGAAACGATTCCAAGGAAGTACCGCCTCCTTAACAGAAATACCACGTGCAATTCCATCACCAGATGCTGGGAGCAATCCTGAATCACGAAGCTCCTGAATCGTTGTTCCAACAGAGATACGCGCAGCAGCCTTTGCCAGAGGTACTCCGCTTGCTTTGCTGACAAAGGGAACAGTTCTAGACGCACGCGGATTCGCTTCTAGAACATACAAAGTATTGTCTGCGATGGCGAATTGAATGTTGATTAACCCGCGAACCCCGACACCGCGTGCGATTTTTTCAGTTGCGTTGCGAATTTCAATTCTTTGATCAGATGTCACTGTCATGGATGGTAGAACGCAAGCGCTATCACCACTATGAATACCAGCTTCTTCGATATGTTCCATTACTCCACCTAAGAAGAGCTCTGTTCCATCAAACAATGCGTCAACATCTATTTCAATTGCATTATCTAAGAAGCGATCTACTAAGACTGGGTGGTCTGGCGTGATATCGGTAGCTCGAGTGATGAAACCGCCCAATGCTGCATCGTCATAAACGATCTCCATTCCGCGCCCACCTAAAACAAAGGATGGTCTTACAAGAACTGGGTAACCTATCGATTGAGCAATGGTCGTTGCTTCAAGCTGCGACGAAGCCATCCCGAATTCTGGGGCACGCAAATCCTGCTGTGCCAAAATCTCTCCAAATGCACCTCGTTCTTCTGCAAGGTTGATTGCTTCAGGAGATGTTCCAAGAATGTTCACCCCATTGGCCTTCAAACCGGCTGCAAGACCAAGAGGTGTCTGTCCGCCAAGTTGGGTAATCACGCCCAATACAGGACCTGCCTGAGTCTCAGCATGGACTACCTCTAACACATCTTCAAGAGTCAACGGTTCGAAATACAATCGATTACTGGTGTCGTAGTCGGTCGAAACAGTTTCAGGATTGCAGTTGATCATGATTGTTTCGTACCCAGCTTCACGAAGCGTAAAAGATGCGTGAACACATGAGTAATCAAACTCGATACCTTGACCGATTCGATTTGGACCGCTTCCTAAAATAATAACTGCCGGCGTTGTTCGTGGGCGAACCTCAGTCTCCTCCTCATAACTTGAGTAGTGATAGGGAGTGAATGCCTCAAACTCAGCAGCGCAGGTATCTACAGTCTTATAAACAGGGCGTATGCCTAGATGATGTCGCGCTTTTCGAATCTCATCCTCACTTACTCCACGAAGTAAAGCGATTTGATTATCAGAGAAACCTTGCCCTTTGGCCATTCGTAGTAAATCGGAGGTCAATTCGCCAGGCTGGGAAATAACTGTCGCTTGTTGATTAATCAATTCAATCTGGCGCAGATACCATGGATCAATCTTTGTAGCCGCAAAAACCTCGTCAATGCTCGCTCCGGCCCACATGGCCTTTTGAACTTGTTGCAAGCGGTACTCCGTTGGAATCTTCATCGACTGCAACAGTGCGGCCTTTTCAGCTTCAGAAATAGTGGGCCACGAGAAGATAGCCTCTTTTCTTTCGAGAGACCTGAGTGCCTTCATCAATGCTTCAGTGAAGGAACGACCGATCGCCATTGCTTCGCCAACACTCTTCATAGTGGTCGTAAGGCGAGGATCAGCATCTGCAAACTTCTCAAAAGCAAATCGAGGAAGTTTTACGACTACATAATCCAAAGTTGGTTCAAAAGACGCCGGCGTAACTTGAGTGATGTCATTTCTGATTTCATCCAAGGTATAACCAATAGCCAATTTTGTTGCGATTTTCGCAATAGGAAAGCCTGTCGCTTTTGATGCCAGAGCACTTGATCGGGAAACGCGTGGATTCATTTCGATCACAATGATTCGGCCATTTGCTGGATTGACCGCGAATTGGATGTTGCATCCTCCGGTATCTACACCCACCTCACGGATGATGTTCATCGATAAATCACGCAGTTTTTGGTACTCGACATCCGTTAATGTCATAGCTGGGGCAACGGTAATTGAGTCACCAGTATGAACACCCATAGGATCAAGATTTTCGATAGAACATACGATCACGACATTGTCTTTGTTGTCGCGCATAACTTCTAGTTCGTACTCTTTCCAACCCAGAATCGACTCTTCGAGTAGAACTTCTGAGGTAGGACTATGGCGCAAACCTGCACCTGCGATTTGTCGAAGTTCCGCCTCATCAAATGCGATTCCAGAACCTAGGCCTCCCATTGTGAAAGAAGGTCGGACGACAACCGGATAGTTGAGTTCGACTACCGCCGCTAAAATCTCATCCATTGTGTGGCAGATTCGAGATTTTGCAGACTCTCCCCCAACTTTTTCAACGATAGCCCGGAAAAGCTCACGATTTTCACCACGGTTGATGGCGTCGACATCCGCACCGATCAAGCGAACCCCATACTTAGCAAGAGTTCCACGTTCGTACAAACCAATCGCTGCATTAAGCGCGGTCTGACCTCCCAAAGTGGCAAGAACCGCATCGGGTTTCTCATGCGCAATAATTCGTTCGATAATTTCAGGGGTGATTGGCTCGACGTAAGTAGCATCAGCGAATTCAGGGTCGGTCATGATTGTTGCTGGATTTGAATTTACAAGAATTACGCGAATACCTTCAGCTCGCAAAACACGACAAGCTTGAGTGCCTGAATAATCAAACTCGCACGCTTGCCCAATAACAATCGGTCCACTCCCGATTACTAGTACGCTCTTGATGGATGTATCCAAAGGCATTAGGCACCCACCTTCTTGGACATGAGTTCTACAAAACGGTCAAAGAGGTAGGAAGCATCATGCGGTCCAGCTGCTGCTTCGGGGTGATATTGAACTGAAAAAGCGGGACGGTCCAATAGGGCTAAACCTTCTACAACGCCATCGTTCAAGCAGATATGCGTAACTTCTCCTCTGCCATACACAGTGGAAAATTCCACATCAGTTGGAGCCTTTACTGCAAATCCATGGTTATGAGCGGTTATCTCTACCTTCCCTGTACCTCTATCAATGACAGGTTGATTGATTCCACGGTGACCGAACTGCAACTTATAGGTTTCAAAACCTAAAGCTCGTCCCAATATTTGATGACCAAAGCAAATTCCGAATATAGGGATCTCTAACAAAAGTAATTCACGAACCACTTCGATGACATCGGTCATTGTTGAAGGATCGCCAGGGCCATTTGAAAGAAAAACGCCATCCGGCTTAATTGCCATAATCTCTTCAACCGTTGAATCAAAAGGCATTACATGTACCTCTACGCCACGTTCTGCAAGTGATCTCGGTGTAGCACCCTTAATGCCCAGGTCGAGCGCGGCGATCGTGAATTTCTTATCGCCGATAGCTGGGACAACATATGTGGAAGGCGTCGAAACATCCTTCACCAAATAGGCCCCTGACATGGCTTCGGCTTTACGCACCTCAACGACCATTTCTTCTCTCGATAAATCTAGTCCAGAAAAAATTCCCACCCGCATCGCGCCCCGATCACGAAGATGACGAGTGATTGCGCGCGTGTCAACACCTTGGATACCAATTACTCCTTGCTGAATCAATTCAGCTTCGAGATCATTTTGTGCACGCCAATTAGATGTCAACGAAGATGGATTGCGGACAACAAAACCCGCTACCCAAATCTTCGATGACTCATTATCAAAATCATTAACGCCTGTATTACCAATATGAGGTGCAGTCATCACTACAACCTGTTTGTGGTAGGACGGATCTGTGAGGGTTTCTTGATACCCAGTCATTCCAGTTTGGAAAACTGCCTCTCCAAAGGTTTTGCCCTGTGCTGCCCACGCTCTGCCCTCAAAGATTCGACCGTCATCGAGGACTAGAAATGCACTTGTCATTTAGTCGCCTCCTTCTCGGTAACTGATCCTTGGTTAAGAGTGTGCTTACCTTTGAAGAAGGTGTGCTCCACAAATCCTGGTAAATCATGGCCATGGTAGGGAGTATTTGATGAGTTTGATAGAACTAAATCGCGGTCAACGCGCCAGCTTTTCGTCGGATTGATCACAACTATGTTGGCAAAGCTGCCATTCTCCAGTTTCTGGCCCTGATCTCCATAACCACCTATTCGAGCGGGTGAATGAGACATTCTTTCAGCAACCTGACTCCAATTCATCAACCCAGAATCGACCATGGTCTTTTGAATTATCGACAGTGCAGTTTCAAGGCCGAGCATCCCAAATGCAGCCTCTTGCCACTCACACTCTTTGGACTCCAAAGGATGTGGTGCGTGATCAGTCGCGACAATATCTATAGTTCCGTCGGCCAAAGCCTCTCGGAGCGCATGAACATCTGACTCGGTTCGAAGCGGTGGATTAACCTTATAAACCGGATCATATGAAGATGCAAGATCATCTGTGAGTAAAAGATGATGAGGCGTAACTTCAGCGGTTACGTTTATTCCGCGAGCCTTTGCCCAACGGATAATTTCAACACCACCAGCGGTAGTTAGGTGACAGATGTGCAATCTAGATTTCACATGGTCAGTTAGTAGGACGTCACGCGCAATAATCGCTTCTTCTGCAACCGCAGGCCATCCTTTAAGTCCTAGGCGAGCTGAAACTTCACCTTCATTCATTTGCGAGCCAACAGTCATCCTTGGATCTTGCGCATGCTGAGCGACTACTCCATTGAACTTCTTTATGTATTCAAGGGCACGTCGCATGACCAAGGGATCAGAAACACAATTTCCATCATCACTAAACACTCGGACACGTGCAACCGAATCAGCCATTGCCCCGATCTCCGACAAAGCTTCACCACGTAATCCTTGGGTGACAGCACCAATTGGAAAAACATCAAGGTATCCAGCCTCTTGGCCTAATCGGTATACCTGTTCGACAACACCTGCGGTGTCGGCGACGGGAGAAGTATTTGCCATCGCGGACAAGGCGGTGAATCCACCTTTCGCTCCTGCACGACTTCCACTCAGAACTGTCTCTGCATCTTCACGCCCTGGCTCGCGCAAATGTGTGTGAAGATCCACAAGGCCCGGCAAAATTACGCAGCCAGTTGCGTCAACGGTTTTCGTAGCTTCACCTTTGAATCCTGATACAACATCAACGATGTGTTGGTCTTTGATACTAATGTCTGCTTTTGTTCCATTAGCAAGGGTTCCACCTTTGATTACTAGATCAACTGTGCTCATTTAGTTACTCCCTGATTCTAAGGAATTGCCGGTCAATAAGAGATAAAGAATCGCCATTCTGACGCTGACACCATTTGTTACCTGCTCGGTAATGACTGATCTAGCACTATCGGCAACTTCAGCAGAAATTTCAAGCCCGCGATTCATAGGCCCAGGATGCATAACTAGCGAAACAGATTTCATCGAATTCATACGGTCAGAATTAAGCCCGAAGTACCGTGAATATTCACGTGAATTAGGGAAATACAAATCTGTCATACGTTCTTGCTGAACGCGAAGCATCATTACGACATCAACGTGCGGAATTACCGAATCAAAATCATAAGAAATACTTGCTGGCCAGTTTTCAACACCCACCGGAAGAAGTGTGGGTGGTGCAACCAGAGTTACCTTCGCACCCAATTTAGAAAGAAGTAATACATTTGAACGAGCAACTCGTGAGTGCAACACATCGCCCACGATCGCAACTGTTAATCCCTCAAGGTCACTCTTGCCCATACTAAGGTGCTTTCTAATGGTGAAAGCATCTAACAGTGCCTGACTTGGATGTTCGTGTGTACCGTCGCCGGCATTTACAACACTTCCTGACATCCATTGTGAATCAGCAAGTCGCTGCGCAGCGCCCGAAGCAGAATGGCGAATTACCACAGCATCAGCGCCCATAGCTTGCAAAGTCATGGCTGTATCCTTGAGAGATTCGCCCTTGCTGACGCTTGAACCTTTTGCAGAAAAATTGATTACATCTGCAGAAAGTCGCTTTGCCGCAGCTTCAAAGGAAATACGTGTTCTAGTCGAGTCTTCAGCAAAAAGATTTACTATCGTTCGACCACGAAGTGTTGGTAGCTTTTTCACAGCACCTTCACTCACGCGAGCTAACTCATGAGCTGTGTCCAGAATCGAAATAGCGTCGACCTTCGAAAGATCAGCGATTGAGAGTAAATGCCGCATTAGTGTGACTCCCCCTCAATACTTACTTCATCTCGGCCATCAATTTCAGCGAGGAGAACACGAACTGTTTGAGCTTTAGAGGTGGGCAAATTCTTTCCTACAAAGTCAGCCTTGATGGGCAACTCTCGATGACCTCTATCGACAAGTGTCGCTAACTGAACCGTACGTGGACGGCCAATCTCGCCTAGCGCATCTAGCGCAGCTCGTATCGTTCTTCCAGAAAACAAAACATCATCGACAAGGATTACATCCTTATCCTCAATTCCACTTGAGGGAATTGTGGTCGGCATAATGGCACGAGGAGCGCGCAATCTGAGATCATCTCGAAAGAGGGTTATGTCTAGGGTCCCACACGGGACTTCTACACCCTCAATATCAGAGATGATTGAAGAAATCCTTTGGGCTAAATGTGCACCACGTGTAGGGATTCCCAAAAGGACTATGGAAGAACTTCCTTGATTTCTTTCAAGGATTTCATGGGAGATTCGAGTTAACGCACGTTTAATGTCGGGTGCAGACAGGGCTACGCTCATGTAAATCTCCTTTCCCACCTCTCTGGATGGGTTGTTAAAGGATGCAGGGCGATACTAGCACCCAAATCAACTCCCCTGTGGATATCGAAATTCACAATGTATTTGCGGTGGCTACCCTCCCGGAATGGATATCACTAAAGAGCTTCAGAGGGTTCAGCAGGGATTGCGCGCAATCCGAGAAGCGCAGGGATTGACCCTGAGTCAAGCTTCGGCCAAGAGCGGCGGTGAAGTTTCAGCTATTGCGCTGGGCTCGTATGAAAGAGGCGATCGGACTATCAGCGCTAGCAAACTGATACAGATCGCCCAGATCTATGGTGTACCTGTCACGGCTTTCTTTGATTCACACGATCAGGCGAATAAAAGCGCGAAAATTATTATTGACTGCAGAAAACTCAACATAGATGAGGGTCCGTTAGCGACTAAACTGAAAACAGTCGTGAAGAGTATTGCCAATATTCGTGGTGATTGGAATGGTGAGGTTATCTCGTTGCGAGAAAACGACCTCACCTCTCTTCATATTTTCGGATCAATCACCGCTATCGAAATAGATGAAATTATAAATCGCTATGTACTTGCTAAATAGAGATA
>JACCDW010282616.1_pt1 | contig 21645 bp, 19 predicted proteins | sample 7449781 | NCBI WGS metagenome assembly JACCDW01 (sample SAMN15323449, study PRJNA562643) | freshwater metagenome | isolation source: river surface water | place: USA:Blue River Watershed | collected 2017-08-18
ATCATCTGCCTTTGGCCAATTATCTTTATTATCAAAAATAGAATATACTGCAAATGCTACTTTATCTTCCCAAAATATTTGAGTATCTTTTAAATAATGAAAGTTTGGTAGATTAAGTGCTTCTACAATAGGTGAAAGTACATCCAATCTATCCGAATTGTTCATATTACAATCATGATTGCCCGCAATTAATATGGTTTTACAATGTTTAGAACATTCAGTAAATAACCAACTAATCTCTTTCACCAATTCAGGAGACATTTCTAATTTAGCATGGGCAATATCACCTGCCAAATAAATTAGAGAATCTTCAGTACCTCTCTTACGAATTTCTTCAAACATTTTTTCAAAAACGTCTCTAAATTCTTTGTGTCTTTTTACGTTACGAATATGAATATCCGCGATGTGATAAATTCTTTTTAAACTCATATGTTATTCAACTTCGCCATCACCAAATCATCCCAACTTGTCTCTTTGGCATCTTTTAATAGTTCATTTACTTTTTGAAAACCCATTTCTCCGGCATCCTTATCAGTTGGAATGATATTACGAACTTTAATACCATTTTTCATAAACCAATCAGTATGCTTGGTAGAATCTTCAACGGCATCTGAATCTAACATAATAGTTACATCCTTAACACCTTTTTCTAATATTTTATTTTTGAGTTTGCTGAGTAAGAATTTACCCAACAAAGGAATTACATTTCTCTTGACCGAAAAGGAATCAAATACCCCTTCAACTAATGTGATTGGTTCATTCCAATTTATCATTCCATCAAATACAATTACATCTCTACTAATCGGTGGGTTTTTATACTTCATCTTTTCTTCATCATAGAATGAACGAGCCACAAAGTAATTAAGTTCACCATTATCATCATAAGAAGGTATAATAACCCGTCCACCATAAAGACCATCTTCACAATATCCGATGTTATACTTTACGATATCAGCTTTTGTGATACCTCTTTTATTTAAATAGTGTAATGCTTGATTATAGGAAGGATTTATACCTTTTGGTTTGAAGTATAATTGTTTGAACTCTTTAGGTAATTGTAATTTTGCTACATATTCCTCTTTTGAATCGTATTCGGGCTCATCACCATATACATCCTTTACAATTCCAATATCCCTAATGTCTACATTTAGTTTACGAAGAAGGGATGATATACTTCTGCCTTTAGAATCACATACCCAACAATGCCATCTTTGAGTATCTAAATTTATTTGAAGTTTTTTCTTATGATGATTACAAAAAGGACAATGGTGTGCTTGTTCATTTCCTTTCAGAGATGAGCCTACTCCCAATGTAGAGTCTAATATATTGATTATTTTTAATTTGTTCTTACCCGATAACATAATTTAGGTTATATCCACAAAAACTATGTAAATATACAACATTTTTCGGATATAACCAAATTTAATTAACCAAAAGTGGAATTTCTTACGTCAGTAAGAAAATCGGCTAAAAATTGAAGTTTATTTGCAACTTCTTCTCTAGGTTGATTGGAGAGAACCATACCTTTAAGGTCTAATAGGGATGCAGCTGCAATAGAATGTGCATCATCTTTTGAGTTTAAGTAAGAATCAGAAATTCCGTACTTTTTACAAATTTCATCTAAAGTCATAACGTTTGTTTATTAATATATATCCTTTCGGAAGAATTTTCCCATTAAATTTTCATTAATAGAGCGTGGGTCCATCAAAACGTCTAATTTAAATTGCCACCAAACTTCCCAATATGTAAGTGATTTTTTACTAAAGCAGAATTGAATGATTTCTCTTTCAAAATCGCCACTTCTACCTTCTTTTACTTCGTTTTTAATCCATTCGTTTGATGAATAGTATTTCTCCCAATCAGAAGCTTTCTTTACTACTCTTTTACGAACCTTTCCCTTTAAGGGTTTTAAACGGCGAGTTGATGTAAGTGATTTTTTACCAATATAGAATTTACCAGTTGGAGTGTGTATAATCTTATAGACAAAACCAATCGCACCCTCTGGAGTGTTTTCTTCTGTAACAATATTTCCCTTAAATTTCCAAGACATTGATTATTTCTTAACAATCTTCTTACTATACTGATTATCACCTGGACCATATCCTGGCATAGTGTATCCGGATAAAGGTGTAGGATTACTTCCTAAATCACCATTTCTACCTTTTTTTAGTTTAGCATCGTTTACTATTGCGGCATCTATATTTCCAAAAGGAGCTTTTACATCTTTGCCCGGAACTGTTCCTACCGAATACGGTGTTGGGTCTTTAGCTGTTTCTGGTTTTGCGTTTTTCCAGTTGTTTGTTAGACCTTTACCATCATATGAATTATATAAATCTATTATTGTTGCTGCCATTTGTTCTCTATTTTAAATATAAATATAATAAAACTGTCAATTAAGTATCAAAACGAATTACAAAATTAAGTGGATAATCTGGTAATGATTTTATTGGTTTTGGTAATTTAGCGATTGCCACCATATTCAATTCATCATCATATAATCCAATTGTTGTAATATATGGTGCTAAATATGAACCAGTTGGGTCTACTGAACCACTGTATATATAATCATCAAAACTTCCAAATTTCAAAGGATTTAAAGATGATGTATAAGGATGTTTTTTTCCTTTTACCCATTTAATACCCGCATCATAAAAAGATGAAGTTACCAAATCACCAACAACCGTTGAGCCTGGTCTTTGAATAACAGTTGTAATTATTTTACCACCATCTTCATATACTGCCGATGGATTTTGTGAGTAATTAAATTCGTTTTCTAATACTGATAAAAATATTTCATTTTCAAATATAGTTTTAGTAGAACGAAAATCTAAAAAGAAATTTTCTAAAGTAGAGCCACTAACCACCCCGTCAGTTAAAACAACCAATCCTCTATCATAAAACACATTTCCTTTAATATTACTAGCCGAATCTATTAGATTTGAAAACCCATCATCGGTATATGTTGTATTGGCTCCGGTTGGGTCATCATATAAAACCAATGAACCGATTTTTACACCCTCTCCATAATATTCCTGTGGAATTGATATTACTGCAATTTCATTTCCTATAACTCTCTCATCTTTGGAAGCATATGATTTTCGCTTTCCAACTTCGGTTAAAATAGAAGCTGTGTCTGCGTTTGTGTAGAATTGGGATTTAATTGAGTAATACAATGCTCGTTTTGAGACACCGTTTGTTTTTGGGTCAACTTCTATATCGTATTCACCACCACTTCCAGTTGAAGCGAGGTAGACGGGTACATCAGTTCCATCCAATCTCCATTCTTTATAGACCTTCATTGGTCTTACTATAATATCAGATTTTGGAATTTCTTTAATCATTTATACATTTTCTATAAATATAAATTAAACAAAAAACCCCCTTTCGGGGGTTTCATGCTTTTTATTAAATTAATTAGAATGATAATTTAACTTTAATCAATACTTCCTTATCAAAAGATTTTACAATTGGTTGAGAAGTTTTTGCTACAGCAACTAATTCATTTGAATCATTATACAAACCTACGGTTGTGATGTATGTTTGCGGGTCAGTTTCAAATGTTGCTTCTGTAAAATCTCCATTTGTATCTATATAAGTAGGATTGTTAGAATAGTTAAACTCTCTATTTGTTGCTCTTACGAAGAAATGTTGTGTTGATACATTTTCAGTTCTTCTAGCATCAAAGTCAGCTCCTTTTTTAACTGCGTAATATAATCTCTTATGATTATACTGCTCAGATCCTGTTGCGTGAGAGCCACTCATTCCACCTATTAAGTTTCCATTTTCATCATGGATGTTTCCTAATTTAGTTTGAAGTGCAGTTGGATTGAATACCATAATTCCTCTATCTGGATAGAATAATCCAAATCCTTTACCATTTGCATCGTATTGGTTTGTGATAGTTGCTTCTAATTGAGTTCCAACATTAAGAGTTCCCTCTACAATATTGAATACTCTACCAGCTTTTCCAAAATTATCACCAAATTTCTTACCACTATCATCAATGAAAGTAAAATTACCATTAGAACCAGAAAGATTTAATTCCCAGTTTCCAGCATCCATTGATTCTCTATATCTATTTCTTGCAATGTTAATCACATAAAGACCATTTGAATCATCTTCAGTTCCACCAGAATTAGGGAATGAGAATTTAGAATCAGTTGGGTCTAATAAAATAGATTTATATTGTGCGTAAGTTGCTTTTGTAGCTAAAGTTGAATTTGTATCAACATCCAATGTTGCAGAACCACTTGAATCAACGTGTCCATATGCTATTGCAAATTCAACTTCTACTGATGCACTAATTTGTGGGTTGTATGAATAGATGTTGTAGTAATACTTACCACTCGTTGCCGCTGCTTGAGTAGATGATGTAAAGAAATTGTTTATTTGTCCTTCATCACTTGTCCATAAGCCAGTGGTAACAACTTCAACTTTTGCGTTTACTTTGTCAAATTCACCAAATCTCTTGTAAATACCAGTTGTAACACCAGCACCTACAGCAATTTGTTGACCTGCAGGTAGTGCGGTATTTAACAACGCTACAATTTGGTCAGTATCAACAACACCAGTATTTGCTAAAGATGCAATCTGGGCCGTTACATTCGGGTCATTTATTTGTGCCATTTTTTATATCGTTTTATGCTTTATAAGTTACAGTCACAGGTATAGTTTGTGAACCACCGGTTTCGTTACCATACACAGTTACTGTTGTTGAAATATCAATTGTTAAATTTGGATTTGGTGTAAATCTAAACTCCAATCCACTTACAACTTGTGCTGTTGTTGTAACTTCTTCACCCAAGAATACTGGAACAGTACCACTTGTTGAAGCACCTCTTGTCACTGTCAATGTACCTGCTCTTTGGTCTGCTAATACAACAGTATATCCCGCATTTGAGTTTCCAGCAGGAGATGTAGTTGGTAATAATGCAACACCACCTTCAGTTTGGTTTACAGCGATTGAAGGTACGCCCAATCTAACGGTTGGGATTTGAGTTGTTCCTTTTGGAAGAGTCACTAATTTATATCTCAATACTTGAGTTTCATCAGGTGATGCTTCAGTAATAGGAATTGCTCTAATTGCTGAATCATAATAAGCCGAACCCTTTGGGTGTGCTGGCTCATATAATGTGTAATCAATCTCATCATCACCCAAAGCGAACTTTGTAATGTTTAAAGACTGACCGGATGCTAATTTTTGTCTACCTTTTTTCGTAAGGATAGCATCAACTGTAATTTCGGTATTATCTAAATATGCCATTTGATATTGTTTTTATGCTTTAATTCTAAAATAAATATAACCATTTAGTATTTTCAAATTTATTAATCTGCTTCCAATATTGGTTCACCACTACCTCTACCAGTCTTAGCCACTCTAAGAATATTAGGATTGGTTGTAAATGTTTCTACTGGCGATAACCCGTCAGGAGTTGTAGTTGCAGTTTGTTGTGAACCTTTCCAGAATGAACGAACCATTCCTTCTCCTAAACCATTTACATATCTATAATGTGTTGGTAGATATCCATTTATAGCCTTTACTTCATTTATATTTCCACCAACACCTATACTTCCACTAAAAGGTAGTGTTGAAACTTTGTATTTGTAATTTGTTATCAAAACATCCTCATACTTAACAGCTTGCCCTGAAATATTTGTTGCAGGCCATCCTTCAGTTTGAACCGATACTTTTTTAGTAAATTGTTCTTTTATTAAAAATACACTTTTTCTATCGCCACCGGTTATGGATGCGGTTACGTGTGTAATATAATAGTTTCCAAACACACCATCAAAACTTGATACAATTGCGTTACCATTTCTAGCATACAAACCGAATCCCGCATTAGCTAACGAATCTCTTTCCATTCCAATTGCTTCAAATATAAATGCATCAACTTCTCCAGTTAAAGATGAACCTGTCGGGCATTGTATTGATGCCGTATATGTTGGTACATCTACGGTAAAAGTTTCATCAGTAGAATAATCAATTGATGTTGTGTAGAAAGGAGTTTCGGTTATTATAGTTAATTCAGTATTTGAAACTGAAGCTGTAAAATCGTTTCTTTCACCAATTAATGTTGCAACGGTTTGTGCATCTAATAACGCATCTTTTGGAATAGATTCCGATTCTAAAATTACATCATCAATTGTATTGATAAAACTATCATAATCATTTCTTTCAGATTCTGCTTTTTTCCACTTTGTTTTACTTCTTTCTAAAAAGTGTGGTTCAATTAATAATCCTTTTGAAATCTTTGCTCTAGCTGGTGCTAAATCATCTAATACATCAAATAAAGATTTATCAATATATCTAACCAATTGAATATACTCATTGATATTTTGATTCATTCGTTGGAAATAGTATTCTCTTAACGTTTCCAATTCGGAATATGTATCTTTATATTCATCACGCGGGTCACCAATATAGTTGTCAATATTAAAATCTCCAAATGTTTTAAGAATATCCATATTCAATTCCTTAATTGGAGAGAAGAATAATCCTAAACGGTTTGAATCTATTGGAGCTTGGTCAAAAGCCTTTTTAGTTGCTCTTTGCTTATATGATAAATCTGTTACCAATGATGCGGATTCAAAACGAATCTTATTACTATATCCAAATCCGATTGATGGAACATTAGCAGTCACCGTTCTATCATATGGTGTGTATTGGTATGGATATGATGATGCAGAGTACATATTACTCGCAGTTGCAAATGAAAGTTCACCATCATATGTTCTATTAATAGCAACGTTTTTAATATATGGGTCTAATATTCTATTTTTAGGATATTCAAAATCTAAACGGAATAATAAATGTTCGGTTGATGAATTATATTGATTACCATTTATTGCATCTGGAAATAAAGTATGATTATCAAATTTACTTCTAGATAATGGCTCAGTCCATAAACGGAATTCATCCACATTACCTTCATATCCGTTTCCACCGATTTGTAAAGTAGAACCACTTGTCCATTGAGCATCATAACTCAAAAGAGACATACTAACTGATGTTATAATTCTTTGTCCATCGGATGTACCCAACCAAACTTCAAACCAAGAAGATGAATCAGCATTATCATGTCTATTGATTATTACATTTGAATAAAATTCGGTAGATATTGGAAAATCTAAACTTCCAGTTTTATAATCAGGACCAAATGCATATGGTTCATACGATGCATCAACTATATAATATGTTGAAACGGATGCACTTACAAATGGTTCATCAAAATATGTACTTACTGATTGGTCACCACCAAAGTTTAATTCCAATTTACCAAAAGAACCAGTAGTTTGTACCAAGTCTAAACTCCACTCACTACCACTTATTAAACTATATTTTGTATTTGGTAATTTAGATGGTTTTATTCTAAATTCTATTGCGTTTGGATAATTTAAACTTCCAGTAAAATACTGCCAAGGTACTTTTACCGAAGAACTACCTGATAAGTAAATTGCCGCGGTTCTATCATCAAAAGTAAATTTAGTACTTCCACCTTTAGTTGGGTCTTGAGGACCTCCAAATTCCATTATTGTTAATAAAGATTGTGGAATACCATAACAAGACATTATTGCTTTTAAAGCACGTCCAGTACCTTTATGTTTTAAAATATATGGAAGATTATTTAAAATTCTTCTCCAAACTTCTTCATTCGCTTCTTTTAATGATGTGGAATATTTTTGTGTTCCATCTTTATTCAATCCAAATGCGTATTCCCATAAAAATTGAGAATTATAAGCTTTTTTGTTTTCCCATCCCAAAGATTTAAGCATGTGTTGAACTAACTCATTCGTAATTCCTTTAAATTTTGATGCTTCAATGGCTTTAGCATTAGCTAATGATTTGATATACAACCAAACAACATCAAAATGCTGACCAATCATATCAAAGAATAAAAGAAAATCATCATGAATTCCTTCTTCAACCATATATCTTGGTAAATTATTTACTAAATAGTTAGGATTTGATTCATCATATTCTTCCGCTAATTGTAAAATATTATCATACCAAGATATTGCACTTGTAGTATCGGTTGGGACTATTTGGTAGTATGGAACTAAACTAGGAGTATATACCAATGTTTTAGGATAAGCCGAAGCATCTGTTGATTTGTATAACCATTTTTCAAACGCATCCATTCCTCTCAACAATTCATTAAGACTATCAAAAGCCTTTTTAGCTTGATTCATTTGAGAAGGACCGGTGAAAAGTTGTACCTCATGTTGAAGTGAAAAAATACCATCTTCAGTAACTATTTCAAAACCATTTTCAGTTAATACAACACCTGCTGCATATGTAGGCGGTAATAAAGTTTCATATAAGTTTTTATAATATTCTATAAGTTGTACTTTATAGAAAAAGTTTTTAACTCTTTCTTCCGCAGAACTAAAATGTACAAAATTCTCCCAAAGATATGTTGAACCACTTATAAATTCTATATTTAATTTTTGAGTATCTATACCACTTTTAATTGCATATTCATTTACAATATCAGTTGATGTAAATGAGCCACTTGCTACTAAATCTTCAAAAATTGAATATTCTATTCCATTATCTGGTTGTAAAGAAAAATTTGGACCTTTTAATGTATTACAAACCGTGGTTGTTTCTGTTACCAGATTTACCGTTTCAATTATTGTATTTGATTGAGGTTTTGAAATCCAAACTTGCTCATTTAATGCTACATTTACTGGTAATGGTTCATATAATTTTAAAATCAACGAATCAAAACTACCTGTCCAAGTAGCAATAACCTGATTATCTTTTCCAGGTATATGTAATAAATGATTTAAGTATTTACTTCTTTCATTACCAAATGCATAATCTTCTATTTGAGAAATAAAAATATCTGCAATTCTATTTATCGCTTGCTCTTTTGGAATTTTTAAATTACCCGCTATAAATGTAATTGTAATTAATTCTTCCTTTCCTTTTATAGTTTCGTATCCACTTGTATTGTATGGGATAAGAGATAAATTAAGTACAATTTTTTCAGAATTTCCACTATATGATGAAAACTCAACTAATTTTTTAACGTTTAATGTTAAATTTGCATTTGGGCCTTCTTGAAAATAGTTAGAAGAACCATTTACATGTATTCTTACAAAATCGGTATTTAAAGATTCATATGAAAGTTTAAAATCAACATCAGTACCAACAAAATCAGCTCCTTTTAGTTCTTTTGGATAAACAATTCTTGATATATCAGGAGTTCCTACATAAACTTCATCAACAACACTTAATCCTAGTTCAACAGGTTGTTCTTCTAAATCTGCATTTTTTGCAATTAAAAATATTTTGTAATTTCCAATTTCATTAAAAACAGTTTTTGGAATGCTAATTATTGTTGGCGGTATTTCATTTTGATTAACCACCGTACGTGTTAGTAAACCGTTTACATTATTTGTATTAGGTATTTCAAAGTTTAATTTCTTATCCTTAATATAAACATCAATAGAAGTTGCATTTTGAGTTTGAACTGCAAATATGTAATCCTCTTTTGAATTTATATTATATTTTTTTACTTCTTGAGGAGATACTATTGTAACTACCGGTTTTGCTTGTATTATAAAATTAGCTTCTTCGGAAATTACATCTACAACAGTATTACCTTCTACAGCATATTCAAAACTTAACGAATCAGTATCGTTAGCCAGTAACTCTTTTGGTTTAAAATTTTCAGTAGTTACAATTGCGTTTTTTAAAGAATATGCACCTTTATTTGTAGATGTAAATTGAAGTGTTGTTCCTACCTCTACTATTAGTGTAGTAACTCCTGTATTTAATTTAGTATTTTCTTGAGTTTTTAAATTTGTTACGTTTACCGAATTTGCAGGTCCTTTAACATTAATTGTTACATTATATACTTTTGCTTCATTTACTTCGGATGTAATAATATCAGTAGATGTAATATTTTTAGTAGTTAATTTAAATAAAAATTCTTTTACTTCATTTTCTGTAAGAACTGCATCGGATGATTGTAAAACTCCTCTTTCAAAATAATCTATTTTAAAAGTATAAGGTGCAGTTTTTGTATATATTGGTTTTTCTGGTCTTATATTATATAGTCCATCATTATTTACCAATGTATTTGTTACAGTATCAAATGCAGATTCTTGAAAATCAGGATTTTGAATTACATTTATAGTATATTGTTCAAAACTTTCATATCCCTCTCTACCTACGCTAATTGTTTTACCACCCGTAGTAATTACATCAGTTAAACTAAATGATAATTTGTTTGGAGTAGTTTTAAAAGTATTTTCTCCATTAACGTAAATTACAGCATTTGATGGATTTGATGTAATATTTAAATTAAAAAATCCGTCTTGATTAAGAGTTCCAGGTAAATTTCTATCTATCGGTACTATTGTAGATTCATTCTTAACAATAGCAGCCTTACCATCTGGTAAGATAACACCATCCACAGGCATAGATTCATTTAACCCTCTAAATAATTTTGCTTTAGAATTATCTCTAGTAACCGAGTCTAGTGCAGCATCTACTACGTTGGTATCTTTCTTTTCAGTTTTTATACCAAGTTTATTTTTTAGTTTTATTTTTCTCGGTTCACCAGTTTTTCTATCAAATATTGCCATTTTCTAATTCTTTTATAGGGCTTTTATTCCAATGCTCTAATTGATTCTCTTTCCATAATAACATCTCTACCACCAGGCATATAACCAAATGGGTCTGATGGGTTTACTCTTTTATCTTCAATAATATATCTCTTTGGAATAATATCCTGAATTTCTCTTACTACCGGTTCACTTATTGGTGTATTAATAGGAACATCCGGTAATATAATTTCTTTTGGAATTGGTAAATTTTTTGCTATTAAATCAGTTTTTATTTTCTCAAGTTGAACTTTTACTGGAGATGTTTTTATTTGTACAGCCTCTTTTACAGTAGGTGTATTTGTGGTTATAATTGTATCGGAAGTTTTTGATTGCAAAATTTGTTGTGTTGCATCATAACTTTCTAGATTATCAATTACACTATTACCAAATTGTGGTGTTGGGTTTATCAAATATTTGTTCAATACCTGTGTTAATACCGCTCTACACGCATTTATAATATTATCTTTTGAAAGCGATATTGATGGTTTTACGGTTTTAGGCTTTCCATATTGTAAACTATTTACATCGGAAACTCTATTAGTAAATTCATATGTACACGCTTGTACAAATGTATTATATATTTCGGTACAAAAAATATCAAAGCCATTTACTTTATATTCGGATAAAAAAGTATTAAACCATTGTTCAGAATATTTGTTTTTTAAAGCTTTTCCGATATAATTTGCATCTATTGCCTCAATAGCCGGTATTGCATATTTTAAAGTATCTTCCTTAAATTCTCCATTATTATAAAAAATACCATATCTTTCTTTTAAATCTTGTATAAAAGCAGAATTGTTATTTTCTACTGGAAATAATCTAACTTCTAATCGTGATGGTGAAATTTCAGAAACCCAAAGTTTATTACCATATTGTTCTCCACCAACTCTTTTATTTAATAAAGTTATTTCTACTTTAAAAATACCATTGTTATATCCAGATTCTTTAATTAATCTTTCCGCATCAATAAAATATTCAGTTGGAAATTGGTATTTTTGAAAAATCGTACCTTCTGCTATTAAAAAATAATCTTTAATATTTTCATTTGTTAAGGGTATGTATTTCACATTACCATATGCAGTAAATTGTCCAGATACAGGCAATTCATTATTATTTACATCATATAGTTTAAATTCTATACAATCGTTTTCACTAAATCCAAAAAATGACTGTATATCACCCTTATCAAATAGGTCTCTATCTGATTTATTTATTCTATACCCTTTATTATTAATAATATCTTTAAATGATTTTATAGCCATTATCCTTCAAATTTATTTCCTCTTTGTTTTTGCAAACCAACTGTCAACGTTACCGTTGATGTTTTTGTTTTTGCTATAAATGAACCTTTATATAATTTATCTCTACTTGCTCCAACTGCTTTTGCAGGTACTTTATCTCTAACGGCACCTTTATTTGGTGAAAGAGTTATTATCTTTTTTGCTTTCGGTTCTAATGTAATTTCACCAGGATTTTGTATAGTATCTCCTGTTTCACCAGATGATTCAAATGAAACACTTACGCTTTCATTTGAAAAATTATACACTTCTACATCAGGACCGTTTATCCAAGTAACTTCACCTTTTGCGTTTGCTCTTGAATTGAATAAAATATCATCTCCACTTTCCTGTCCTTTTTTTATAACTTTAAGAGATATATCCATACCAACTTTTGAACCTTCTGCCAATTTAGCATCTTTACCTTCTAACTTTTCTTTATAATCTTTATTTTGTTCCTCTAAAGAAGCTATTCTAGCTGTCAAAGATACACGTTGAATTGCTTCAGATGTTGCTTTCTGAATCGCGTTTTGTAAATCGGTAATTGATGATTGTATTTTTGTACCATATTGAAAAGATTCATTCTGTGATGTTGCCGCAGATAATGATTCCCTATCTACATCTATTCTTAAACTTTCAGTTACAATTTCTAATTCAACAACTTTTGCTCTTAAATCGTCTATTGTTTTATTTAATTGGGTAACTTCTGCTGTTAAATCAATAACCGATTGTGTTACTGGATTATAAATTCGTCTTGGAACGGTATCTTCGACCGGTGGTAGTTCTGGTGGTAAAAGTTCAAAAATTTGAGTATCAACCGCTTTTACCAACTCATCTTCATCATAAATCGGTCTTGTAAGTTTACCAAATATTATACCAGAATTTTCGGCTTTGTTATCAAATGTGTATATACCGGCATTGTTCTTTGTATTAATAACCAAAGAACCACTTACCAATATCTTTCCAACACCAACCTCATTTTTTAGTCCGGTATTTTTCATACTAATCTTTTTCTAAAGTAAAACAAATTTTATCATCAAAATACTGCTCATTACCATTTGAAACTACTTTAAATTCAATTTTATAAGTTCTATTAGCTTCCCAATTTGAAAAATTTAATTTAATAAAGTTTCCATCAGAATCGCAACTTATTTTTGAATAATCTCCAAAAGGAATTATAATATCATTTGATATATAATCTCTAATTTGATAATAAGAAGATGTTGGTAAGTATTTTATATCATTATATGCAAATGAATTTACAAATGTTTTTAAAGGATATAATTCTCTACCTATTATTCTTATTTTTTGTTTTGTATTTATTTTGTATGATGATTTTAAATTTTTAATACCAACTTTAATATCATCGGAAGTTAATTCTACCAATGAACCGGTTTGAAGTATTTGGTCATCCCATCCTATTCTTACTTTAGGTTGATATATTGTATTTGTTTCTTTACTAAAGAATTTTAATATACCATAATCATTAACATCGTTTTCAAAATCAGCAGAATGTTTTACAATAATACCATCATTTTTTATAGAACCACTTATCCATGCTTTAAACATAGATTTAACGTTCATTTGTAAATCTGCACTTTGATAGTTGTAGCTTTGATTAGCTGAATACGAACTTGTATAATACCAAACACCACCCTGACCATCATATGAACCAGTAGAACCATTTGCAAAAGTTCCTGCAGGCAACCATTCAAGTTCAGAATCACCTTCTCTATAATTCCATGTTATACCCTGTGTAGTAACATTATCAAAACGAGTACCGATACCCATTTCCCAGCTCTGTGATATTGGGTATCCATATATTGTATATTGTAATGGAAGTTCTTCGCTTTCCGTTTCTTTTAAAATTAAAAAAGCATCACCTAAACTAATTTCACCAGATGATATTGAAGAAGATAAATGCTCAATATCAAATTTTAAAAGTGCTCTAGAAATATCTTTTACATTTCCATAATAAACTTTACTTACTTCAAGTATTTCATCCAAACCGGTATTTTGGTTTGGTTGTTGAAGGTACACCGATGCATCTTTTGATGCTGTTAAAAAATAGTATGCCATTATCTTACTCTACCTTTTATGTCTTTATCAGGAAACTTTATTTCAAATACTGATGGGTCTAATGAAGGATAAACAATTTTATCTTTAGTTGCTGCTTCAATATTATACGAATGTGGTGCGTAATATCCGCCACATTTATTTGTTATTTTTAATAAAGGTACGGATTGTACACCCTCTACATTTGCCAATAATAATTCTATTTCACTTAAATTAATAGTTTGATTAAATGTCCAATTATCAATACTAAAATAATCTTTTAATTCATTGATACAATTAATCAATATTTCGGATTTATTGTAATCAGAATAACATATAACCTCAAAATCAACACCTATATTTATAACAAACCCATCTAATAAATTTACTCCATCTGTTAAGATTTTATATTCGTTCAAATAAGTTTTAATATTTTCTTTTAAAGCTCTATTGATATTTGTTAAATTACCATTATTATCATAAGCCATTAAATATAAATTGATGGCAAATGGGTTATTTTTTTCATTTTCATTTGATGTTTTACCAACTAAAAATTTTGTAATTTGTTCTTTAACAATTGCTTCATTTGGTTCATCCGCATCTGGTTGTCTAATAAAACCCATTACTATATTAGTAAATTCTTGTAGATGATTTGGTGATGCCAAAATAGATGATGGTGAATTATTATCTAAAGTACCATCCGCTGTTGCAAACGCTTTCGCAATAGAACCAAACTTTGTAGGCATTGATAATACTCTAATTTGATAATCTTTTGCAGTTACTGCTCTATTTTGTGATGCAAAATTAGCAATAGCATTTTCTTTTATTTCTATTAAAGTATCCCCACTTTTACCACCAATCGCAGCAGTATCATTATCTATTGCAACTGAATTTTTCATTTTAAGATATAATGCTAATTCCTGAGAATTAAAATCATTTAAATCTTCATCGTATTCAATTTTGTTAATTGTTCGTATTGTCTGTGAACCAACATTTGCGGAAGTTCCACCACCCACTAAATACTTTACAGTAATTGTTGTATTAGATGGAGATGTTCCGTATGTTTTTGTTTTTAAGAAATTAGTTGGGTCAAATGATTCTTCTAATCTACTAATTGAGTTTGGTAATCCCAATCCTACATTTTTAAGATTTGGTATTAATAACTCATCAGATGCGGTTGGGTCTCCTGCTCCAAATTGAATTGAAGTTGTACTATCCGCATTTACTACAGTTACAAAACGTTTTGGCGTTTTTATTGTTTTAAGAATATATGGAACGGTTGATTTAAACTGATATAAATCTGGATCGTTAGCTTCTATATTTGGTTGTTCAATAAAAACCATTTCTTGTGCCAAATATGGAACTTCATAATATTTGTTATTATTTGAATCTCTTACATCAATTATTTGAATTACATTAGTTTCATCTAAATTGATAACTTGATATGGAGAATAATTGCCAAATGTTACATCTTTTGTTATTAAATTACCAGATACAGCATCTACATATTTTTTAATTAGATATAAAGATGGTTCACCTGTTGTAGCATCTCTTTGATATACACTTATTTCTCTGTTTGTTTCATCACTAAAATCTATAATATCTACCGTATAAAATTGTACACTATCATCGGAAGATTGTGAAATCATTCCCGATTTAATTCTTAAATAATATTTTTCGTCAGGTTTATTATTTGCACCAATTCCAATAGAAGGTATAAGTTGATATACCGATAATTTTACAGTAGATGGTGTTGTTACTTTTGGTTTATATCCCAAATATCTAGATAATGGTATAACACTTTCAATATCATCAGCATACATCATCAATGATTGCTTAAACGTATCATCTATGTAATATGATAAAACATCACCTACATACGAAGCCATATCTATAAACATAGTTCCAGGTGATGCATCACTAAAGTCATTATATGTTTTTGGAAAATAAGTTTTTGTGTACTCAATTAAATTTTCTTTAAATTGCGAAAAATCCTTATTAAGATATTTTATATCTTTTCCGTTATTTTTAAAATTTTTATTTATTGATTTTAGCGCCATTATAATTTAATTTATCCTTTATTGATTATTTGTTACTAGAATAATCAACTTTTACAGTAAAATCCGTTTCAGCATATGGTGCTGAAAATACAATTTGAACTGTTACTGTGTTGTTATCTTTTTGTACATCCGTATTTGAAACTTCAATACTTTGAATTGAAAGTTGTGGAATCCATTTTCTTACAGCATCATTTATACTTTTAAATATTTTTTCTTCTATATCATCAGTATTTGGTTCAAACAATAATGAGTGTAAATTTGTTCCAAATTGTGTACTAAATACTCTTTCTCCAGGTATTGTTTTTAATAAATTTAAAACATTTGTTCTTAGGGCTTCAATATTGGTATAACTTTTATCAAATGTTTCTTTGGTCATAGTGTATGGGTAATTTATACCAATAGCGTAATCACCAAGATTATTATTTTTACTTTTAGTTATATATTGACCTAATATTATCATTATTTTTTAAATCTTTTTACTAATTCAGAATAATCTCTATTAAAAGCCTTATCCAATTCTGCTACACCAGTTTGAACCCCTAATCCACTTGATTGTGGTCCTTTAGCAAAATCACCATAACCCATTTTTTCCGCAATAGCTGTTCTAGCGGCAATTGAACCCATATCACCCTGTCCAAAACTCATAGTTCTGAAACCAGCATCACTTCCTACAGCTGCTCTAGTTTCATTCAGAATTTGATTAATCATTGGGTTTTTACTATACGCTTCTTTTTTTATTTCTACTTTAGGTTCATCATCTCCCAAAATAGCTTTAGCCATACTTAATCCAGTATTTTTTGGTTGTTTTTGTTCGGTTAAAACTTTCTTTAATTCCGATTTTACAACCTCTTTAATAATAATAGGAAGCTGTTTTTTTACTTCTTCTTTTACTAAGATTTGTATAGCTTCCAAAAGTTTATCAGTATTCATATATCGTTTATTATGTAAATAAATATTTAAAGTCTTTATTTTTGGGGAATTTATATTTTATCTACTAAATATAGTTCCACCAATAACTACCGATGATGGATTTGCTCTCAAAGTCAGAAGATAACTATAAACTCTTTTTGGGACAGGTATGGTGTTTCCATTACTATCTTTTCTCGGTACTCCATTATCACATCGTATATATAAGCAATCATCGTTTGATGTAAAATTTATTATTTCTTTATCCACATTTGGTAAAATTTCTTTAATAGAACCAAATATAGATTTTTCTCTTGCAGGAGTTGGTCCTCTTAAATACCAAACTCTACTAGAAGCAGGCCCCGTTACGGGTTCAAACTGACCCGGTGAGTTTATCGTTTCATTTACGGTTTTTGCACTTCTTATTCGTTTTCTTGTTCTATTCAAAATTGCAGCAGCTACATAAGCCTGTTCAGTTTGATTTAAACTAGATTCTGCAGCTATAAGAGATATGAAATTACTAAACTCCTGGTCATCCGTAAACGCTTGCCCCATATAAGCTTCCGCAACAGCTTTTGCACTATCTATTGTTGCTGTATAGTTAGTTTGTTTGGTGTTTCCATAATTTAAAACCTTTGTACCATCTGCTTTATTTAAATTCAAATAAACTACCCCTACATCCGTTTGTTCACCGGTATCTTCTGCTAAAGCAAATATATCAGGATTTAAACTTTTATTCTCTCCAGCCTTATATCCAGTATTTACTTGCGAAAGGGTAAAATCTTGTCCTAAATCAATTTCTCTTTGCGTTGGTGTTATAAAATATCCTTTCCAAATAACTTGAGAAGGAGCAGGTGTTCCAACCGGTGAATATGTAGCACTAGTGATTATTGTACCTTCAACTGTTTGAAGATGTTGAGTAGCCATTCTGATAAATTCATCTATCAGTATTCCACAATTCATATTTGGATTTACAGCTGACATTTAGTATTTGTTTATTTGCTCAAATAAAATTTTTGATTGTTTTCCAACAGGATGAAATCCATCTTTTATTATACCCACAGAAACTTTAGGAACAATTGTTGCTCCCTTTATTTTTTCCGCCATTATTCTTTGATATTTTTGATATTCCTGCAAATATGGAATATATCCTTCTTTTACAGTTACATATCTAGTCAATGGCATATTTTCAATCAACATATCTTTTTCAGAATCATATCCAGTGATTACAATTGCTTTCGCTCCACTTTTATTCACCGAATCTACCATAGTTTGTAGTGCAGTTAATACAGTTTCGGCTTTTTTGGCAGAGAATATATCATTTGTACCACCATATATGTAAACTTTTTCATATTTGGTTGTTGCTAATTTACTTTCCAATTCTGGCTTCATCCATAATGTTAATTGTTTACCACCAATCGCCAATATCTCAACATTGGATTTGCTATTAGATTTTTTATAATACGATGACCAAGTATAGCCAGCATCAACTGTTATTGAATCTCCTACTAATAGAATTTTTTTATTAGATTGATTATTGTTTTCTACTGGACCGGTTAGTTCGTTAGTTTCATCATCTTTTTCGGTAGATGGAGTTGGACTATCCGAAGATTTCCATTGTCCTGCATTTTTTATTAAATTACTAGTAGATTGTATATTAGCTACAACACCGGTTGAAATTTGAGTAGGTGTTGGTAATGGTATTGGAAATGGTTGCAATTGTACAGTTCTCCAATATGCCTGAACTCCTTTACCCATTTCACCAACTAAATCATATGGTTCAGTTTTTGAATATCCTTTTTGTAATGCAGCTAAAAAAAAACTTTTCATTGTATCCACATCACCCTGTTTAACTTTTATATTATCGGGTATCGTTCCCCCTCTTTTTATACAAGCATCGTATGCATTTGCAAATGCATCTGCTACGGTTTCTATACTAGGAACCTGATTTGCGTTGCAAAGTCTATCAATTAATTCTTGTTTAAATCTTAGCCAACTCATATTATTTTGGTAAGTTTGGTATTTGTGATGTTATATTTCCAATTTGAGATTGCAAATTACCACCCAATCCTTGTGCTTTAGATGCTAGCCCTTGTGCTTGAGATGCTAATCCTTGAGCTTGAGATGCTAATCCTTGAGCTTTAGATGCTAATCCTTGAGCTTTAGATGCTAATCCTTGAGCTTGAGATGTTAAACCTTTTGCTTTATTTGCCATATTTTTAACACTTTCAATTCCACCTTTAGCTTTCATAGCAAGTTTTTCTCTATTTTTTAAAATATTTGGTTTAGGTGCTTCTGCTAATTTAAATGGTTTAAGAGGTTTAAATGGTGGTGGTTTCATTACTCCTTTAAAATTAGGAACATTTGGTTTTTTAATGGATTTTAATTTGTCTGCCATTTCTTTTGCCTTACCTTGTGCTCCACTCAACATATTTTTTGCACCACCTGTAAATGCATCAAATTTATTTTTTGCATCACCAAATTTATTTAGTTCACTTATACCCGGAACAACATTTCCTAAATTATTCTGAATGTTAGTTAAATCGGTTGGTATTTTTGATTTAAGCTCATTTACTATTGTTTGTCCTTTATTACCAAGATTAATATTTTCCATTGTTATGCAGTTTGATTTAATCCACTTAAAATATTATTCAATTTATTTTTAATATTTTCAAAAGTTTTTCTATTTTCAGAACCTATTGCTGATGGTCCAGCTGGTGTTTTAAATTGCAATTCTCCAATAGCATCTAAAAGTTCTCCTAATATTTCAACCAATTGTTTTCCTTTTACCATTGGTTCTAAATCTTTACTTCCCAAAAATATTTTACCATTATTTGTGACCATAGATATATCTTTATCATTGGTAACAATATTAATATTATCTTTTACGTTTACATCTATTCCTAATTTGTTATCTATTGATAAGCCACCATCTGATATAAATCCATAATTCTTTTTTGAATAAAATATCATTTCACCACTCTTTGCTGATAAAATTATTCTACCAGAATTTAATAACATTTGGTCACCTGTTAATTTACTAGGATAATCTACAAAAGATTCAGGTTTAGTTTCAAAATTTGATTTTGAGTTAGTATCTACAAATCCAGGTTGAAATTCTAATTGATAATCTTTTGAAGTTAATGCTATTACACTACCATCTCTATTAATATCTTCTTCAACTGTGTTAATCGGTGATTTTGCTAAATTAACTGGAGATTCACCGTTTCTAATTATAAGAGTAGGTGATTCGGATGGTTTAGATGTTGATTTATTGTTATATCCAGAAAATCTAATAGATTGTCCAAAACGAGATTCTATTAAAGTATCTCCTTCGTATAATTTTAATTTATGAATAAAATTATTTGCTGTAAAATAATTTCCAAATTTATTATATTTTTCAGCTTCATTTGAATTTTTAGTTCCAGGACTTTCAGTTTCCGAAGTTCTTTTAAATGCATCTACATTTGATTTTTCACCTGGATCTTCCGGTTTTCCATATAATGTACTTATAGTATTAATTATTGCCGAATTATTAACACTAACTGAACTTTGATTTCTAACATAAAGTGGGCCAAATCCACTTTCAATTATTTGTACCTTTTCATTTATAACAGGTAAATTTTTTTGAGTTTTATCTTTTGGTTGTGCTAAAAAAAGTTCAGTTGGAGGCGGAGTTTTACTATCAAGCACATATCTAAATAAAATTGCTCCTATAAATGATACCCTATCCTGTTCTTTATATTTTTTTAGATATTCGTGATTTTCATCTAAAATCACATCATGAACCAATCCTATATCACTTGTTAAAACTCCTGATAATCCACTTTGTAAATTATTAGATGTGACGGCTCTACCTGTTCCTAAATATCCCATATTACTTCATTTTCTTTTTTAAATCTTCCAATTCAAATTCTAAATCATCTACCCTTTCAACTTCTTGTTTAGTTTCTTCCAATTCTTTAAGTAATTGATTTTTCTCAAATTCAGTAAGGAAACCATCTTGTCCTTCAGTTTTCTTTTCTGCTGCTATAATTTTAGTTGCAATAGTTGCCAATTTAACTAATTGGTCATCATTCTTTACCGAACTATCAATCAATGAAGATAATACAGGTCCAATAGATGCGACATCACCCGCATGCTTTACCATTTTTTTAAGTTCTTCTATTAAACCACTTATCTTTTGTTTTTTAGAAAGTTGATTGTTATAGATATCCTCAAATAGAGAACTTAGATTTTTTCCTTTAAATAACTCAAAATCTGTTGACATACTTTATCATTTTTGTATGTCTATAAATATGTGTAGTATGAAAAGTTGGGATTAAACTGATATAATCTCAATTTTAATTTTAGGTTGGTATCCTTTTGGTAATTGATTATCAATACCTTTAAATTCTTTTACTTTATCTTTAAAATAAGTAATTTGTAATATACGGTCAGTTAGATTCATTACTGTTTGAGATGATGTAGACATTTCTTTCGTATCTCTTTTCATATTAAGAGCCGGTCTATTTGGAAAGAATTCCTTTCTCATAGCTTGTGCAATTTCTGTCCAATCTTCAACTTTATCAACTGATTTTTCAGCTGATATTTTTCTCATCTTTGAACTTAGATATTTCTCACCATGCGTATATCCCGCATCAGTAAACATATGTCCGTGATTTGTACGAACAATAGGTGATTCGGTATTTTGTAATTTAATATCAGGCTTGTGTTTAGATGTA
>JACCDW010560880.1_pt1 | contig 21641 bp, 9 predicted proteins | sample 7449781 | NCBI WGS metagenome assembly JACCDW01 (sample SAMN15323449, study PRJNA562643) | freshwater metagenome | isolation source: river surface water | place: USA:Blue River Watershed | collected 2017-08-18
CATAAGGAGGTTGCTATTTCTGGCTCGATTCCTAGAAGAGTTAGGATAGTGTCTGGCTTGGATGATAATTGGAGAGAAATCTTAGAAGATGTATCTTTAAGAGCTATCCCGATTAAATATATATCAAGCGTGGACCTTGAACTCAAAAACCAGGACACTTGTTCAATAGATGTGTCTTCTAAGTTGCGGGAGGATTGGGAAAGCAATTTAGAAATCGCTACAGTGGAACTGGAGAAACTAATTGACGAAGTCCATGAAATGCACGGAGTAAGCATGGTGGAATACCTGCTAGATTTTGACATGATAAGGAGTGAGGTTAGTTTTACCTCAGCAAAATTAGGAAATGACAACAATAGCAATCGTAATTAGTACAGAAGTTGGGGGCATTGGCATCAAAGGTCGTATGCCGTGGATGGAACTTTACTCAGTTAGAGACTCCTATGAAGATCTCGCCGTTGGTAATGTAGTGTTAGTTGGAAAAACGTCTTTTAAATCGCATGATCATCTTAGAGGCGCAATGACCTATGTCTACACTACCAACGACGATGTAGAAGAAACTGATACTGTAAAAAGAATCTCAGGTACTCCCGAAGAAGTTTTTAACACAATAAAAGAAGCGCATCCTGACAAGAATATCATTATTGCCGGTGGAGCAAGTGTGTTTAAAGCATTTTGGGACTTCATTGATGAATGGCGTGTTACAATTATCAAAGAATTCGTAATCTACGAAGAAGATATTGATCTGACCAATATACAATATACTTGGAATGATAGACGTTTAATTGGTGAAGGAACTGACAACAATCAGAACTTTGAAGTTTGGCATTACTCTAAGAAGTCTTAATGGATAACTATCACAATCTCATCTCTAAAATAATTAACGAAGGTTCTCTCAAAGAAGATAGAACTGGAGTAGGTACAATTAGCTTGTTTGGTGAACAACTACGTTTTGATCTCAACGAGGGTTTCCCAGCAATTACGACTAAAAAACTAGCATGGAAATCAGTAGTCAGTGAACTACTTTGGTTCATTGAAGGTAGTGGTGACGAGCGTAGACTCAAAGAGCTACTACATGGAGACCCAAATGTAGATAAAAAAACTATTTGGACTGACAATGCACAATCAAGTTATTGGTCTAGTAGGGGATTCAAAAAACATTTTCATGACCTAGGAAGAATATACGGAGTACAGTGGCGTCAATGGCGTGCCCCAGTGTTTGGTGTTAATAAAATGGGCGTACGACATGTTGATCAACTTCAGCTTTTAATTAAAGGCATTAAAGAGGATCCAAATGGACGTAGGCATATTATTACTGCTTGGAATCCTGGTGAATTAGATATTATGGCATTACCACCGTGTCATTGTTTTGCACAGTTTTATGTCAACAACGGAAAACTAAGTTGTCAAATGTATCAACGTAGTGCAGACATTTTTCTTGGAGTGCCTTTTAACATAGCTTCTTATGCATTGTTTACGCACATGATAGCACAAGTATGTGATCTTGAAGCAGGTGAATTAATTATTACTTTTGGTGACGTACATTTGTATCGTAATCATTTAGAACAAGCACAAACGCAACTTGAAAGAACACCTTTCCCATATCCTAAACTAAATTTAAATCCAAAAATAAAGGACATTACAAAATTTGCAATGTCCGATATTAGTTTAGAAAACTATCAAAGTCACGACGCAATTTCTGCGCCAATGGCTGTTTAAAGAATTAGTGCTTCAATTACTTTAGGACCTTCGTCGTCGGAGGTTTCTAAAGCTACTGCAAAAACTCTATTAGCATGTGGTACTGCCATTACAGCATAGCCATTATCTGATGCTATCAAATCTTCGCCCTTCTTAATACGTCCAATAACTTTTACTGGAACACGACCTTTTAGTGCTATGTATGTTCCACCCTCAAGTTCACTGTTCATCATATAAGCTGGGTTGGCAGACACAACGCCAATTGCACGACTTCCCCATGTGCAGGCTGTTACTTCTTTCTCGCCACCTATCTTAACAACTGTTCCAACTTCATAGTCTTTATCAGCAAGATATTTTTCAGCCAAGTCCGCATAATTGGCACTGGTAGCAGTACCATGTACAATGTTTACGAATATATCTGCGGCAGCATCTCGAGCAACAATGGTGCTAGGCGTATTTAAAACTGATGGAATTAGACCAGCTACTCTGTCAGCGTTGGTTGCAGTACCTGAAATATTACCAACGTTAATAGCACCATTAGCGTCTCTAATAACCACTGTATAAGGTGTATTACCAATGGATCCAACACGTGGAATTTGATTTTGATCTAAAATGGATACTGCTTGTTGTGCAGTTCCTAAAAATTGTACCGCAGAAAGGTTGCCATCATTATCTCTTATGGCAACAGTGTTTCTATAAGGAGTTGGTGTTAGGCTTGAAACTAATCCAACATAATCAGTACTTCCAACTCTTAGTTTAGAAGCAGTTTCTGATACACCCGAAAACGCTCCTTTGAATATTGTTGTTGCTCCGCTAACATCAATAGCAATTTGATTATCAACTGAAGCATTTAAATTAACTACGTTACCATAATGGCTTCCGTTAGTCCTACCATTGAATACAGGAACTGAACCACCAATAGTCAATACTTCAGTGTTGTCGCCTTTTACAATATTGCCATTTACATTACCAACAAGTTTTCCAACAAAATTAACACTGGCTGAAACGGTGGTGCCATCTACTTTACCAACAAATGCTCCATTTCCAGATGGTAAATTTGGATTATCAACAGCATAAAAATTGTTAGCATACACGCCTTTAATTTTCTTAGTGGCGGAGCCAACGTTCATTGAGCTGTCTAACTCAGGAGTAATAGCAGTATTGTCAATATTAACAATTTTTGTTAGAGCACCTGAAACAGTTACTCCTAAGCTAATTTGACTTCCTGAAAGATTTTGTAAGTAGGCAGTGTTTCCGTTATAGCCTAAGAAAAAGTTATCTGCGCCGCCTAAAAATAACCCTCTTAAATTAGAAAAAGTGCCATTAATGTTTAGCGATGGTTCAACTCTAATTGATAAACTGGTATTCATAATTTGATTACCAGTTCCAGTATTTTGCACAAAGTTAGATGCAGGTATTTCTACATTGTTTACTAGCAACGTTTCTGAAGTTTTGGCAACTCCTGCAAATTTGATATTAGGATAAACTAGTCTAGAGGGTAAAGTCATACCCTTGTATATAATGCTAAACCCTGCGATAGGCGTTTGTGTGTTATCAATAGTAAATTCGTCTTTTGACAAGATAGAAATAACACTATCTTCAAACTGTGATAGTAAAACAGTGTGTTGATTTCCACCATTATCAATTAAAATTTTAGATACAAGCTGAGCTGAATTGGGATTGACTAATAAAGGGCCAATTAATTTATAATCGCTTCCATTGTATACAAATAATTGGCTAGTTGTTGTGTTAAACCAAAGATCTCCAATTAACTGTCCAGTTGGTTCAGTTGAACTATGCTCAATAGATCCTAAAGGCTTAAATTCTATTCCGTTATAAACTTTAATTTTTTTAACACTAGTATCAAACCAAAGTTGACCAGTTATCTTATTTGTTGGTTCTACTGAATTAGCAAAGTTTTCTAACAGATAAACTAAACTCTCATTTAGTGCTTTCCCATATCCTGCATAATTTTTTCCAGGAAGATTCAAATCTGTAGATATATTATCTACAGATCCATCCTGTATTATTGCTAGGGTTTGTCCGTTAAATTTCTTAATTGTATATGGCATATCAACTCTCAGTTATTCTAATATTTACCTTAGGCTACTTTCTTAGCAAATTCGGCGTGTTCTTGAGATTCTGAAATCCATACATACGCATCGGAGTCACTGGCAAAAGTAGCACATTTTTCTTGGTGCTGACTACGCATTTGCTCTAGGTAACTTTTCATAGCAACAAATTCAGGAGTTTTAATTAGGTCACTTTTGTCTAACATATCAATTAAAATGTTTAACTGCTTGTGTACAGGGTATTCTGTGAGTATTCTTAGATTAGTCGCATACTTAACCGCTGATTCTGCTACAATAGGTTTGTCTAATTTTGACGCAACTCTACCAGTAGCGTAATCACCTAGCCAGTAATCACCTGCTTCTTCATCTAACTCAACCTCTTTAACATATAACTTGTTAAAGTCCATAACTGAATGATCAGTTTCCTGATTAATTTCACCAATTAATACACCAGTTGATTTTAAAAATAATAAACTTCTTAATTTTTTTGCCATTTTAAATTCCCCAACTTAGTACAAGACTATATTTTGACCTTTCATCTTGCCCAATCTCAGTTACTTCATGCTCTGTAGAAATTGGAAAAGACAAATATGAACCCGCTGTTTCTTCTACTAAATGTCCGTTACCTTCACTATCATACCATTTGAAATGTGGTTTATCACTTCTCAAAAATATCAATTTAAACTTCCAATATGATCCTGGAGAGTCTTTGTGTCTTTGCAAATAATCACCTGGATCATAACGATTTATCACAAACGAATCAGCTGTTTTATCTTCATCACTTAATGTTTTAAAAATGGCTGATTTTAATTCTTCACTCATATTAAAATAAAACAACGACTTCATATGGCTTGCGCCGTAAGCTGTAGAAAAATTATATTTTTGATTTGGTGCTCTAAAAGAAAATTTGTCTTTTTCCTTTTCAGCCAACTCAATAATTTCTTCAGCATTTTTAATATAGTCATTAATTAGTTTAACCTGAGACATATTCCCAACTTGTTCCGCCTGCATTTACTCTGTATAGTAAATTGTTGTTTCTAGTTGGATCAGACACTGTAGTTGTGACACTGACTGACCTAACAAAAGTAATACTGATCCAACTTTGAGTTGTAACACTTGTAGATGTAGACACGTTTTGTACTGTTGAAGCAACTCTACATGTAGTATAAGGTATCAAATTTCCTACAGGAGCCAAACTGTTTAACAAATCTACTACTGAACCAGGACCTGTCCCTGTTACACTCAATCCTCTAGTATCTAAAGAAAAGAATAAAGGCTTATTAGCTACTAATTGATCAACATATTGTTTGGTAACAGCGTGTCGAACAGCAGTGGGATCAGCTGCCAAAGTTAATGGTCCTGATAGTGTTCCACCAGTAGTAGGTAATTTGGTATCATCTGTGATAGTAATACTTTGACTTCCGTCAAAAGAAACACCGTTGATTGTTCTTGGAACTGCTAAAGAAGATGCAGAGCTCGCATTGCCGGTCAAACTACCAATAAACTCTCTAGTAACGTTATTGATCATCACTTGATCATTTGACGCTAGTACATTTCCTTTTAAATTCCCTATTACATTACCAGTAACATCACCATTTACGTCACCTGTTACATTACCAGTAACATCACCCGTTAAATCTCCAGTAACATCTCCAGTAACATCTCCTGTTACGTTGCCGGTAGTATTACCAACTATGTTGCCTTGCAGATCTCCTACAAATTTTCCATAAAATTCTGGAGTAGTTTTAGTTAAATCAGCTATTGTGGTTAGTCCATCTCTAGTATAAATTTTATCTAGTTTAGCGTTATCGCCATTGATGTTTCCAATCACATTACCTGTTACTGTACCTGTCAAGCTACCATTAATTGCTGTAGAGTGTACTACTGCAAATGGTTTTGCGGCAGATCCTAAATCTACTGTGGTGAGTGGAGTTACTATGGTCTTGTTAGTTAGGGCACTGTCAAAAGAAATGACATCTCTAACTGTTTCTAAAGGTTGCGCACATGTAATTACAAATCTAGTACCAGTATAGACTAACTGTCCATCTAAATCTACATCTGCGTTACTACCATTATAATTGCCAATTTTAACTAAATGCTGAGTATCATCACTATCTCTAGTACCCGCTTGCAGTGTTTCTTTAGACCAAACCGTTGAGTCAACTTCTTGAGTAGTTGAGCTATCTGATCTCACAAAACTTGTTGATGCTAACGGACCGTCAATGTCGTCTATAAGTTTATGTGATTGATCAACTCTGCCATTTAACAATGCTGTGGCACCAACTAAATTAATACCAGTGACTAGTCTACCTGGATTTTCTGAATTTTGATGTAATAAAGGTATTGCAGTAGTTGGAATTATTGGCTCTGATACAATATGGGCCACAACTGTGTCGTCAACATATAATGTTAGTACTGGGAATGATTGCTCGCTGCCACCAGAAGGAGAAGTTCCTAAAACAGTTCCACCTTCTAATCTACTTTTTCCAAATCCTGGAACACTCACGCTCAAAAGTTCATAAGCTGATCCATTAAAAACATATAGTTGGTTAGATATTGTATTATACCAAAAGTCACCTTTTCTAGCAGAAGCCAATAAAGGTGTGTTTGGTAGAGCATCTAATTTGCCAATTCCTTGCCAAACACCCTCTTGAACAAATACCTTTAAGTGTCTTGCTTGTGAATCATACCATAGTTGTCCAACTAACGGGCTGTCTGGCGGTGTTGCGTTAGCAAAACTTTCCAATAAATGTACAAAATTTTCATTTTGATATTCACCGTAACCAGCAACATTTCTGCCAACAAGGCTTAATGACGTGGTTGTACTATCTATAGCACCGTCAGGTACGTCAATTAAATTGTTGCCATTTGAAAGGTTTATTGAATAAGTCATCTAGTCGCTCCATTACACCGTAATATCTTGTCCTGTTAAGTATACCCAAGTTCTAACACCAACTACAAGTTGGCATTCATACATTCTAACTACTCTAGTCACTGTTGGCACTGACACTCCATTTGCATAAGATAAGCAAAGTACTCGAAGCTCATCGCCTACGTTGACAGATAACGCTGGTATTAGCGCATCAATTTGTGCTATTGCGTCATTTGCTGGATCAACTAACCCTGTTACATCAACAGTCAAATAATTGATGGAAGTTTTTACTTGATCTACATATTCTTTATTTGCGGCATCAAATTGTAACGATGGCGCATCAACATTAGCAATTCTTGCTCTTGTTGACAATTCAACAATTCTACCACTGCCAACTGTTATAATTAAATTTGATGCTGGATCTACTGTTATTTCGTTATCTTCAAAAGTAAACTCGGCCGCTTGTAATGTTGTCAAATGACCCACACTAGTTAAACTACTGTTTAATACAGTTGCTCCTAACGTAGTGGAAGTTAATACCTGATTGTTGGCAACATAATATGCATTTGTGGCTGGAATCTTAAAGTTGTCGTTAATTTCCCAAGTTGAAATTTGTGTTAACGGTGACAAAGAAACTGTAATTCCAGTTTTAGACCACTTCAATAATTTGTTTGTGGCTCCTAAGACTGTGATTCCGGCACCGTCAGCAGTAGTATCTGATGGTGTTTCAACTACAGCTAATTCAATGTTCTTATCTGTGATCTGTAAAGTAGTAGAATTAGTAAATTTAGTTTCACCAACTACTGTTAAATCTCCTTGAATACTGACATCACCATTTACATTAAATTGTGGTATGTCACCTGGCAAAGTTTGCCAAGTGTCATTAGGATAAATGCTAACTGACTTTGTAACAGGATCAACAACTATTGAATTTTGAAAACCGTTAGTTGTTCTAGTCTGTAAAGTAAATTTATTATTAACACCATTGTTGGTTAGGTATGTATGATGACCGCCACCTTCTGGTTCAATATATAATGCAACTCCTGTGTCAGTTGCTGATATTATCAAACCGTCAATACTTGTTAGTGTTAAACTACCAGTAATACTTGAATTTTTGTCGCTTCGAACAAATTTTGAAGAATTTAAGTTGCCATCTACAGGATCAATCAATGCACTTGCCGCTTGAGAAGGCGCATTAATATTATTATCAACAACGCTGGTACTAAATGTTAGACCTGATTTGAGTGGTAGTACACCAGTAGTAAATCCAGGAATAGCAATCAATGGCACAAATTCAACTGGATTCAATATGGCCATCTTAACATTAGCCACATACATGGTTGCTATTATTCTAGTATTGCCTCTTGTATCAATGATTTCTTCAACGATCCAGCCAGTTCTACCTTGACTAGATGTATAAATTGGTCCAGCTGTAATTAAATTTGAACCATCATAAAATTTTAATTGCTGAGACGCTCTATCAATCCATAAATCACCTTCAACTAAATTAGATGGTCGACTAGTGGTCACAAATGGACTTCCTACAGGTCTCCAATTAGATCCGTCAAAGACATTTAATTTACTTGTAGTAGAGTTAAACCAAAGTTGTCCCTTTATTTGATTATTTGGTGGACTTGAATTAGAAAAATTTTCTAGTAAGTAAACAAGATTAGAATTGTATATTTCACCAATGCCCTTGTAATTTTTACCAATTAGTTTTAAAGAGGTGCTAGAACTGTCAACTGTTCCATCTGTTACAGTTGCTACTATATTACCGTCAGTTTTCTTTATTACGTATGGCATTATCTATCCTTAACTTGTTTGCGTTGACCCAACACCTGCTCTAATAATATAATTAATTGTCAAATATGGGTTAGTAATAGGAATTTCAAAGCTCCTATTTAATGATTGTCCTGATCCTGGTGCAAACTGAATTTGATCCGCCCCACTGGTTCCAGTGTTTAAGGTATACTGGCTTGATCCGCCTTCGCCGCCATTGTTAGAAGCACTGAAGTTTCCAGTTCTGTTTGCAATTCTGTCTGTAGAATTTAAAGGAATATTGTCTTGTAGTACAACTAAGGTAAATGTTAAAGTATCATTAGATGATGCTGTAATAACATTGTTTAATTGTACTGAATTAGAACTTGGTATAGCTGTTACAATCGTATTATTTGGTATACTAGCGTCTGCGCTAGTTACACGCATACCTATTACAATAGATTCTGAATTTGAAATAGTTATTGTATTTTGTGCAGTTACTCCAGTAATCACAGTTTTTTGCACAGTTGGATTACTAAAAGAGTTAGCCATGCTAACATTACCTAATGGGAATCTTCCTCTAAGATCTGGCAATCTAAAATAGCTTCCGCCAGCACCACTACCATAAGTCGTACCAATTGCTTGATATAACACTGGATATTCAGTTCTACTTACTAATGCGCCATCACACAACAAATATCCTAAAGGAACAGTAGTAGATGCAAATGGGAATATACTTCCAATTGGCACAAACGCTTCGCCTAATAAGAAACTTGTTCTAGTTACACGTCTTAGACCAACGTTAGATCTGTAAATCAATAAAGAATCATCTGGTCTATTATCTAAAACTTCTTGTTTTCCACTAATTGCTGAGTTTGATAAAGTAGATCCAATAGTCAATGTTCCACCAGTTCCAGTAAAACTAACTGGGGCTGGGCTAGTTACATCTCCACCTATTTGAAAGTTAGTTGATGTTGCAAGGCTACTGGCTGCACCAATGACTGTACCTGTAACAGTTCCTGTAAAGGAGCCATTGAAAGCTCCATTAAATGTTTGAGCATAAACTGTTCTAAATCTTTTTGTAGCAGTACCAATGTCATATATAGGAGTAGCGTTGTCTGCTTGTTGTGGAATAATCGCCGTGCCGCTAATCGTGTTACCAAACTCGTCTAATTCACCAACTCGAAGGTGCCCGTTAGCTACAACGTTTTTACCTACATAAAGATTTTTAGCGATACCAGCGCCACCCTTGATCTGTAATGATCCGCTTGTAGGACTTGTGCTATCTAAAACACCAGTTGTTATCAAATGTCCGCTGACAAAGACATCTCCGTTAACATCTAATTCTGCATTTGGCAGTGGATGATTAATACCAACACGTTTATTTTTTCCGTCAACTTTTACAATTAAATTATTTGCTCCTTGATATGATACCATCATATCAATTGATCCGCCATCTGCTGAATTTTTAATAACAGCAGACCCCTGGACCATAGATAAACTTAAATTACTAGCAGTACCAATTGTTAATCCAGCATCATTTAGAATACTTTGCTGTCCATAAAATAAATTAGCAGAATCTCTTCTTGCAAATTGATTAGCACTTATCGTTTCAATGCTTGGTGTAGTAACATTTAACGCATCTGCTGAAGTTGCGGTTCCGTGTATTTTAGCACCAGTCGTTGCAGTAGTAGTATCTCCAGGTCCAATAAATTTTTTGTTAGTGATGTTTACGCCTGGATTTAATTGTAAAAATCCATCAATGGTTCTTTGTGGTATAAAACTCTCTGTAGCAATAATTTTTATTGCGCTGTCATTATTGTATTCTATAGTTACAAAATGATCTACCCCAGAACTATCAGCTATTGACTCAACATAAATTCCCGACTTTTTACCAGACAATGCTGTTGGACCTACTAATACCCAATCGGTACCATTGTATAAATTCAACTGCTGAGTTAATGTGTCAACCCAAAGATCACCAAGTAATGCATTTGTTGGTTTGCCTGCTGTAGGTGCAACGTGTGTTCCTCCTGCTGGTCTCCAATTACTTGAACCGCCAGTAGAGTCGTTTACAAAAAGACGTTTTGTATTATTGTTGTACCAAAGTTGCCCTTCAATGCTGTTATTAGGAGCACTAGGACTTGCAAAATTTTCTAATATATGTACAAAGTTTTTAGCGATTGAAATACCGTAGTTAGAATAATTTCTTCCTACTAGACTTAAACTCGTGCTGGTATTATTTTCTGTTAAGTCATTAACAGTAATTGGGTTTGAACTTTTCCCTGGATCGCTGAACGAAATGGTATACGGCATTTTTAGGTCTCGCTAAATGTTGTTAGTGTTTGAATCCTAACTGTATAATCAATTTGAATCAATCTATTGAGGCTTTTCTGCACAGGATGGAAAATCACATGTGTCAATAATCTACCATTTCCTTCAATTCCATCTTCACTGCTGGCCCTAAGACCAATCTCATCAAAAACGAAATCACTGTTCATATTTTGAGCATTGTCGTAGGCAGCTTGACCGTTGGGTTCGCCGTAATCTAATAAAACGCTACAAAAAATGTCAGTATATACAGTTCCACGAACATGTCTAATTTCTAAGAAGTTCCTTGTAGGATCAATGTTTGAAATACTTTTTGGATCAATAATTTTGTAGTAAGTTTGACTGTATAGGCCTGAATTCACGCCAATGTTATTTGGGGTTAGATATGTGATAAGACCGTTAGGGTCGACTGTGCTTCCCCCATTGCCAAAACACATTCCTTCAATGATACCGTAGCCTTGATTAGCTAAACTAGCGGCTAGGGCCACACTCATATTTTCATAATGAATAGCGTTGCGTTTGTCAATGTAAACTTCTTTTGATTCAGGGTCAAAAATTTTAATATGACCTTCGATATGAAAGCCCGCATCGTCTCTTATACCGCTTTCTTGGGCAGTTTCTTGGGGTTTTTCGTTCATTTCCTCAACCTTATTGTTTTCCATAGTAATATTTATCCAGTGCTTGATTAAGACGTTTTTCCATAGTAATACTTATCGGGCAACTCTGCAGGGAACTCCTGTAAGAATTTGGCCTGTGGCGTTGCCTCTTGCTGTATTGTTGAAGTACTGCCTAGAGTATACCAAATTTTTCCAATCTTCTGTACAACTTTGATTTCAACATCTGGAATAATACTAGAATCTAAAGATCTAGTCAGTACCGAAGGATTGATGTTTAGTACATAATTGTTGCCAACTTTTTCTATAGTGAAGTCAGGATCTGCTTCTAGATCACCGCTCTGACCCAAACTGTTAACTTCGTCTGAATTGTATGTAATACTAAAATCATGTTTAATTAGCTGGTTACTTCCTCTAGCAGGTTTTGTTAAAATTTTGCCAGCCATATAAACAGTGACTTGGTCTTCTAAGTTAATGGTATCATTAAATTTAAACTCAGTTAAAGTGTATGATGCTACCGAAGTTACATTAACCCAAGCATTACTTTGATACACTTGATAAGTGCTTGTTTGCTGATTAAATCTGTAATTCACTGGAGTCTTGAAAGTCTGTATAGCAAAACCTTCTCTATAAGGAACGGTTTCAGTATTACCCACATTGAAGATCTTAGTGCCAATAGGATATGATTGAGCAACTCCCGTACCAAGTGTTCCTCGAGTCAAGTTAGTCAATTTGTTACCGTCTATCGACCTAAATTCAATTCTTTCTCCTGCAATGAAGATGGAACTTGGTCTTGGATTATTAACATTTACTGTACCAAAAATGCTTGTATCGCTGACTTCTATTTCTCTGTCAGTTGCCAGTAATTCCTTAGTCAATGTGACAGTAGAATTAGTAGATATTCGCTTAAATCTTACAGAATTTGTCATATCTTTAAACATTCTGTAAGCCATTGCTTCACTGCTTACAAGGTCACTGATACTTGTAACAACAACACGATCATTGTTTCCTAAAACGAATCTATTTGAGATCTTAACATAATTTTTATCTACGACTTCATAATCATAGTTTGGAATCAATGCCTTGCCATTGACATCGACCCAAACATTATTAATATTGAACACTGGTCTACTTAACTTGTATTCATTTCTCAAAGGATTGGTCTTGAAGACTTCGCGCCTAATCAAGTTTTCATCGTGATTGGTATAAGTTATTACGCTAATTCTCTGTCCAATTTGTAATTTGGCAGGCGATCTAAATGTTATTTGATTTCCTAAAATTACGAAATCTGAATCTCTAAGAACACAGACTGCAATTACGTCACCAATTTGTGCTACACCAGAACTAAGAGTAATCGTATTGTCAACTGTATTAAATTCGTAATCCTGACCAACAATCATTATCACACCATTTTTATAAACTTCAATATCTGAAATGGACAATGTTCTAGTCAAGTAAGGAATATTGTTGCCTAATTTAAAAGTCTGATTATTTTGAGAAACTTCGTAATACTCTGTTTCAGGAGGCATCATTCTTTGAGTTGGTGCAATATCCCAATACACGTTAGAAGTATCCTCGTCTGGTCTATTTGTAACATGAACAGACCAATACAAACTATTGCTAGGCGTTAATGTTGTAGTGTTTGATGTGTGTGCAAGTTTACAAATATATAACTGTCCACTAAACACAACAATATCATTAATATCGTATGCAGTTACACTTGCCCAATTTGGGAAGGTCAACAGAGAATTGGATTGAATACTTAGATGAGAAACTTTACAAATGTAAGAACGGCTGTTGTAAAGCACTGTATCATCTACAGCATACAATACATTTTCTTCCCACGGACCCTTCCAATCTTCAGCAGAAGATGTCAAACGATTAACAATCGCCATAACATGCAATGGTGCAATATTACCTGGTGGTCTAGATAAAGTGTATGTAGTATTACTATCAATTAAAATTTCTTGATTGTAGATTTCGCTGTATGTTTTAACAGTTGAACCAAACAATAAAATATTAATAGAAGTACCAGCAGTTAACGTAGGCGAATTAGTGATTATAATTTTAGCACGTTTAGATCTTCCGGCTACTTTACTCAGCACACTTGAGTTACTAACAGAAGTATAGTAACTACCAACATCTTGATAGTTCACTTCAGTTACTATTTCAAAAGAACTAGCTGCCGCTTCTGCAGAAGTTACTACGTGATTAAATCTGCTTAAAATTCTATCTCCACCAATTGTAGATTTTTGTACAGTTAGTACAATACTATTTGTAGTAGATAAATCATCTACGCCATATTCAGATGTTATAATATCAATTGTACTGGTTCCATCTGGATTTGAAGTAATTGTATAATCTTCATCTTCAACTGCAACAAAATTTCCTATGAACACTGTAATTTCTTTACCTGAAATTGTATCATCTAGTACAAATTGAGTTGTTGATCCATCCATTACAAACTGTGTAGTAGATATTAAATTACTTCCAGACCCAGGACTGTTGAAAACTGTTACAGATAACGTATCAAATATTTCACCTTTAACCAATTCTTCAGTCGAAGGACTGTGTTCAACTGATAAAAATTCTCCGCCATCTATAGCGATATCAGTAGCAGTTAGACCGGTAGCAGTCCTAAATCTAACCTCACCTGCATCTGTTATTGTTGAGAAATCTCCACCACTGATATTTGTATCTAAAACAATGTCATCTGTTGGCAAATTAACTCCATCACTGATTGACTGTCTAATTTCAATCTTAGTTCCAGATGATGGTACTTGTGGTAATGTAATAGAACTGCTTGTTCCATTTGCAATTATTGTTGCAAATAGTGCGGCATCGTTGTTTTGATCTACAGTTCCAAACTGCTCGTCATCAACTCTCACCCCGTTAAAATACACATTGATTTGAGTATTGGCTAAGGGTATATAACCTAAATCGTATGTGGCAGTTGTTCCGTTTGAAATAACCAACAAATCTTTATATTCGTTGACGAATGTATCCCAACCTTGTGTAAACCAAGGCAGACCATCCCAGCCACTGCTTACTGTAAAGTTTAGTCCTTGTATTTCAACACCACCAAACTCAACCCCTTTCATTAACTGTGTAATGTCTTTTCCTGGCATATTGACAGTTGGTTGATAACTGGTAATAATTCTATCAACAGCATTTTGAATATTGATATTCTTAGCGTATTGTACTGTGATAGTTGAACCTGGTTTTGGAATACTCTTAAATTTAATATACCCAATATATTTTGTAAAGCCGTTTTCAAAAACTTGTTTTAACTGGATTTGATAATCACTTGAAATTATTTCTGAACCAGTATTAGTTGTAGAATTGACTTCTCTAACGATTATTTTGTCAGTGTCTAACTCAGGCGGGAAGGTCAATTTAAATGTATCAGTATAACTTTCGCCTGTAGATTGTGTAAATGTATCTACGGTATACAATGTATTTTTAACATATTGAATTGTAAGTTGCTGTCTAGCTGGTAACGCTAGATTAAAAGTGATTACTGTAGACAGATCATTTCTAAATGTTATTCTATAATTGTCTGCGCTGATCTCAGCATCATTTAAAAATAATTTAATTGTTGATGGATCTTGAAGTGCGGGATAATTTGTATCAGTACTGGTAGAAGGATATGCTAAAACATAGTTTAGTGTAATACCGTCAGTATCTAAAGTTCTGTTAATTACTTCACCAGTGTAGAGACCAAATTCTGAAGTTCTATCATATTTTATCTGTATTTTATTAGTTCTAACTTTATTGTTAGACAACACAGCATAAGCAGATCCAGCAACAAAATCTGATAGGTAATTACTTCCACCAGTTAATATAACTTTTGGAGTTGTTAGGTACCCTAGTCCTGGATTGGTAACTTCAATGCTTGACAATTTTCCGTTACTGATTTTTGCAACAGCAGTTGCTCCAGAGCCAGTGTCGCCATTGGCAGGCACAATAGTAACTACTGGCGGAGTTACATAATTAGAACCAAGTAATCCAATCCTAATTTCTGAAACGCCAAAACCATAGTTGTCTCCCCAATGCTTAAATGGATAAACATTATTAATCAATGCGTCACTTGGCAACCGTATTTTTCCAGTCACGCTGTCAACGTATGCTGGCAAATCAAAATCAGTCACGCCAACACCAGCTTTTTCTAAATTGTTGTAGGAAACAGTAATTTCTCTAAATTTAGATTTGTAAGGTTTAATTTCTTTTATAAAATCTTCTACATAACCAAAATCATTAAATCTATAAATGTCATCTTGATCCAAAGTTCCTGCATCTATTTTTGGAGTAACAAAGCTAGTCTTATAAACCCAATCAACAAATAACTGCTCACTCAGTACATATCTAATAGCAACAAAAACAAATTTATTCCAATACTCTGCTAGATCTCCGGCAAAAATATTATTTTTAATAACATTTAAAATTATACGAAGTTCAGCGGTATTGGTTTCATCAAATCCACCTTGATCGTATCTAGCAACATTATCAAAGCCAATTCCGGCAGCAGTCTTGTCGTATAGTTTATTACTAAAGTTGATAGTTCCTCTTTCTCTATAAACAAGATCGTAATCATCTAGATAATTACCTAGTCCAGCAGTTGTTTTGCGTAAGATAATTTTTCTTCCGTCACCAGTGTTTCTAATCTCTACTGTAGATCCAACTTCAAAATTATATGACTCTAGATCTGAAGTAAAATTAACAGCATAGGTCGCTGGAACATCTAAAGAATAAGAACTGTCAACCCAATCAACATAGCTCCAATACTTAGGTATGTTGATAGTTTGCGTAGAATCTCTAACAAAAGTGTTGTTCCTATATTGATAGATTGCCCACTTATTAATTTCTGTATCCAATATTACTAAAACAGAATATGGTCTAGCAATCAATTTAGGTGTTTCAGTATAGCCATAGCCTTGACTTAGAATCCTAACTGATACTACTTTACCAGTCAAGTCTATAGCAGTTTGTATTTTCGCACCTTGGCCGTTACCGTATATCTTGACAGTGGGGGCAACTTTATAACCATTTCCTGAATCAACAATGTTCACATTAACAATTTTGCCATTAATAACTTCAGCAGTAAATTTAGCTTGAACTTTTCCATTGGTGCCTACAGAAGTCAAATCTTCACTAAGTTCTATAACTTCATCATAGTGACCTTCACTAATGACTGGGTATTCCTCAACTTGATCTAAATCTTCTAAATTAGCCTTACCAACAATATCATTCTTAGACAATATATTGTTAACATATTCTATCATTGTTTTTAAAGCAAGATCTCTATCCTTAAACCAAGTTTGTCTTGGTCGATAGCTTGTACCATAGCGTAGTTTAGGTGAAAGTGTTGGATCAGGTACTAGATTGCCTACTGCGTCTTGTCCAACTAAACTGTCAATTAATTTGTTCTCAATGCTTGGGTCTAAATTTAGATAGGTCATATTTTCATTGACTAACTGCCAATGACTATGTCGTGACACAGCGTTATCTATTGTTTCATAATAAACGTCAATATTAACTTTATCGCCGTTTAATGTTTTCTTAGCATTGGTCAACGATAACGCATTTGAACTTAAGAAACTAGCAAACTTAATTCCCTGTCCTTTTGGATCTTCAATAATTCTAGAACAATCAAAAGAACTGATTGATCTAAAATTTAAATCAGGTAAAGTTATTTTATTTCTAACCCAGAAATAATAGACATTGACAAAATCATTAGACACAGGATCAAAATACTGATTTATGGAAACAACTGTGTTGTCTGGATTTTTTGGCTGGCCGCTGATTCCCAAAACCAACCCATCAGCAGTGTCTGCCAGCTGTGCCCATTCGCTAGGTCTGTAATCGCTCTTGACCCACTCATATACATCAACTGTTGAACCTGGGAATAATTTGCCCCAATTATTGGCTCTAAACTCACTGTTCCCTTGTTCATACCAAACAAATCTTAGTGTGCTTGTATCAAGCCATAGTTCACCCACATGGTCTTCTAACCAAGTTGTTTTATTATCAACTCTAACTTTAGCAGAAGTTTCTAATGCCACAGTATAAACTGCTGGATCAGATGGCTGGATGTATTTGATTTCGTTTAAAACTTTAGATGGTAATTTACCTTTAATTGGATCGTATATTTCATAATGATCAATTACTTCTAAAGTACTATTGTTATAACTGATTACTTTTTTAATTTTATCTGTATCAATTAAAGGATCTTGAACTCTAACTTTAGACCAAGACCAAGAAGAACCACAACCACATGCTTGATCTATATCTCTCTTTTTATCAAAAATAACAACTGTACCAGCATCTGGGTAAGACGTTAACTGATTATTTTCTACTTCACCTATAACTTTTAGATCATACTTAGGTGCACCAACCAACATAAAATCACCATCAGTAGCTACACCTGTTCCATAGCCATCAGCTGATGCGCTATCTCCACTGATCAATGATTCACCATATATGTATTTGGTTCCAAATTTTTGATATAGATATACAGCGCCACTGTTTTTTGCTCTGCTTACAAAACGTGTGCTTCCATTATCAAACGTTGTTCTAACTGCTCTTAATGAGGAGGTAGGATTCAATACATATTCTGAGCCATACATATCTTCTGAATCAACATATCTTTCAGTATAAGTGTCAAATGCTACTGGAACGCCTTGACCTCCACCAATAGCGGAAACTAATAAAGTTTTTCCGTCAGGGCTTAAAGAAATATTGCTTCCAAATAGTTCTCCTGTTTCAATAGAAGGAGAAATAATTTTTTGACCTAATTGATAAGATCCGTTAGTTTGTACAGACAACACATAAACTACGCCTGCATCTAATTTTTGAGTAGATGCATGATCGCTAGATATCATCAGTGTACTTCCATCAGATGACATAGCAATCTTGTCACCAAATCTATCATTCCTTACTGTGCCTTGACCAGTTATAGTAATAGTAGTAGAAGCATTTTCATCTAATACTAATCTCAAAGATTTAAAAGTCATCTTTAAAGCACTTAGTTGACTTATGACAAAATCACCGTTATTGGCTGCTACTGGTGAGCCTGTGATTGTTATTGTCTGTCCAATTCTAAATCCATCTGTAATAAAGTTTCCAAGATTTCTAACCAACGAATTATCATCTGCTTGGAATGATAAAATTTGATCAGTTGTATTGTACGTCTTGATCACACCTTTTAAGATTAGATCAGTTGATTCTAGATAGTCGTCAGCATAGATTGTCTGTGTTAGATTATAGCTATAAGACCCTGGATCTTTTCTAAAAACAAACACTGCTCCAGAATGAACTTGTGTTTTGTCTTTTATATATCCTGGAGCTGAAACAGCAATAACTGTTCCGCTGGCGTTTGACACAATGTCATTTCCAAAATTAGATTTAGTATTAATACTACTGATAGTAGAACGTAAATTGTATGGAACTCCGCCAACAGTATAAACTTGCCAAATATTGTCACTGTCTAAATAATATATGAAGACTGCGCCAACGCCACTATCTTGTCCTGGAGAGGAAACCAATAAAGTTGGTGTTGTGGTTCCAACAAATTTCACTTTGTAGCCAAAATGTGCATCAGCCTGTGCGGCAGGGCTTGCTAAAACTACGTCAGTATCATATAACCTCACAGTATTATCAAATTTAGCAATTTTAATTGCGCCTTCTTCCATTAACTCTGAAGAAACTTTGTTAAACTCTAAAACTTTCTTTATTGGAGGCACCGTTACACCAGCGACTTTCCATTTGGCGTTGCACGAGTTTGGAGCACCTGAAACAATATATCTAGTTTCTAAATTAGTGCTTTCCCAACAGTCTAAACTGAATCCATGATTTCTTTGAATCTCTTGATCTAAGGTAACGCCATTTCTAACATCTTGAATGGTTAAAATGTCGCTGAAATTTTCATCAAGTAAGTAACTTTGTTTTAAAATAACATCGCTTGAACCTAAAGAATTTCTTTCATAAACATATACACGGCCTCTTTCAAGTTCAGTTGCAGAAACAATTATGTTCTTAGAATTAGGTGCAATAATGGTCGTATTACCAAATTTTTGATTAGACTGATTAATCCTTGGACGTAGTGGTGTTGCTTTGGTATTATTCTCTTTTTCTAAAACAGCCCATGTTCCGTCACCTACATCATCAATCCAAGCAAATTCACAATTTTGCCATCTTGATAAGCCTGAGATATTAGTCAAATCATCTAGTGTACTAAATCTTGAAGACGCAAAATAATATAAACTGCCACTTAAAATTTCGCCAGCGGCAGGAATGTCATTGAAAGACGTTGCTACGACAAATGTGTTAGAATCAGTAATTCCAATAACTTCATATATTCCATTTAATGGATCTTCTAATCTAGATATAGATACAAAATCACGCAGTTTTAATTTGTGTGCAATGTCAGTATTAAAACTGATCAAGCTATTGGCATTGTCTGCTGTATAATTGATAATTGTGGCGTCTGATAAAGAGTATCTCTTAATGTCCCAATCGCCCTTGTTATCAATAGCAACCCAAACAGTGTCGCCTTCTTGTAAAGCTGTAGAAGAAGACAATGATAAAATATTATTAGCGTACAGTCCAGTATATGTAACATCGTCTAAACGAACATATCCAGCAGTAGGAATTTTTTGATATTGAGAATATCCGTTTCCACTTTCTTTTGATACATTAAGAACAGGCCAAGGTTTACCATTATAATCCACTGGTTGAATCAACATATCAGACAATGGAACTTTGTATGCTTTGTCAAGACTTGATTTCAAATCATCATATTCAAATTCAAATATTTGAGGGTCTTGATTAATTTTATTTTGATCTAGAACAAACTCAATTTCTTCATAGGTAGTCTCACCACCAAAAGTTCCTAATCTAATAGCCCACTCTTCTTGCAGAGAAATATGTGTTCCTGAAGCGGCATTATTGGCAACTGCAAATTTTTCTAAAGGTAACACTGTACCTTTTTCTCTAATAAATCCTTGATAAAATTTATATTGACTAGATTCGTCTGGTATTAAAGAATTTAGATATTCTCTTGGCACATAACCAATTAATTTTTGTGCAAATTTTTGTTGACTATTATCAAAGTTAACGCTATCTAAACTATAAAACTCCTCAAATTGATTTATTTTATATTCAAAATTTGGCAACAACTGTGCTACTGGCTCTTTTCCAAGTAAGATCCAATCCTCATAGTTAAAGATTTCAGCGGCTAATGTTTTTCCTCTAGCTTGATAATACTTGGTTTGATGTCTAACAACATTGCCAATCTCATAATCAATGTTTGCTTGCCAATCATCAATTTTTGCACTGTCATAAACAAACCCTGGAATATAAAAATCACCCTTCCAGTTGTCTGTCATAAATCCTTTAACTTTAAATCGACGTTGTCTGTATCCAGACAATGGTTCATAAATTAAATCATTGAAAATTGTTTTGTTATCAAAAACTACAACATGTTCTTTTTGTACTAAATTAATTCTAACAAAGTATATACCATCTGCTGTTTCAGAAGTATCAATGACAAAACTGCCTTCTTGTCTAACAACTTTAACTTTGTTTTTGTCAATTGCAGTACCGTCAGCTTTTAATAATGAATAATCATAAAAATTATCAAAAACATTATCCACTACACTGTCCTCGCTGACAAAAGTTAATTTTTCAGCAAATGGTGAAAGACTGATCACAGAGCTTGTAGACCAGTTTTGTATACTCCAAAATAGGAATTCTTTACCAGCAAGTCCCCAGTCTGCTATAGTTTCAAGTTCTGAAATAACATCGTCAAATCTAAACCCTAAGGACTTAACATATTCGCCATAACCTAAAATAAAATTATAAACATCTTGAACAGAATTAAATGTTGTTCCATAAGAAACGATAGTGTCTGTTTCTTCAAAAGATTGCGGAACGCTGGCTTCAACGCCTCCTGTAGAAGGAAGGTATGGCAATGGATAGTATAGAGAAGAGTCAAATGTTTGTTTAGTTAAATGAGTTGAAATTGCTCTATAATACTTTTGTCCATTAGCAACAACTGATCCAGCATTTACAGTAGCATTAGATGACCAATAAATGAAAGGTTCACTAACTCCGCCAACATTAATAATTGGATCGTTAGTTCTATTAACTGCTTTCCTTACAATAAAATATGGAGCATTTGAATCGTAGCCACGGACTGCATAACCAGTTTCTGTTCTTTCAACAATAATTCCAGACATGGTCAATGTCTTTACTGGCGCTCCTACTGACAGCACCAATTGATAGTTTTCTTCAGGAACG
>JACCDW010083735.1_pt1 | contig 21637 bp, 5 predicted proteins | sample 7449781 | NCBI WGS metagenome assembly JACCDW01 (sample SAMN15323449, study PRJNA562643) | freshwater metagenome | isolation source: river surface water | place: USA:Blue River Watershed | collected 2017-08-18
AGGACCTGAACAAGATGAGCGCCAAGAGCAGCATCCGCAATCTGGTGCAGGACGATGCCCAGGGCACGCTCTATCGCTGGGTGGCCAGGCTGACCGGCTCCAAGAATGCGCTCAAGGGCGTCGGCTTCTTCCTGGGAGGCTTCCTGCTGGCGCGCTACGAGTTCCAGGGCGCCCTGCTGATCATGGCCGTGCTGCTGGGCGGCGTGCTGGCCCTGAGCATGCTGCTGCTGGACCGCCAGACCGGGATCGCCAGCTACAAGCCGAAGTTCCGCGATCTGCTGTCCAAGAGCCCCGCGATCAACCGCCTCTCGGCCGCACGCTTCTTCCTGTTCGCCGCGCGGGATGTCTGGTTCGTGGTGGCGCTGCCGGTGTACCTGCAGAGTCAGCTCGGCTGGACCTCGGTGCAGGTCGGCACGCTGCTGGCCCTGTGGGTGATGGGCTACGGGGCGGTGCAGGCGCTGGCCCCTGGCATGACGGGCGCTGCTGACTCAGACGGCGCCGCATCCGGCGCCGGCAAGGCGCCGACAGGGCGCACGGTGTTCGTGTGGGCGGCGCTGCTGTGTCTGCTACCCGCGCTGATCGGCGCCGCGCTGCTGGCGCAGTGGCAGGTGGAAACGGTGCTGGTGGCAGGGCTGCTGGTGTTCGGCGCGGTGTTCGCCATCAACTCCGCCGTGCACTCGTATCTCATCGTGTCCTGGGCGCGCGCCGATGGCGTGTCGCTGGACGTGGGTTTCTATTACATGGCGAACGCGGCCGGGCGCCTGCTGGGCACGGTGCTCTCCGGCCTGGTCTATCAGCTGTGGGGACTGGCACCCTGCCTGTTCGTGTCCACGGCGCTGATTGCCGCGTCGGCCTTCTTGGCATGGCGGTTACCGCAGGACGCACAGCGCTGAGTTGCGTTCACTCGCACTGAGCAAGCGCCACGGCCAGCGCCTTATGCAGGGCCGTGGTGTCGCACAGCCGCACCGGCGTGTCACCCGACTGCACCAGACGGCGGTCGTCCTGGTCCGGCAGCAGTACCTCAATGCCATGCCGCTTCGTTAGTCGCCCCTTGCAAAAGTCTTGCCCCATGTCGCGGCGCGGCGACTTCTACTTGGCCGTAAGCAGGCCGTTCAGGCTTCCATGCCATTAACCTCCCTTGGTGTTCCCCAAATCGTTCTCGCCCAGTGCTGTGAGCAGCCAGCTCAACGCGCTGAACATGGATGATGACACCACTTCAGGGAAATATTTTGCAGATTTCTCTTTATATCCAAAGTGCAGGAAAGGCCTTTTTGGGGAGCATATTTCTAAATAGACTTCCAAGATTTGGCTATTTTTAAATCAAAAATTCCCAAAAATACCAACGCATATAGTGGCCAAAAGATTCAAATATTTGGTTATTTATTGGCCACTTTAATAAAAACATTATTATAAATACCAATTGGTTATTTATTATTCTGATAAATTTTTACCCATGGAATTAAAAGGGATAATTCGTGGAAAAGGAAATTCTTCATTCATTCTCCTCTGCTTTACTTGCCGCTCCAAGCACGTTCAAAGCAGCGAGAGAATGTTATGTCAAGTCAAAACTCACTGGACTTTCAGATCACCAAACTCATCGTCTCCATGTTCAACGCTGCGCCCGGCGCTGATGTGTTGGCGGAATTGCGCAATGTCGTGACAGCAGGCGAAAGCTTGCAAAATCTCGCACGGAATCTAGTACATACCGAGGTTTTCAAATCCATTTACCCCGATAGCCTGAATTTTGAGGAGTTCTCCGCTCGCTTCGCGCGTAAGGTTCTCGGCACTGAAGTTGGTGACGACCAGATTGAGTTTGCGGCAGCGGAGCTCACAGCCATGCAAATGGCCGGCCTCGAGCGTCACCAGGTCATCCTGCTCGCTGTCGAAGCACTATTGGGTGTGGATTTGGAAAACCCGCAGTGGGGCAGTGCGCGCCAGGCGTTTGAAAACAAATTGATGGTCGCGGGATACTTTTCGATAGAAAAGGCCAGAACTGCTCAAACGCTCGAGGAGCTTCAAAGCGTCCTCGCTCCGGTAACAAGCAGTGAACGGTCTATGGAAACCGTGATAGAGCAAATCGACAGATCATCTCTATTGCGCTTGACCGTTTCTCCGATTTTACAAACAGATACAGGGCTCAACAGCACCGAAATTGCAGGAGGAATTACCCGCGACAATACCTTAGGTGTTTCAGGCACTGTATCGGAGCCAGGCGCTGTCTCAGCTATTGAAATTCTGACCGGCAACACCTTCTTGGGCAAGGCAACAATCACGCCGAACGGTGCATGGTCGTTCATAACTCCTCTGCTCACAGACGGCTCACACAGCCTCAACGTCAGGGTAACTGACTTGCTGGGCATAGTATCCATTAGCGATAACATTAACTTGAGGGTGGACGCCACAGGCCCTGTATTCGGCTCTGCAGAGAGTATCAGCGTGCCTGAGGGCAGCACAGAACTGTACATCGCATCGGCCGTTGATCAAGGTTTCGGAGGCGCCGTGAACTGGGCGCTATCGGGAGAACACGCTTCCTTACTGCAAGTGGGAAACGACGGCCGCGTCAGCCTGCGAAGCGGCGTTACAGATCTGGAATCCAGCACACCAATTTACCGTTTTACGGTGGAAGCAACCGATACCGCCGGTAACACTAGCCGTCAGTCAGTATTGGTAAACTTGAGCAACGTCAATGACCTGCCCACGGCCAGCGCCGGCAGCCGCAGCACGGACGAGAACAGCGTACTCAACGGCAGCGTCTCGGCCACCGATGTCGACGGCATCGTCGCCAGCTATGCGATCGTCCCCGGCTCCGCCCCGACCAAGGGCTCGCTGGTCTTCAACACCGATGGTTCCTACACCTTCAACCCCGGCACCGCATTTGACGATATGGCTTCCGGCGCGTCTCGTGAAGTGAGTTTCAGCTTCACGGCGACCGACGACAACGGCGCCACAAGCGCCCCAGCGACGGTCAGGATCACTGTCACCGGCACCAACGACGCGCCCAAGGCCGGCACCAGCAGTGCCGGAACGGGAGAGAATGCCGTACTCACTGGCTACGTCCTAGCTACCGATGTCGACGGCGCCATTGTCAGCTACGCGCTGGTCCTAGGCTCCGATCCCTCCTTGGGCACGGTGGTCCTAAACACCAACGGCACCTACAGCTTCAATCCCGGTAGCGCCTTCGACGATCTGGCCGATGGCGCGACGCGGCAGGTGAGTTTCCAATTCACCGCTACCGACAACCTCGGCCTGGTAAGCGCCCCTGGTTCAGTCACCATCACCGTCACCGGCACCAACGACACGCCCACGGCCAGCGCCAGCAGCCGCAGCACGGACGAGAACAGCGTGCTCAACGGCAGCGTCTCGGCCACCGATGTCGACGGCACCGTCGCCAGCTATGCGCTCGTCGCCGGCTCCGCCCCGACCAAGGGCTCGCTGGTCTTCAACACCAATGGCACCTATTCCTTCAACCCCGGCACCGCGTTTGACGACCTGGCAGCCGGCGCGTCTCGTGACGTGAGTTTCAGCTTCACGACGACCGACAACAACGGCGCCACCAGCGCCCCGGCCACGGTCAGGATCACTGTCTCCGGCACCAACGACGCGCCTCGAGTCGCCGACGAAGGCAGCGTGGATTCGCCCGCACGGAGCCTGGCAGAAGGCGATGGGACTGTCGCCTCTGCCGTGATCGATGCGCTTGCCAATGACAGCGATGTGGATGGCGGCACGCTCACCATCTCTCGCGCGACTTCTGTGCACGGCTCGGTCTCCATCACCGACAACAAGCTCGTCTTTACTCCACTGGCCAACTTCAGCGGCAACACCACCATCACTTACGTCGTCAGTGACGGCCAGGGCCAGGAGACACCGGGCACGGTGCACGTGCAAGTCTCCTCTGACGGCCAGGATCAGGTCGTGGTGGTGGTTGATGAAGCAACGCTGAGCGTTGACGACGGTGCGCCCATCCGCGTGGAACTGCGTGCTGAAGAGTTCTATGGCAGCCCCGTGCGTTGGGTCTTGTCTGCGGAGGCCGCCGCCCTGGGCTTCAGCATGGACGGAAATGTCCTCTCGCTGGCCGCGGCACCGGACACGCAAGGCCAGACCCAGCGAGACCTGGTCTTCAACGTCACCGCTCAAGGCGACGACGATCAAGAGGTGGTGAAGCCGATCACCATCGTGGTCAAGGACGTCTTCAACCCGACGTTTGCTGACCTGAAAGTGGCCGGTGACAACGTCATCAACGTCACCGAAAGCGGACAGGAGTCCGTGCGGCTTACCGGCCGGGTGGTCGGCACCCTGGGCAGTGATTTCAAAGAAGGCGACACCGTCACAGCCCGGCTGGATGGCGCTGCCATCGGCACCCACACGGTTGATGGCCAGGGCCGGTTCACCATCCCTGTGACCGCGGCAAGCCTGCGCGATGCGGCCAACAAGGTCATCACGTTCTCGCTGGCCTCCACAGGCACGAGCATCCCCTCAGGCGGTGCCAATCCCACGGGAACAGTCGACTACGCGGTTGACCTGGCGGCCCCGTCTCTGACGCTGGCCAGCACGCTGGGCACCGACACCGGCTTGAGCCCCACCATCACCGAAGGCGGCCTGACGCGCGACAACACCGTGGTGCTATCGGGCACCATGACCGATGCTGGCTCTGGCGTGGCCAAGGTGCAGGTGTACGACGCCGACAGCTTGCTGGGCGATGCCACCCTGAACACCAGCGACGGCACCTGGGCCTTTAACACCGGCGCGCTGACCGATGGCGTGCACCGCCTGTCCGCTGCAGTGGAAGACCTGGCCGGCAACCGCAGCGCAGCCAGCCTGCCGGTCAGCTTCACCGTGGATGCCACCGGCCCTGCCATCAGCACCCCTGCCACCGCGCATGTGCTGGAAACCGCCAGTGTGCTGCTGGCGCCAGCCGCCACGGATGCCCGTGACTTCACCTGGTCGCTGGTGGCCAAAGAGGGGGAGGACTCCAGCAAGCTGACCCTGACCAAGGATGCAAGCGGTAAGACTGAGGTTCGACTGAAGGATGCCTCCTCCACGCTCGACTACGACGCGGGCCAGCGAAGCTACCAATTCACTCTGCGCGCCACCGACACTGCCGGCAACGAAACAGACGAAACCTTCACCGTCCACGTGCTTGACGCGCCTGAAGTGACGTTGAGCGAGTTGAAGTTCGGCACTGACGACACGGTGAACATCGCCGAGAGCGAGCAAGACGCCGTCACGGTCACGGGAAACATCGGCATCGGTGGGTTCTCTGGGTCCTATCAGCTGGTCGAACTCATGATCGGCCCTGCCAACGACTGGCCGCCGTCAACACCCGCGACGCTCAACGCCGACGGTAGCTTCACTGTGGAGCTTGACGGCGATCAACTTGCCAGGGAACCCAACCAGACGCTGCAGTGGGAAGTAAGGCTCACCTTCACCGATTCACAGGGCATCGAGCACAAGAACGTGCTGTTCGACGGCGATAGCACCTACCAGCGCGATCTCCAGGCGCCAGAGGTTTCGCTGAGCAACCTGTCCGTCACGGACGACAACGCCATCAACGCCGTCGAGCTGGCCGCCGCCCAAGCCGGTGGAACGGTCCTGGTCACAGGCACCGTGGGGGGCACCGAATTCAAGGTAGGCGACAGAGTGACCGTCACGGTGGCCGAGACGGAGTTTTCTGGCTCCGTGACGAGCTCAACCGGCCGGTTTGAAGTTCTCGTGGACGGCTCGGCGATCTACGCAGCCCGGACGGACCCCGCCTTCAGCGCCCGCTTCACCGTCAGCGATGCCGCCGGCAACACCACCACCGCCACCCTGCCCGCCACCTTCGTGGTGGATGTCGATGGCCCGCTCTTCGATGAAGATTATTCCGCGCTGCGGGTGGACGAAGGCAATACCAACCTGCTGTTCACCGCAGTGGCCACCGACACCGGCGTCGGCGGCATCGTCAGATACGAGCTGCTGGGTACTGATGCCGGGTTCTTGAACGTTGGCAGCGACGGCCGCATCACGCTCAGGGACGCAGGCGATACGCTGAACTACGCAGCCAAGCCCAGCTACAGCTTCACTCTGCGCGCCATTGACAGCCTGGGCAACCACACCGACCAGGACGTCACCGTCACCGTGGTGAACGTGCCTGAGTTCAGCTTCGACCCGGAGTCGGCCCCACGCCTGGCCGGGGACGACATCATCAACCTGGCCGAGAGCACACCGCAGACCCTTGGCCAGGCCGCCATCGTCAGCGTCGTCGGCAAGCTCAGCGGTGAACTTGCGGGGGCCAAAGTCTTTGCGGTCGGCGCGGGCATCGACCGAACCGAAGCCACCATGCAAGAAGGCGGAGGCTTCACGATCAACCTGATCGCGGCCCAGCTGGCCGATCAAAGCCCGAAGACCGTGCAGCTTCAGGCCACGGTGGACTACACCGATGCGCAAGGCGTCGCCCGCACGGCCACCGTCACGCGCGATCTGAGCTACACCGTTGACACCAGCGCGCCCGTGGGCAGCCTGCTTGCCTTGAGCCTTGACACCGGCACCGTCATCAACGCCGCCGAGGCCGCCCGCGACAACGTGGTGCTCAGCGGCAGCGTCAGCGGTGAATACACCGCCGGCAACACCGTCACCGTCACCGTGGGCGGCAGCAGCATCCCCGGCGTGCTCGGCAGCGATGGCAGCTTCAACGTGTCGGTCAGCACCACCGCCCTGCGGGATGCCGCCAGCGGCGGCGCGGGCAGCCTGAGCGTCGTGGTGCAGGCCACCGATGCAGCCGGCAACCCCGGAACCTACAGCCAGAGCCTGAGCTACACCATCGACATCGCCGCCCCAACGGTGAACATCGACGCGCCGGCTTACAGCAGCGCCTCCGACACCACCGCCACCGTGTCGGGCACAGTGACCGGTGCTGCGGCTGGGGCCGCCGTGCTGGTGCAGGTGCTCACCGAAGCGGGCGAGGCGGTGGGATCAGCCCTGTCCACCACCCTGGGCACTGGGGGCAGCTTCAGCGTTGACCTGTCTGAAACCCTTGCAGCAGGCAACTACCGCGTGCGGGTCAGCGTGGAAAGCGCGGCCGGCAACCCTGGCACGGCGGAATCGGCCGTCTTCACCCACAACCCGCTCTCCGTCAATGCCGCCAGCAACACCGGCACTGCCGTTGAAGACGGCACGCCAGCCACAGGCACGTTGAGCCTCAGTGCGCTGGCAGGCGGCACCCTGGCCGCAGCCGCTGCGGGCAGCTACACGGGCACATGGGGCACGCTGGCGATCGGTGCAGGCAACGGCTGGACTTACACCCTCAACGGCGACGCGCAAACCCTGGGGCAAGGCATTGAACGCAGCGACGTCTTCAACGTGGTCTTGAGCGACAGCCGCACGCTTGGCTTCACGCTCACGGTGCGTGGCGTCAACGATGCGCCTGAAGCCAGCGATACCACCTTCGAAGCCGAAGAAGGTGTGCCTGGCAACGGCAGTCTGCCAATAGCCGACGACATCGACACCGGTGACACCGTCACCTACACGCTGCACACGCAGGCCAGGAACGGCATCGCCACCGTCGAGGCCGACGGCACCTACAGCTACGCCCCGACGGGCGATTTCTTCGGCGAAGACAGCTTCGCCTACACCATCAGCGACGGCCGTGGCGGCAGCAACACCTACACCGTCACGATCACCGTTGAAGACGACGGCGAGCCCATCGAAGTTTCGGCCGCAGCAGGGAGCACGTTCAACGCGACCGAAGGCGCTGCTGTATCGGTGGCATTGACGGCCACCGAGCTGGTGGGCGTTGTGCACTGGGACGTGTCTTCAGATGCGAAGTTGGCAGGTTTCAGCATGTTGGTCAACGTACTCACCGCCGCGCAGGCGCCAGACTTTGACAGCCTGACAGCCGTTGACGGCAATCCGCTGCGCCCGTTTGCAGTGACGGTCATTGCTTCAGATGAAGCCCATGAAGATCCAATTGAGCGCGTCATCACGCTGTGGGTGGCCAGCGAAACCGTTCCCAACAATCAACCCACACTGACGGTGGAAAGCACCGTCGGTGCGCTGACCGAGGGCGATGGCACCGATGCGCTGAGTGCTACAGCAGCGCTGAGCTTTGCCGACCTGGACGGCACCAACGTAGTGACGGTCAGCGCCAGCGCCAACAATGACATCGTCTGGAGCGCAGGCACGCTGAGCGAGGCGCAGAAAACCGCCCTTGCTGCCGGCTTCAGCGTCACGCAGAGCGCGTGGACCTACAGCATCAGCCAGAACCTGGACTTCCTTAGCGCCGGTGACACCCTCACGATGAGCTTCAACGTGGTGGCGACCGACAACTCCGGGGCTGCCAACGCGGTCAGCGAGGCCACGACTGTCAGCATCACCATCACCGGCACCAACGACATCGCCACGCTCAGCGGCGATGTGGCCAAGCCATTGACCGAAGGCAACGCGGTGCTCAGCACCAGCGGCACACTCACGCTGGATGACCTGGACGCCACCGACGCCACCATCGTCGCGCGCAGCGACGTGCCCGGCACCTACGGCACCTTCAACATCAACACGGCTGGGGTCTGGACCTACGTCACCAGCAGCGCGCTCAACGAACTCGATGCCGGCCAGGTTGTCACCGACACCTTTGCGGTTACCACCAGCGACGGCGGCTCGGTCAACGTGGTCGTCACCATTACCGGCACCAACGACATCGCGACGCTTAGCGGCGATGTGGCCAAGCCTTTGACCGAAGGCAACGCGGTGCTCAGCACCACCGGCACGCTCACGCTGGCCGACCTGGACGCCACCGACGCCACGGTCGTCGGGCAGACCGACACCGACGGCAGCTACGGCAAGTTCAGCATCACCGCCGCCGGCGCGTGGAGCTACACGGCCGACGATGCGCTGAACCAGCTCGATGCCGGCCAGGTCGTCACCGACACCTTTGCGGTTACCACCAGCGACGGCGGCTCGGTCAACGTGGTCATCACCATCACCGGCACCAACGACCTGGCCGCGCTCAGCGGCGAGACCACCAAGTCCCTCACCGAGACTGATGCCACGCTGAGCACCAGCGGCACGCTCACGCTGGCTGATCTGGACGCCACCGACGCCACTGTCGTTGCCCAGACCGACACCGACGGCACCTACGGCAAGTTCAGCATCAACGCCGCCGGCGCCTGGACCTACACCTCAGACGATGCGCTGAACCAGCTTGATGCCGGCCAGGTCGTCACCGACACCTTTGCCGTCACCACCGGCGACGGCGGCACGGTCAACGTGGTCGTCACCATCACCGGCACCAACGACGCCCCCACGGCCGTCAATGACACCAACACGGCTAGAGAACCGGGGGGTACCACCACTTCGAGCTCCGCGTACCCGGCCGTGAACGCCAGCGGAAACGTCCTCACCACTTCCCCCGGCGCCGACGTCGACCCTGACTCCTCGCTCGCGGTGTCATCCTTCAAGATCACGGGCTCCGGCACCGACTTCGCCTCGGGGAGCAGCATAGGCGGGTCCTTCGGTAGGATGCAGATCAACGCCGACGGCAACTATATCTACACCCCCTACAACAACTCGGGGACCTCGACAGCCGTAGCGAACACGAACGCGCTGGAAGCGGGGGCAAAAGGCTACGACTCCTTCACCTACACCGCGAGGGAGAGCACCAGCCCGTTCGCCACCAGCACCGCCACGCTGATCATCGAGGTCACAGGGTCGGACGACGCCATCGCGCTCACTGCCAATCGTTACGGCACCGATGTCGAAAGCGGCGGCGGCCCCGTGGCACTGGAAGATACCAACGCAAGCGATGACAACTTCGCCGTAACCGCCTGGGAGGCGAGCGACATCAACACAGCCAATGGTTGGACATACACCGCCACCATTGGAGCAACAGGCAGACATACCGGCGACACGCTCAGCATGTCGTGGGCAGGCGGCGTCGACCCCAATGGCATCTTCGATGCAGTGTGGGACGGGGCAACCTACACCCTCACAGTTACCCCAAAGGCCACGGCCTCCGCAACTGACGCATACGCCCATCGCGCGGAAGTCTTTGCCGCCATGCAGTTTGAGGCTGTGGATGGCGCCAGCATCGGCGACCGAGAGATCCGCTATTCAGTGAAGGCCGCCACTTCCGCCGGTGGATTGGTCTCCAACGTGATCACCCAGCAGGTGACCGTCATCAACGAGGTGGGATTCGCACAACCCGAGCCTTCCAGCGCCCCCGAAAACGCAAGCAGTGCCACCACGTTGTCTCTGCTGGGCGTAACAGGCACTCCCACCTGGCGCATCCTGCCAGGGGAGGACGCCGCAAGCTTCTCCTTGACTGGCAATACACTGTCCCTGGCCCCGCAGAACTATGAAAGTCCGCAAGACGTTGGCGCCGACAACACCTATCGCGTGCAGGTGGAAGGCATCGCGGACGGCGTCGTGAGCAGTGGCTGGGTCACGATGCAAGTGACCAACGAGAATGACCCACCCTCCGGACTGCCCACCATCCTGGGCGCGGCGGAAGAAGACCAAGAACTCAGCGCTGGCACGAGTGACCTCAAGGATGAGGACGGCATTGCCACGGGCAGTGGCACGCCATTGTCCGGCGCGCCGGTTCAAGGCATGTCGCTGACGGCCAGTGGGGCTGCTGTCAAGGATGACGACGGTGCGGGGATATTCAGCTATCAGTGGTTGCGCGACGGCGCAGTCATTGCCGGCGCCACCAACCCCACCTACATGCTGGGTGACGCCGACGTGGGCAAGCGGATCAGCGTGCGGGTGAGCTACACCGACGGGCTGAACAACACGGAGACGGTGACGAGCGCTGCCACATTGGCAGTACTCAACGTCAATGATGCCCCCGCCGGCGCACTCACCATCACTGGCACCCCCACGGAAGATCAACAGCTCACCGTTGTTTCCACCCTGGCCGATGCCGATGGCCTGGGCACGCTCAGCTACCAGTGGCTGCGCGCCGGCAGTGCCATCAGCGGCGCGACCGGCACCACCTACACGCTCGGCGATGCCGATGTGGGCAGCGCCGTCAGCGTGCGCGTGCGCTACACCGACGGCCAGGGCCATGCAGAGGAAGTCATCAGCGCTGCCACCGGCGCTGTGGCCAACGTGCCCGATGCCCCCACGCTGGGAGCGTCTTCGTTCACTGCCAATACCACGACGCCCTATCCCACCGAACACAGCACAACGCCCATCCCCGTGACCATGGCTTCGCTGCTGAGCAGCCTGACCCTGCAAGATGCCGACGGCGATCTGTCCGGGCTGAAGGTGGCCTCCCTCGCCAGCGGCACCTTGACGGTGAACGGGGTGAGCTACTCCAGTGCAAGCCTGGCGAGTGTGCCCACTCTCACTGCGGTCAGCAACGTGAGCTGGACGCCCGGCACCGGCAACGACCTCAACGGCCTGGCCACCGCCTTCACGGTGCGTGCACTGGACTCGACGGGATTGACGTCATCCACGGCCAACGTGCAGTTCAATCTCACGCCGGTGAATGATGTGCCGGTGCAGACCTTGGCAGCGGACTCTTCCGACGCAACAGGCCGGGTGGCAGGCTGGACCAGCGTTGTTAAAACTCCTGTCACCATCACCTTTGCCGACATCTTGACAAGATCCCTCGCGCAAGGACTGTTATCCGATCCGGACGGTATCAGTGACATCGTGGCCTTCCGGGTCACTGCGGTGAATACGAACTTCACCACGTTTACGGTTGGTGGTACGCCTTACACCAACACCTCCGTCAGATCCAGCACCAGCGTTGCCCTGATCACCGAGACCGCCAGCGCCGTCTGGACACCGCTCGAGACAGTGGCTGCTGGCTATACCAACGTCATCCGCGTCGTTGCCATCGATGCTGCCGGCACCAGTGCCAACCCCAACATCACCCGGACCAACTCCTTCAACGATACAGAGGCCTCGAGGGCCGCGGCGATCCGCCTCCAGATGACGGCCACCAAGAGCCTCGAGCTCTCGGTCACCGCCGCAGAAGACGGTATTGGCTCCCTTGCCATGGGGGACGGGGTTGCGTCAGGAGCCAGCAGCGGCAGTGAGCTCAGCCTGACGTCGGCGGTGGAGGAACCCCTCGTATCCCTCGTGGGGTCGCCGACGGCGTTCACGTTCAGCGACCTGGTGGCGTGAGGTGGCGGAGCAGCGTCAGTGGCAGTTCGCGCATGGCTCGGTGCAAATGAGATGACACAGCATCAAACGCTCGACACACAGATCCTTCAACTGATCGTCGCCATGTTCAACGCCGCGCCCGGCGCAGACGTCCTTGCCGAGCTGCGCAGCGCACTGACGGGCGGTGAGAGTGTCGAGGCGCTGACGCGCAATCTTGTGCGAACAGACGTCTTCAGGTCGCTTTATCCCGACTCGCTCGACACCGTGGAATTCTCTGCAAAGTTTGCTCTGAGTGTGCTGGGATCAGAAGTAGGTCCCTCGCAGTTGGCCTCGGCCATTGGGGAGATTGCCGCGCTGCAGCGGCTCGGGCTCGACAGGGCACAAACCATGCTGCGGGCCATCGATGCCCTGTTGACCGTGGCGCCAACGAGTGCCGAGTGGGGCAAGGCACGCCAGGCCTTCGAGAACAAGGTCAAGGTGGCAGCGTACTACTCGATCGAGAGGCTCAAAAGCGCACAGACGCTCGAGGAACTCCAGAAGGTGGTCGAGCCGGTCAACAGCAGTCCATGCTCTGTCGAAGCAGCCATCCGGCAGATTGACGGCCTGCCATCCAGCCACGTCATCCTGGTGGTGTTGCCTGATTTGCAAACGGACACCGGCGTCACCAACACCTTGAAACATGGCGGGCTTACCCGGGACAACACAGTCGGTATCTCGGGGACGGTGTCGGATCCAGACAACGTGACCGCAGTTGAGGTGCTGGATGGCGCCATTGTGCTGGGCAGGACGTCGGTGTCCGAAGACGGCACCTGGCAATTCACTACCGCGGCCCTGGCCAATGGCGAACACGCATTGACTGTCCGCACCCTTGGCTCCGCGTGTGCTGCCGTGACTTCATCGCCGATTGTCTTCTGGGTAGATGCCACTGCTCCGGTGTACCTGGCCAGTGCCAACGTGGCTGAAAACTTTCCCACCAACGCGACAGCCTACACCCCGACAGCCCGTGATAACGTGGCTGTCACCGATTACGCCCTTGACACCAGCGTGGCCGACAACGCCAGGTTCAGCCTCGACACCACCACAGGCGCGCTGCGTTTCATCGCCAACCCCGACTTCGAGTCCCCTGGCAGCGCTGCCGGCAGCAACAGCTACACCGTCAAGATCACAGCCAGCGATGCCGCTGGCAACAGCGCGGGGCAGACGGTGACCATTAACGTCACCGACGTAGACGAGTTCGATGTGTCGGTGCCGGCGGATGCCAACACCGCCACCGATGGCATCAGCGAGAACGTGGCCGTAGGCACTGCCGTGGGCATCACCCTCCGTGCCAGCGATGACGATGCCACCCGCAACGTGGTGAGCTACACCTTCACCGACGGTGGCAACCCCGATGGGCTGTTTGCCATCGACAGCAGCAGCGGCGTCATCACCACCGCCAAGGCCATCGACCGCGAGACCCACGGCGCGACCCGCAGCATCACCGTGCTGGCCACCAGCGAAGACGGATCCACCAATGCCGCCAGCTTCACCATCGCCATCCACAACGACGCCACCGAGACGAGAACGCTGTCTGTCGATCTCCTCAATGGCGGCGGCACGGTTTCACGGGTCGAAAACACGCCCAGTGCTTCAGACACCGCCGTGGTGGCCCGCCTGCGGGCAACGGGTGAGGCGGCCACTTTTGCACCCGGTGTGTTGTCGTGGCACCTGGTGTCGGTGAATGGAAGCCCAGCAACGGACGCGGCGCGCTTCACCCTGGACCCTGACGGCACTCTCCGCTTCAACGCGGCCAACTACGAAGAAGCCTTCCTGCATGGCCGACGCCAGGAAGGCACCGAAGACGTTGACAACGACTACACCGTGGCGGTGGTGTTGCGTGACATAGACGGCAATGCATCGACCCAGACCGTGGTGCGTGTTCAAGTGCAGGACAACGACGACGAGACTTTGCCCGGCACGCAAACCATCGATGCCACCGATGTGCGGACCGCCGTCGATGAACACACCGGCAGCGGCGCGGCCACCCCCGTGGCCGTGGCCCAGTTGACGTTTGCGAATGCCATCGGCCTGGCGCACTGGTCTTTGCCTACCACGGCGACGGCAGCGGGCTTCAGCGTCTCGGACACGGGTTCGGTGGTATTCACCCCACCCAACCGCGAAGCCGCCGAGTTCGACGGCCGCGATCGCAACAACCCTGACGACTGGTTGTTTTCTGCCCTGGTGACCGGCATCGACGACGATGGCAACGTGGAGGAGCGCACCGTGTCGGTGCGCTTGGACAACGTTGTCGAGGGCACAGGCCTGCGCTTCAACGAAGCGGACAACCCGGTTGCCGTGGCCGAAAGCACGGACGTGCCGGCCGTACCGGTAAAGGTGTTGAGCGTGCAAGGCGCCATTGGCACGGTCACCTGGGTGCTGTCCGGCGCCGACAAAGACCGCTTTCAGCTCGGGGCCGACGGCATCAGCCTGAACCTGGCGACCTCGGACTTTGAGGCTGGATGGAACGATGGCACACGCGGCGCCGGCCACGATGACGATGACAACACCTATTCCGTGTCGGTGACGGCCATTGACCGCGAAGGGCAGCAGATCACGCGGGCCCTTGACGTCAACGTCACCGATGTCGTCGAGACTCCCACCGGTACCGGCGTTGCCGGCTTGGTGCATGCCACCACCGTGGGTAGCGATCGCAACGCCACCGTCACCGCAAACATCGCCGAGAGCACGGCACCCACCCTGCTGGGCACGCCAGTGTTCACCGGTGCCATTGGTGCGGTGACTTGGCGAGTGCTGGGCCAAAGCGACGGACGGGCCAACGACTTTGATGAAGAAGACATGGTCTTCGACGCAGAAGGCCGGGTGTACCTGAACGCGCTGGACTTCGAGAACCCAGCCGGCAGGGCTGGAAGCAATGCCTATCAGCTGGGCCTGCTGGGCTTGGACAGCGACGGCAATGAGCGCCAGGTGGTGTGGAACATTACCGTGGTGGACCGCCCCATGGCCATTGCCATCACCACGGCCGATGCCAGCGTGCCGCTGACCACCACCACCCAGGCCAACGGCAACCTCCGCAGCAGCGTGTCGGTGCTGGAGCGCGTGGGCAGCGACACCTCTGCCTACGTGTTCAACGCGCAGCTGGATACGGCAGCAAGGTTTGACAGCCCGGCAGGCACGGCCTTGGTGTGGACGGTGGACAGCACCTACAAAGACCATGCGCTGTTCACCTGGAACGACACGAACAAAACCTTGACCCTGGCAGCCAAGGACCGCGAAGACTCGCGGAGCTCCGAAGGAACCAGTGTGTACAGCGTGCGCCTGGTGGCTACCGACAGGCGCGATGGCACTGCACTGCAAGTGGCGCAGCACGAGCTGGCCGTCACCATCGACGACGTATTGGAGAGCAGAAACCTGGTGATCGGTGCTGACATCGACAACGTGGTCTATTCGTTCGCAGAAGGCGAAGACGCCGTCGTCGGTGTCTTCAGCCTGGCCAACACTTCCGATCTGCCCGTCGGCAAGGTGACGTGGACGGTGGAAAGCGATAACCGGTGGATGTACTACGTGGAAGAACTGCCCGGCAACACCTTCCGGGTGAGCATGCCGGGGCTGGATCGCGCTGAACTGGGGGGCTCACACAGCTTCACGGTGCATGCCACCGATGCGCAGGGTAATACCGACACCGAGCTGGTGAACGTTGAGCTGCGCAGTGCGCCTTTCCAGCTGACCAACCCGACGGTTGTTGAGATCCAGGAAGGCGTTGCAACCAGCCTGGCACTGCGGGTGGACACCCTGCCCGGCACTGGGGTGACCTGGTCAGTGCTGAGCAGCGCAGACGATCTGAACAAGCTGCTGCTGACCCAGCCCAATGCCGACGGGGTGGCTGAGCTCAAGGTGCAGGACTACGAATCACTCGTCACCAATGTCGAGGGTCACCGCGGCTACCAGGTGACGCTGGTGGCCACATCGGCTGATCTGGACTACATCGCGCGCAAAGTGATCGAGGTTCGGGTGACCGACGCGCCCATTGTCATTGCCCCCAGCAAAGGCACGCCCGACCCAGGCAACCCCGCAGTGCAGGTGCTGCAGATCGCCGAGAACGTCGACACCAGCAGCAACGATGCCATCGTGACCACGCTGGCCCTGCGTGCGCTGGCCACTGACGACACCCTGACCGGCACGCTGCGTTGGCGGCTGGAAGGGAGTGACACCGCCCGCTTCGAGCTGAATCAGGCCACCGGCCACCTGCGTCTGAAGACTCAGAACTTCGAGCACGAGGACCCGGCCAATCCGGACCCGGCAGCTGACGACACGTATGAAGTCACGCTGGTGGCCGAAGACATGGCCGCCGATGGCACCACCGTCCTGCAGAGTGCGCGGCAGGCGTTTCGGGTGGAGGTGCAGAACCTTGACGAGGATGATCGCTTCTTCCTGATCACCCTTGGGCCGGACGACTGGTCGAGCACCGATCCCTACAACCGCGATGAGACCGAAGCCATCGTGGTGCAACTTGGGACTTTCGGCGACGCCCCGAATGGGGCGATCACCTGGTTGGTGACGCTGACGAACGGCGGCACCGCATTGCCCGGTGAGGCGTTCACCGTCAGCAACAACGTGCTGACGATTCATCCGCTGGACTGGGAAGCCTATGGCTCCATTGATGACGGCCGCATAGTCGTCAGCATCGATGGCCGCGACGAGGAGGGGACGCTCTCTGGTGGCGGTTTTTCCGGCGCTGTGGGCTTCACCCTTCGCACCGTCGACGTCAACGAGCCGCGCACGCTCACTCTTCAGCGCTTGCCCACGGGCCCCCTGCTCTGGAATGAAAACGACACCACGGTGTCGTGGGTGCCTGAGGGTGTCCTGGCCACCTTGCCGAACGGCGCCCGGCCATCCTTGCCCGCCACGCCCTACTCGTTCAGCAAGGTCGATTCCGGCAGCGCCGGCAGCTTTGGCGCAGACCATGCGCGCTTTGCGGTGAACGCCGGCACGGGTGCCGTGACATTGCTTGCGCCGCTGGACCGCGAGTCGCCCGTTGACGCCGACGCCGACAACACCTACCACGTCACCCTGCGTGTGCAGGATCAGGACGGCAACTCGGCAACGCACACCCTGGCGGTGCAGATCGCCGGGGTGGATGAGCCCGCCACCCTGCAGATTCAGCGTGGCGGCGTTGCGCTGGCCGACGCGGCACCGATCACCCTGTCGGAAAACGACTTCTTCACCACCACGCTGACGGCCGTGGCATCCCCCACCACCCCGGCCCGCGGCGCCCTGCACTGGAGCCTGGTGGGTGAAATACCGGAGGGCCTCGAGATCAACCCTTCCACCGGCGTGCTCAGCTGGACGGGGGCCAACCACGAGGCGACCACTGGCGGCATGGTCACCGCCACCGTGCGCGTGACCGACAGCGACATCGGGCCTGGGGGCTTTTCCCCCAACGAGGCCACCGAAACCATCACGTTCCAGATCGCGGACCGCGCTACCGAGGTGCAGGTCGCCGGCGGCTATCGGCAAGTGCTTGCCGAGCGCACTGACTTCCAGGTGGCCGTGAGTCTGGTCGATGACGGCTCCAGCACGCCCAGAGCCGACGTTGTCTGGTCGCTGGCCGGCGAGGATGCCAACGACTTCGTGTTCGACGGCAGCACCCTGCGCTGGAACACCGCGGGCAACGGGGGCCTGCCTGACCACGAAACGCCGAAAGACGGCCCGACCAGCACGGGCGGCGACAACGTGTACCAGGCCACCCTGGTGGCCACCCAGGCAGGCACCAGCGTTGAGTTGGCGCGCCAGTTCTTTCAACTGAGTGTGAGCAACTTGACGCTGGCAGCCTCCATCACTGCGGATGAATACTCGGTGGGCATCGCCTTCAATACGGAGGCAACACGGTCGGTTGCGACGCTGTCCAGCATTTTCATCAGCAACCCCGAGGAAGGCGGGGCGGCAGAGCTCCAGTGGGACATGGCACGCATGACCGCGGCCGGTTGGCAGTTGGATGGCGACCCGACCATTCGCCGAATTGAAGGCACCAACACCTACAGCAGCTTCACCTTTGTGCCGGCCGAAGCCGGCTCCACGACGGGCGGTGTGATTACCTATTACGTCAACCCGGCCTATGCCGCCACGCCTGGGTATCGAGCGCTGGCCAGCGGCCAGGGGCCAACGACCGACCCTGTCACGCTGGCCTTGGTGGGCGGCACCAGCCTGGTTCGTGGCTTTGTGATCGAAGGAGTGGAAGATCTGCCTGAGATTTCAGCCAGGCCCGGCGGCGGCACCGCCAGTGGCGTGGTGGCCACGCTGGCTGAGGACCCGGGCGTGCGTCTGGAGTTGACGGCGGAAATGCTCGTCAACCTCACCGGTGCCTCTGATCCCGATCGTGGCGACACGGTCAACGTGTTCGTGGTCACCGATGTCAATGCCAGCTTTGGCACCTTGCTGATTGGCAAGAGCCTGGCCGAGGCCACGCCCTGGCGCGCTGCTACCGCCACCGACCCAGGCAACTGCCAGATTGGCAGAACCGAAGCAGGAGACAACTATTACCTCGGCTACTGGTTGCCCGCGGAAAACGCCACCGGCAGCGTGACGGCAATGCGGGTGCATGCCCTGGAAACGAGTTTTCCTCAGATATACAGCTTTGACGATCCCAACACGGTTGCCAGCGCCCTGGCGGCGCTGAACAAACGCTCTGTCAACGGCTTCGATGTCCAGGTCAGCGTCACTGCGGTGAATGACGCGCCCCGGCTCTCGTTCTTCGAGTCCGAGGTGGCCGTGGAGGCGGGCCAGTCCGTGAGGGTGAGCGAGGATCTGGTCTGGTCAGACCCGGACAACCCCACGCCGGCGGCGCTGACGGTGGCGTTCATCAACGGCTATCGCCCGGGGGTGGACAGCCTGTCGGTGGCCGAGGAGGACCTGGAAGACACGGGCCTGCAGGCCGTCTGGGACGACGACGAGGGCACGCTGGTGATCTCAGCCCAGACCGGGCAGACACCGGCGGAGCTTGCCTGGGGCAATGTGCTGGAAGCGATCCAGTACACCCATGCCGCGACGACTGACACCAGAACCACTCTCGAACTGCAGTTCACGCTGCAAGACCCTGGTGGCTTGACCGACACGGCCGGTCTGACGCTGGCCTTCGCAGCCCCGGCTGCGCCCGCCCCCGTGCCCACCAGCACCGGCCAGGGCAGTCTGCAGTCCGTAATGGCGGCCCCCCTCGTGCAACTGGCAGGCGTGGCGCCGGTCTTGGCCTTCGGCGACCTGTCTGTCTGAGATTCCCCGGCGGGCCCGGCGCCGGGTCACCTCTCAGGCGATGCGTCGCACCGCCGCTCCGGGCAGGGCGGTGGTCACCTGATTCCGGCCCCGCTGCTTGGACTGATACATCGCACTGTCGGCACGCGCCAGCCACTCCTCGGCGGTCTCGTGCAGCCAGTGCTCGGCCACTCCCAGCGACACCGTGACCGGGGCGGCCAGATGCACCAGCGCCTGCGCCAGCAGTTCGCGCAGCTCCTCGGCCAGCAGGCGCGCCGATTCCATGGTGGTCCCACTGGCCAGCACCACGAATTCATCGCCGCCCATGCGGAACAGGCTGTCGGTCAGGCGTATGCGGGCCGCAATGGTCTCGCTGACCGTGCGCAGCACGGCATCTCCCACCGCATGCCCCTTCTGATCATTCACCCACTTGAAGTTGTCCAGATCAATCATGATGGCCGACATGGGCTCGGACGTGCGCCGGCGCAGCGCCACAAGATGCTCGAGCGACTTGTGCAGGGCGCGGCGATTGCCAGCTCCGGTCAGCGGATCCTCCGTTGCCAGCTGCAGCAGCTGGTCGCGCTGCCGGTTGCGCTGGTCGGCGAAGGCATAGGCGAACAGGATGCAACCCAGAACCGAGAGAAAGAACTTGGCGAAATCGAAGCCGCTGAGGTCGGCATGGAGCGTGATGGCGCTGACAAGCAGCGTCGCGCCGGTCAGGCGCAGGGCCGTCTTCGGCGGGGTCAGGAAGAAGGCCGCGATGAGCACCGGGTAGAGGAAATACAGGTCGCGCGGGCCAAGGAAGTAGAGATTCGCCACCATGCCGGAAAGCGAGAGCACCGCGATGCAGAGTCCCGGAACCTCCGTGCGGCGCGTGCGCCAGACATAGGCAAAGACCAGCGAGGAACCGATCACCCCGATGGTGTCGACCAGGCCCACCGCCCAGTCGCCCAGGCTGAAACGCATCACGGCGAACGGCAGCAGGCCGATCACCGAGATCATGGAAAGTACGAGGACGATGACCTCTTCGGAGGTTCTTGTTTGCATGAGCGCCGCCACGTGGAGATTGACGGGGCCGATCTTACCGGGATTTGGACAATTTCCCACCGTGTAGGAAATTTGCCATATCAGGGCGCATTGCGCTGCTGCATGCGGTTCATGCGCTCGGCCTCGAGCTCGCGGAAACGAGCCATTTGTTCCGCTGTCAGCACCGGTGCCAGCAGGGCTTCCGCCTGTGCCTGCATCTGCGCGCGGCGCTGCTGCATGCCCTGGCCTTGGCCACCGCCTTGGCCGCCACCCTGTCCCGGGCCGCCCTGGGCACCCTGGCTCTGCCCTTGCCCGCCGCCCTGACCGCCACCCTGACCGCCGCCTTGCCCACCGCCCTGCCGCATGCCCTGCATCGCCGCCATCTGCTGTTCGTTGATCTGCGCCATGGCGGCACGGAAGGCGGGCTCCTGCTCCGAAGTAATCGCCAGCGCCTGGATCAGCTGCTGCACGCGCGCCTCGGGGTTCATGCGCATGCCTCCGCCGCCCCCAAGGCCGGGACCGCCACCCGCACCACTGCCAGGCTGGGCCAGGAGCGCCGTACCGGCAAGGGCGAGGCATAAGGAAGTGAGCAAGGCGAGCAAGGTGATTCTCATAATGGGACTCCTATTTTGATCAATTAATGTGCAATTGCGACAACGCTACTCCTCTGCCGCGCGCTTGCAAGCCTGGACGCGATCCAGTGCGGCAAGGCAGTGACAGCCTTACATGGCTTCCAGCTGTTCGCTCTTCTCCAGCCACTGCAGTTCCACCGTGTCCGACTCTGCCTTGAGCCTGGCCTGCTGCTGCAGCAAGCTGGTCAGATCCTTCTTGCGGGCCTCTTCGTAGAGGCTCGCATCCCCCAGCTGAGTTTCCACCTGCGCCAGCTCGGCATGCAGCTTCTCCAGGCGTTGTTCCAGCCGCCGAATCTCGTTCTTCAGCGGCGCCAGCTGCTGGCGCGTGGCAGCGGACTGCTGGCGCTGCTCCTTGCGATCGCCCTTGCGCTCGGCCCCGGCATCCTGTGGTCGCGCTGCCGTGCCCGTGCTGCCCTTGCTGTTCTCCTGCATCCATTTCTCATAGTCGTGCAGGTCACCATCGAATTCCTGGCAGCGGCCGTGATGGATGGAATGGAACTCGTCCACGGTATTGCTGAGCAGATGGCGGTCGTGAGAGACGATCACCAGTGCCCCGGTGAAGCCCTGCAGGGCCACGGTCAGGGCGTGGCGCATCTCCAGGTCGAGGTGGTTGGTCGGCTCGTCCAGCAGCAGCAGATTCGGGCGCTGCCACA
>JACCDW010104436.1_pt1 | contig 21636 bp, 16 predicted proteins | sample 7449781 | NCBI WGS metagenome assembly JACCDW01 (sample SAMN15323449, study PRJNA562643) | freshwater metagenome | isolation source: river surface water | place: USA:Blue River Watershed | collected 2017-08-18
CTCAGATGTCCCTTTCAAATCCTAAGATCGCTATTACAGGCTTCGCCCTTGAGGCAAATGCTTTCTCTCCAGTGTCCATACGCGAGGATTTCACTCGTTCATGTTGGCGTGAGGGAGCGGAGATCACCGAACTCGCTCGGCAGACAAGTAATCTACCGGCTGAGGTAACTGGTTTTTACGCGCGAATGGATCAGTTAGGCGCATGGACACCGGTGCCGACTATTGTCATTGGCGCACCTCCTGGAGGTCCCGTGACACGGGAAGTTTGGGAGGAGTTCATGTCCAAACTGGATAAGAGCTTGCGTGCGGCACTTCCTGTGGATGCGGTATTCGTAGCGAATCATGGTGCGTCGAGTGCAGAGCATCTAGACGATACGGAAGGCGACATGATGGAGCTCATTCGTTCCATCGTAGGACCAAATATCCCTATTGTCGCCACACATGATCTCCACTGCAACGTATCAGAACGCACTGTAGACGCCCTAGATGCATTGATCAGTTACCGTACCAATCCGCACGTCGATCAGCGCGAGCGTGCAGCTGAAGCTGCAGACCTTTTGAAAGAGATTTTTGGCGGTATGAAAACGCAAAAAGCGTTTATTCGTCTGCCCATTACACCGCCTTCGGTCACATTGCTTTCTGCTCGAGGTCCGTATGCAGATTTGATCAAGATGGGGACGGCTATGATGCAAAAGCCAAGTGAGGGTCCGATCGCGAACGTGTCGGTCTCGGCTGGTTTCGTCTTCTCGGATCTGCCAAAGTGTGGAATCACCATTTGTGTGACTTCGCGTGGTGATTTGGTGGCTGCCCAACGTTGTGCGTTAAAGATTGCGCGCGCTGCATGGGCGGACCGAGCGCGCTATGTGCCGGACATGCTCGAAGTGCCTGAGGCGGTTGCCCGCGCGCGCGAGACAAAAGTACCGCTGTTATTCGCCGATGTGGCGGATAACCCCGGTGGAGGAGGGCGAGGTAATACTGCTTGGATGCTTAAAGCTTTCAACGACGCAAAGATTCCAGGTGTCGTTTTGGGAGTGTTTGTTGATCCACAACTGGCGCAAGCTTGTCATGCGACAGGTGAGGGCAAAGAGTTTGATGCTGTCTTTAATGCAACTGAGAGCCAGTTCTCGAAGCGTTATGAGGCGCGTGCTCGTGTGATCAAGCTGTCAGACGGCGAAGGTACGGGCCGACGAGGAGTCATTGGAGGAAAGAAGTTTTCTCTCGGACCATCGGCACTGATAGAGCTTGTTGGAACAGGTACACGAGTCGTTGTGGGTAGTTTGCGTCGACAGCTATGTGAACCAGCTATGCTCGAAATGCATGGGCTAGACATATCAAAGATTCGTATCTTGATCGTCAAGAGTCGTGGTCATTATCGCGCTGGATTCGACGAATTTTTTACGGAAGACCGAATCTTAGACGTTGACAGCCCTGGTCTCACTACGCCTAATTTAAAGAATGTTGACTTCAAACGGCTCCCGAGACCCGTCTGGCCGATTGATCAACACGCCATCTTTACCGAGCCCTCTTGGGCAAAAGGTTTGTCGTGATTTACCGAGGTGTGATGGTTGGGTAAGGACCGTCTTGTAGAGCGTGTCGTTCAAGCACCGCGCGCGCTACCTGTTTGCGGCTGATCTTTCCTTGCGGATTACGCGGTAACGCTGCCAGTGCGACGAACAGGCGAGGGCGTTTGTGTTTAGACATCGTCTCGAGCAGTTCCATGCACTGTGCTTGCCATCCCTCTTGGGCACCCTCGGCGACTGCAATAATGATCTCGCCCCAATAGTCAGACTCTAGCGATGTCACGCATATTTGACCGCATAGTGCATTGGCGGCGAGAGCAACTTCTATCTCGTCAGGGTTGACGCGATACCCGCCGGTCTTGATCACATCCGCAACCCGTCCAGTCAAAATTAAACGCCCCGCCGAATCGACATAACCAAGGTCGCCCGTGCTGTGCCAACCCTCTGGCTGATGCGGTTTAAAACCGTTCGCATCGATGAGCCCCGCCGACATATGCGGTGCACGCAATAAGATCTCGCCGTGGGGTTCGTCTTCGGACAGTGCCTCTTGAGTTTTTATCTCGACACCACTGGCAGGCCAGCCTACACATGCGCCGGGGGGGATGTCAGGATTCGTCAGGTAATCATGCGTCGCACTCGGCTCTAGAACGGTGATCGGATTGATGCATTCTGACTTGCCGTAGGTGATGCGCACTTTAGGGCCAAACATTGCGCACGCACGTTTGTACAGTGCCGGAGTGAGGGGTTGAGTGCCCGTAAATATGCAGCGCACATGAGTGTACGTGGTGTGTGCAAGACCAGAGGTGATTTTTGCTAATACGGTTGGCGGCGCAAAAATCGCATCAATAGCATTGGCGTCAAGTAGAGGTTTGATTTTTTCGATATCAACACCGTCGTGCAGAACAATAGTCGCGCCATGATCGAGCCATGCAAACGTAAGCAGCGATGCGCCGTGGACAAAGGGCGTCATCAGTAATATTTTTTGTCCTGGGCTGGGGATAAATGGAAGTGATGCTTTGAGTAGTTGCTCTCCCGCCCAGCGCGCCTGTTGTGTGTATAGAACACCCTTTGGCTTACCGGTCGTTCCTGATGTAAATAGGATCCGCGCAGACGCATTGGCTGAGCAAGGGGGGATTGATTGGGTTGGTCGGCTAGCCGTTTTGAGATTGTGTACCGGTATACATTTCAGCCCGAGTGTTTGAAGCTCGTTGACTCTGCTTTCCAAACATACTACGGTCTGCGCTCCTGCTAATTGGGTGCACCATTGCAGCTCGTCTGTGGTGTAGCCCCAACTGAGAGGCGTTTCGCATGCTCCGGATAAACGTACCCCGTACGACACCCACACAGCGTCGGTACTGTTCGGAATGAGGGTTCCAACGGGATCTCCCTCCTGTACGCCTTGCTCGCGCAAGTAGGCGGCAAGGGCATGTGCACGCTGATTCAATTCAGTGTAGGTCAGGGAGTTCCCGAGGCCATCTATCGCCGCCGTTTGTTGAGCAAAGCGTTGGGCCAGCACCTGGAGCTGTGTTGACCATGCGATAGGGGTTAATGTGTGTGTTTTCGTGTTCATAGACTTAGTGTAATGGAGCATAGGTTTCACCTCGATTTTATGATTCAATCCGAAGTGAGACATTTATTGCGATTCACTCTCTAACACTCAATAAAGGAATAGCATGACAACAGAGAAAAGTAGCCATGAGACTAATGAGCAAGTTGTGGCTCAGCCCAGTCGTACGCGTCGTTCTCTTGTGGGTGTAGCAGCTATCTCGGCTGTCGGCGCTGGCCTGGGTTGGCCGCAGATTGGTCAAGCCCAGGGTGCTTATCCAAACCGCCCTCTAAAGATTGTGATCCCATGGCCGCCAGGCCAAGCGACTGATTTGGTGGGACGCGCTGTTGCGATGGGATTGACCAAGGTGCTTGGACAAACTGTTGTCGCGGATAACAAGGCTGGCGCAGGTGGAATGATTGGCACCGATGCTGTCGCCAAGTCTCCAGCAGATGGCTACACGATCCTGGCCGCATCCGCAGGGCCTGTATCAGTCGCCCCATTACTGCAAAAAACGCCATACGACGTCGCCAAGGACTTAACGCCGATTGCTTTAACTGGTTTGTCCCCTTATGTGCTGGTGACGAATCCTAAATTTCCAGCGAAAGACGCTGCCGAATTCGTCAAACTGGTCAGGGCAAGTCCGAACAAAGACACGTTTGCCTCTTGGGGCACCGGCGCGACAGCGCACTTGGTGGCTGAGGCTTTCAATGCGGCCTTGGGGTTAAAGGCTGTGCACGTGCCCTATAAGGGCTCCTCTCCGGCATTAGCTGATGTCTTGGCTGGGAGGGTCGATTACTGCTTAGAGACTGCTGCGGCAACGATGCCCTTCGTTAGGGATGGTCGATTGAGAGGCCTAGGCGTCTCATTAGAGAAGGGCAGCGTCGTCACACCCGGTGTGCCTGCGCTTGCCACAGCCGTGAATATTCCTGGATTTAACTTAGGTGCATGGGCCGGTGTGATGGGTCCCGCCGGCATGCCGGCTGACGTTGTCGCACGCCTTTCAAAGGCCGTGCGTGAGGTGATGCAGTCCGAGGATATCAAAGAAGTGTTTATGCGGATCGCGATTGAAATCGATTTCCGTGAACAAGCCGAGTTTAAAAAATATCTTGAAGCGACTCGCGTTCAGTTCACGGATGTGATCAAGCGCAACAACATTAAGCTCGAAGGTACCTAAGGAGGAGTGAGCCTACATTAAACCGCTTTGTGCGTTAGAAGCCCCGATGTTGCGCTGCAACATCGGGGCTTTTCTGTCATAAAGTTGCTACCGTTCCCACTTATATCGAGTTTAAGCCTCATTTTCTCCTTGCATGCTGAGATTATTGTTCCAGTTTGTACTGTGGGTACTCCCGCCGCAGATGGGTCATCTTATAGAATAGAATTACCCAACTACATGACTGAAAAGGTTCAAAAAATGACCGGGGAAGCGACATGAGTGAAATGCGTTTTGAGCAACCAAAGACGGCCGAGGCAGCATCCGCCTTATTGGCAAGCACACAAGGCTTGGCGAAAGTTCTCTCGGGTGGAACAGACCTCTTGATCCACATGCGCAACGGCAATGTGAAGCCGGAGCTCGTATTGGATGTGAAGGGCATCGCCGAGATGAATGCGATCACGATAGAAAACGGTGGTTACCGTTTCGGTGCTGCAGTGTCGTGTATGCAGCTCCTAGAAAACAAGGCGTTCGCCGAAACGTGGCCCGGCGTCATTGATGGTGCAAACCTCGTTGGTTCAATCCAAGTGCGTGGACGTGCAACGGTCGCAGGCAATTTATGTAACGCTTCGCCGGCCGCTGACACCGTGCCCGCAATGATTGCAGCGGGTGCGATTGCGAGTGTGGTGGGGCCCGCTGGTCGCCGCGAAGTTCCGGTCGAGCTTATTCCCGCTGGTCCCGGTAAGACGACGCTCGCAAAAGGTGAGCTGATCGTCTCATTTTTCCTGCCAAAGCGTGCCCCAAATTCGGGCGACGCTTATTTGCGCTTCACACCACGCTCCGAAATGGATATCGCAGTAGTCGGTGTCGGTCTGAACCTCACGCTTGACGAAAAGGGTGTCTGCACAACGGCCCGTGTGAGCCTGGGTGCTGTGGCTGAACGTGCACTGCTCGTGCCGGAAGCTGCGGCTGCACTGATTGGTACAAAGGTCGATGACGCTGCATTAACAAAGCTTGCGGCCGCGGCCAGTGCCGCTGCGCGCCCAATTGATGATAAGCGTGGTACCAAAGAGTTTCGAATCAAAATCGCTGGTGTGTTGGCAAGACGCGCTGCAGAAAAAGCGCTCGCTCGCGCCAAGGGGAACAAATAAAAATGGCTAAGCAACATGTATCGACAGTAATTAACGGCGACCCCGTCGAGTTTTTATGCGAAGCAAACAAGTCGTTGCTAGACGTACTGCGCAACGATTTAGGCATGACAGGCACAAAAGAAGGTTGCGGCACCGGCGACTGTGGTGCGTGCAGTGTGACGCTTGATGGTCGACTGGTTTGTTCTTGCCTTGTGTTAGGTGTTGAGGCTGCAGGTAAGTCAGTGCAAACAATCGAAGGGATGGCAAACGGTGAGCACCTGCACGTGCTGCAACGTAAGTTTCTTGAACACGCTGCACTGCAGTGCGGTATCTGCACGCCCGGGTTTTTGGTTGCTGCACGCTCGCTGCTAGAGCGCAATCCGGACCCAACTGAGGAAGAGGTGCGCTTTTGGCTAGCCGGCAACCTATGCCGTTGTACCGGCTACAACAAAATCATCGAAGCCGTGCTCGATGCAGCACGTGAAATGCGGGGAGCCTGATTATGTTGACCAATACAAAGAACACACATCAAACACTTAAGTCCGTCGGTACAAGCCCAGTCCGTCCCGATGGCGTGCCAAAGGTTACCGGCTTGGCGCAATACGGCGCAGACTACTCCCTCCCAGGAATGCTTTGGGCCAAAGTTTTGCGATCACCGCATGCACATGCTCGGATTCGTTCAATTAATACAGCCAAAGCACTCGCTTTGCCGGGTGTGAAGGCGGTGCTGACAGCCGAGGATCTGCCCAATCAGCCGTTTGATTACGTTGGACCTGAGCGTGTTGCAGTGAACTACTGGCACATGACACGCAATATTCTTGCGCGCGAGAAGGCGCTGTATGAGGGGCACGCAATCGCCGCGGTGGCAGCCACCACCGCAGCGATTGCAGACCAAGCTGTGCGTCTGATTGAAGTTGATTTTGAGGTGTTACCGCACGTAATCGACGTTGATGAAGCGATGAAACCGGATGCACCGCTTTTGTTTGAGGACATGATTCCGCGCGGTTTCGATCCTGCGCCGACTAAGCCCTCGAATATTTCAAAGCGTTTGGAATTCAAAGTGGGTGATCTCGAGGCTGGCTTTGCCTCAGCAGATGAAGTTGTTGAGATGAGCTTTAAGACGGCACCAGTGCATCAAGGTTATATTGAGCCGCACTCATGTTTGGCGCGTTATGGCGCCGATGGACAATGTGAGTTGTGGTCGTCAAGCCAAGGGCACTTCGTTGTTCGTGCGTACACTGCGAAATTGCTTGGTATCGATATCGGTAACTTGCTGGTACACCCCGCTGAAATCGGTGGCGGCTTCGGTGGAAAGACTGTCGTGTACGTCGAGCCGATTGCTTTAGCGTTGTCACGCAAAGCAGGGCATCCCGTGAAACTCATGATGTCTCGCGAAGACGTTTTCAAGGCGACAGGTCCGACATCGGGCGCCTCGATGACGGTCAAGATTGGCGTCAAAAAAGACGGAACGATCGTTGCCGCGGATGGTCTATTTAAATTCCAGGCAGGTGCGTTCCCTGGTTCTCCGGTGATGAACGCAACAATGTGCGCGTTTGCGCCTTACGTCATCCCCAATGCGCGTGCGATTGGCTTTGATGTGGTTTCTAATCGTCCGAAGTCAGCGGCATACCGTGCCCCAGGATCACCTATCTCAGCATTCGCTGTTGAAAGCGTATTGGATGTCTTGGCGCAAAAGATTGGTATGGATCCACTAAAGCTTCGTCTGAAGAACGCGGTGAAGGCGGGTTCTCCAACTGTTTGGGGACCGAAGCATTCGCACGATGGCTATGCGGAAACCATTCAAGCGCTCTTGGATCATCCCGAGTACAACAAGCCGTTGGGTAAAAACCAAGGCCGTGGCGTTGCGTCGGGCTTCTGGTTTAACGGCGGTGGTGAATCGACCGCCTCTGTACACATCAATGAAGATGGAACCGTGGTGATTGCGACGGGTAGTATGGATGTGGGTGGTTCGCGTGCATCGATGGCATTGATGGCTGCCGAGACCTTAGGAATTCCTTACGAGAGCGTGCGTTCCACCGTTGCTGACACAGCGTCGATTGGATACAACCACGTAACGGGTGGCTCGCGAGTGACTTACGCAACTGGAATGGTTGTGGTCGAGGCGTGTAACAAGATCATCGAAGAATTGCGTTTGCGTGCAGCGCTCATGTGGGATGTCGACGTCAAAGGCGTGATTTGGGAAGACGGTTATGCCAAGCCTGCTGACAAGAGCGTTGGCTCATTTGAGCCGCTGTCCTTGAAAGCGATTGCTGCGAAGCGTGCTGTGACGGGTGGTCCGATCGGTGTCGAGGCGTCGATTAACGCAGGTGGTCAGGCTCCTGGTTTCTCCACGCAATTCTGCGACGTTGAAGTAGATCCTGAGACCGGTGCCGTGAAGATCTTGCGCTTCGTGGCCGCACAAGACGTGGGTCGAGCAATTCATCCCAAGTACTGTGAGGGTCAGGTTCAGGGTGGTGTGGTCCAAGGTATTGGCTGGGCGCTGAATGAGGAATACATTTACGACAAGCAAGGACGCCTATCTAATGCGGGTTTCTTGGATTACCGTATTCCAGTCGCCTCCGATCTACCCATGATCGAAGCAATTTTGGTTGAGGTTCCCAATCCTAACCACCCCTATGGGGTTAAAGGTGTGGGCGAGGCAAATATCGTCCCACCAATGGCTGCAGTGGCCAACGCTATTCAGCGTGCGACTGGAACACGCATGACTGAGTTGCCGATGTCTCCACCCCGCGTACTCGCTGCGCTCGATGCAGATCGGAGCTAGTTCGACTTCGGCTCAAGTCGTCCGGGTCATGTTGACCGGCGGCTTTAGCCGGCGTTACACAAACGGTGTGCGTGAGTTTGAAGTGCAGGCAAGAACTGTCCGCGGCGTGATTCGGGCAATGGACGAGCTTTTCCCTGGTTTAGGCGAGCATCTTGAGGAAGAAACCTCAATTGCCATAGATGGCGTCATTCATGAGGTCGTCTACACCCAGATCATCCGCCCCGGCGGTGAAGTGTTTTTTATCCCTAGAATAGAGGGTGGTTAGTGCAAGAGCAGCTCACCGGTTGCCCAGTGTTCGTCGAGCCTCATTTAGATACGTTTCATTGATATAGGAATGCGCTTGCGTGCCTGCCCGTTTAGGCACATTTCGTAATAAGGCACTAATTTCAATGAGCGACTGAATCGACTCCGGATTTGCTTGTGCCTTTCTGGGGCAGATCTCGGCCTGTGTGTCTTTCTCCCAGGCGCGGTCAGCATACTCTGCTGTAATTCCAGTCTCGACAACAGCTATCTTCTGACAGCCTGCTTTATTCTCATAAAACCAGTCGTGTGCGCGAATAAACGCGCGCATGAACGCGACCACTGAATCATGGTTTGCCCGTGCCCAACGGCCGTCTATATTTAACGATGTAAATTGAAACCAAGGGTAACTATCGCGTGGTTCGCAGAGTGAGTTGTACCCTTGGTCAACGGCGATATAGTTAAGCGGCGCACCTTGCAATCCAGCGTCAATTTTTCCCTGCTGTAGCATATCCCAGCGGGCAAGGATCGGGCCGCATGCGACGATCTTGTAGTCCTGCGGGTAATGAAGACCATGGGATGCCATGATCTTCATGACTAGCGACGAGCTACCTGCTTCAATAGACGATACGCCGATCGTACGGCCGCGCAGATCTTCAAAGGTTTTTACATTTTTTCCGGATATGAATGAGAAGGGTAGGCGATTGATATTGCCACCGATGATCTCTAAGTTGCCACCACCCTCGCTATCTAAGATGATGTGTTCCGTGACGCCTAAAGCGATATCGAGTCGACCATCTTGTAGACGCCGCCACACCTCGTCAATAGGTTCGTGAAGATCAATGGTTACATCGAGCCCTTCTTCTTCAAACATCCCTTGGTGGGCTGCGATCCAAATGGGCATGTTGAAGTAGTTACGAGAAATCGCACCGAGCATGATTTTTTTCATGAAGAGACCTTTGGCCTAAAACATAGGCTGTACTGAGATATCGTTGGATGTTAACTTACGTTGAAGATAATGTTTGCTTCGCCACACGTCATTGCTATTAAGATCTATTTATGAATTCGACCCAAATCCAACAAGCAGTTGATCAACTATTACCTGCTTGGAATGCGCATGCGCGTATCGATTCGCTAAACGCTGACTGCAAACCACGGACGCGCTCTCAGGGTTATGCGGTGCAACAGGCGCTGTTTGACGCTTGTCAGGAAAAGGCCTTAGGCTGGAAGATCGCAGCGACTAGTGCTGCAGGCCAGCAACATATCGGTGTTAGTGGCCCACTCGCTGGTCGACTGATGCAGTCGCGCTGTTTGTCTGAAGCGGAATCGGTGAGCTTGAGTCGTAACGCCATGGCAGTCGCTGAGGCTGAATTTGCCTTTCGTCTTGGACGAGATGTGACTCGTCCGACTGAAGCTCCATTGGGCGTAAAAGAGGTAATGGACTGTGTGCAAGCCTTACACGTTGCGATTGAAGTTCCAAACTCACGCTTTGTGGATTTTGCGAAAGCGGGTGAGGCACAATTGATCGCAGATTTTGCTTGCGCGTGCTTTGTGGTGTTAGGTCGCGAAGTGACTGAAGACTGGCGCGCGGCAGATCTCGCAAGGCACCAGGTTAATGTATTGCAAAACGGTGTCAACGTGGCGACGGGTGTCGGCAGCAATGTGCTTGGAGATCCGCGCATTGCACTCACTTGGCTTGCCAATGAGTTGTTGGATCAGGGTATGCAGCTAAAAGCAGGGGAGATTGTGATGACGGGCACCTGCGTCGTGCCCGTACCAGTTAAAACTGGTGATCAGCTGATCGCTGATTTCGGTGTGTTCGGTCGCGTCGTAACTCGCTTTGGCTAATCAGGGATTGGGGCCCCAGGGCGCAGCGAGGAGCAGCTTGTTTTCTTGTTGCTGCAGCATGGGGCGCAGTTGCTTGGCAAAGTTCATGAATGCCTGGTCACCGTAGACGCCAGCCCAAAATGCGCGACGGTCGGCATCGTCGTCAAATTTCCAGAGATGGACGAGTTGATTCAGCGCGCCGATGTCGCCTGTGAAGTAGCCGCAAAGTTTTTGCGGGTGCTTCGACAATGCGGGCCAACCTTCGGCTTTGTATAGTGCAATGACGTCATTCATTTTTCCCACAGTGACGGTGTAGGTGCGTAGTTCGTAAATTGCCATATTTGTCTCCGATATAAATAATTAGGTTGTCAGTTGTTGTGCTTGTTGTGCGCCACGTATGAGCTTTCCGGGCAGTGCGCCCGTCGCAACGCCGTTTTGATACGTGATGACGCCAGATACGATTGTTGCCACGAAACCATCAGCGCTTTGGCCGAGACGTCGTCCGCCGGCTGGTAGGTCATAGACGATTTTTGGGCTGTGTAGTTTGAGTTTTTCAAAGTCGATGATATTGACATCCCCTTTGTAGCCAGGTTTGAGTACACCGCGATCATTGAGCCCCACGGTTGCAGCAGTATCTTGTGTTTGCCACTTCACGAGGTCTTTCAGAGGGATTTTCTCTCCTCGCACACGATCTCGCGCCCAATGTGTCAATAGGTAAGTCGGGAAGCTCGTGTCACAGATATAGCCGTAATGCGCACCACCATCGCTCAGGCCGGGCACTGTATCGCGATCTAAAAGCATCTCTCTTAAAACGTCGTGATTCTGATCCGCGTAGTTGTAGAGCGGACGGTAGAGCATTGCCGTACCGTCATTTTCAAGCAGATAGTCATAGGCGAATGCCGCTGGCTCTTGACCAACCCGTCTTGCGCGCGCGGCGATACTGTCCTCTGGCGCTGGCTCGTAGTTTGGTGGATCGCCGAGTGGATACAGGTTTTCGAAGTTTGCGACCCGTCGCTTGTACATTGCCTCCGTGTGCTCTTCGGCGAGAATTTGTGCCCGCACAGCTGGATCACGTAGCTGCTTAAGTCGCTCCTCCGGCTTCAGGATCTTTAGCGCCTCAAATGAGGGCAGTTGCGTGAATGGACACAGCGAGAGCGCAAAACTAAAAATCAGTGCAACCGGACGCGCACCAACTTGCGCTTTCATCTTTAAGCCGGCGTCTGTCGCGTTGTGCATGTGCTCCATCACGCGTCTCCAGCGGTCTGGAAGATGCTCGTGCTGCAGCAGTGTTAGGGATAGGGGGCGCCCAGACGCCTCGACGATTCGGCGCAGCATCGCGAACTCTGCGTCCACATCATCAAAGTCTGTCACCAACTGTAAGGTACCGAGACCAATTGACCCGAGGCCTTTCGCGATCGCGGTCAACTCATCTTCGGCGGCTCCGAGGCTAGGCGTCTGATGTCCGTCACTGCTTCGGTGCAAGATGGTGCGCGACGTGGAAAAGCCAAGGGCACCCGCTTTGACAGCCTCCGCTGCAAGGCGTGCCATTTCGATTTTGTCTTGTTGTGTGGCGGGCTCTCGCGCGGCACCCCGGTCACCCATCACATGAATACGTAACGGGGCATGACCGATTTGCGTCGCGATATCGATGTCGTATTGTCGCGCTTCAAGTGCGTTGAGATATTCTGGGAATGTGCTCCAGTTCCAAGGCAAGCCCTCCTCAAGCACTACGCCAGGAATATCTTCCACGCCTTCCATTAAACGCATCATGATTCCACGATGCTCTTCTTTGCAAGGAGCAAAACCTACACCACAGTTGCCCATGACAACGGTCGTCACACCGAGCTGAGAAGAGGAGGCAAGCGAGTGACTCCAAGTTACTTGGCCATCGTAATGCGTGTGGATATCTACAAATCCGGGCGTGACCAACATCCCTGTGGCATCGATTTCTTTGTCTGCTGGCCCAGACACGACTCCGACTTGTGCAACCAGTCCATTGACAATCTTCAGGTCGCCTACAAAGGGTTCGCTGCCAGTACCATCTACGATTAGACCATTGCGGATAATGAGAGTTGCTGCGCTTGTCATAGTAATTTTTATAGGTTCTTAAGAAGGAAACTGTGCCATGACTTGTGCCACGGCTGCAGTCAGTTTCTTGGCGTAGGGGACGTGTAAAAATTCGTTGGGGCCATGTGCATTGGACTTTGGTCCCAATACGCCACACACCATCATTTGTGCTTTAGGAAAGCCCTGGCTCAGTAGATTCATTAAAGGAATCGTACCCCCTTGGCCGATATAGCCAACCGGCGCATTGAAATGCGCCATGCTGGCATTGTTGAGCGCTTGTTCAAACCACGGGGCCGTCGTGGGCGCATTCCACCCACTTGAGGCACCTTCAGCGTGGAAGGTCACTTTTGCTTGATACGGTGCATTATCCTCAAGCAGTGTCTTCAGCTCGGCGACGGCCGCAGCCGCATCGATGAGAGGTGGTAGGCGTAGGCTGAGTTTGAAGGCAGTGTAAGGCCGCAACACATTTCCCGCATCCTTTAATGCAGGAAAGCCTTCTGCACCCGTCACACTCAACGTGGGCATCCAAGTCCGACGCACGAGTGCCTCGACAGGGTCTAAGGTCGTGGGAATCGCAAAGAGCGTTGAGCCGTCACAATCGTGATGCGCCCAAGGAAAGCGTTTGTAGATCTGATCGCCTAGGATGGCAGCTGTGGCTTGTGCTTGTTGTTTACGCTCGACTGGCATCTCACAGTGAAAGCTTTGTGGCAGCAATCGACCTGTTTCGCTGTCCTCTAACCGGTCTAGCACTTGTCGCATGATACGAAAGCTTGAAGGGACCAAACCCGATGCGTCGCCAGAGTGAATCCCTTCCGTGAGGATTTCAACTTTCAACACGCCTGCAGCCATACCGCGCAAGCTAGTCGTCAACCATAGTTGATCGTAGTTGCCTGCGCCGCTGTCTAAGCAGATCACCAAGCCCACATCGCCCATCTTCGGCTTCAGGACGTCAATGTACGGAAGCAGGTCGGGCGAGCCACTCTCTTCACAGGTTTCAATCAGGCCAACAATGCGAGGGTGTTCGACTTTTTGTTCCTTGAGTGCTTGTATGGCTGTGATGGCAGCGTAGGCAGCGTAACCGTCATCCGCGCCGCCACGTCCATACAGTTTGCCGTCAAGGTATTGTGGAGTCCAGGGCCCGAGTCCCGCACGCCAGCCGTCAAACTCTGGTTGTTTATCAAGATGGCCATACATCAGTATCGTTTGACTACCTGGTTTCTGTGTGCGCGTTGCAGCGACTTCAAAAAACATCACAGGGGTGCGGCCGGGAAGTCTTAGCACCTCAAGCTTGAGGCCGGGTACTTTCTGTGCTTCGATCCAGTTCGCAGTGCGCTGCAGGACAGTGTCTAGAAAACCTGCCTTGAGCCAATTTGGATCGAATGCGGGAGACTTTGCGGGAATCTCAATGTAGTCGCTCAGCTGTCCGACGAGGTCCTCGTCCCAAGCTTTAGTCACTGACGAGAGGACCTGCACCGTATCTAGATTTGGGACGGGAGCATTCATGATATTTCCTTTATAAGTCGGCGTATCAGGCTTGGGCTTTCACTTTTAGGCGCCAAGCGTGCAACAGAGGCTCTGTGTAACCGCTGGGCTGATCGAGACCTTTGAAAACCAAGTCGCGCGCTGCACGATAGGCATACGATGCTTCAAAATTTGGTGCCATTGGCTTGTAAAGTGGATCGCCCGCATTTTGCCCATCAACAACTTTGGCCATGCGTTGCAATGTTTCGTTAACTTGCGCCTCAGACACAATGCCGTGATGCAACCAGTTCGCAATGTGTTGGCTAGAAATGCGCAGCGTTGCACGATCTTCCATAAGTCCAACGTTATGAATATCAGGAACCTTAGAGCAGCCCACACCTTGATCAATCCAGCGAACAACGTAGCCCAGAATGCCTTGAGCATTGTTATCAAGTTCTTGCTGGATATCCGCTGGAGACCAAGTCGGTTTGGTAGCAACCGGAATTTGCAGAATGTCATTTAGGAGTCGATCAATTTCTGCAGGTGCATCGAGCTTTTCGAGTTCGGTTTGAACAGCGGCGACATCGACTTGATGGTAATGAAGGGCGTGCAGGGTTGCAGCCGTAGGGGAGGGTACCCATGCAGTGTTCGCGCCAGCCTTTGGGTGCGCAATTTTTTGTTCTAGCATCGCGGCCATCAGGTCAGGCATCGCCCACATACCCTTACCAATTTGTGCGCGACCTCGCAGACCGCATGAAAGACCCGTAAGCACATTGCTACGCTCATAGGCAGATAGCCACGCGCTAGACTTCATATCACCTTTGCGAATCATTGGGCCCGCTTGCATTGCGGTGTGCATTTCATCGCCCGTGCGATCTAGGAATCCAGTGTTGATGAAGGCGACACGCGCTGGGGCCTCGTTGATGCATGCCTTGAGGTTGACGCTTGTGCGACGCTCTTCGTCCATGATTCCAAGCTTCACTGTATTGGCTGGTAGGCCGAGAATAGCTTCGACGCGACCAAATAGTTCATTTGCGAAGGCAACTTCTTTTGGACCATGCATTTTTGGTTTAACGATGTAAACCGAGCCTGTGCGCGAATTTCCGAAGGCGTGATCCTTGTTGCGCTTGAGATCATGCAGTGCAATGGCGACAGTCACAACGGCATCCAAAATGCCTTCGAAAATCTCGTTGCCATTGCCGTCGAGGATCGCTGGGTTGGTCATCAGGTGACCTACGTTACGCAAAAACAAAAGCGAGCGTCCGTGCAAGGTAATCACGCCCTCTTTTGCGCCTTTCGCGCCCACTGCGGCAGTGTATTTACGGTCTGCGTTGAGTGTTCGGTTGAATGTCTTGCCACCTTTTGTGACGCTTTCGACTAGCGTACCTTTCAAAATTCCCAGCCAGTTGCTGTAGGCTAAGACTTTGTCGTCGGCATCAACAACCGCGACAGAGTCCTCTAGGTCGAGAATGGTTGAAAGTGCCGCCTCGAGAATAATGTCGCTGACACCAGCAGGGTCGGTTTGACCGATGCTGGTCGTGCTGTCTATTTGGATATCGATGTGTAGCCCGTTATTGACGAGCAAGACCGCGCTTGGCGCCGTCGGATCGCCTTGGTAGCCAACAAATTTGCTGCTATCTGATAGGCCAGTAATCGAGCCATTTTTTAGCGTGGCAGTGAGAGTCCCTGCTTTCACGGCGTAGCGTGTTACTTCGCTGTGTGAGCCAGAGGCCAGAGGCGCGGCTTGATCTAAAAATTTTCGCCCGTAAGCGATAACTTTTGCGCCGCGCACGGGGTTATAGCCACCCGCACGTGTTGCGCCGCCTTCCTCAGAGATCGCATCTGTGCCGTACAGAGCATCGTACAGAGAACCCCAGCGCGCGTTCGCTGCGTTCAGCGCATAGCGTGCATTCAGAACAGGTACGACAAGTTGCGGTCCGGCTTGTAGGGCGAGCTCTGCGTCAACGTTCGTTGTCGTGGCGCGAGCGTTGGCTGGTACCGGAGCGAGGTAGCCGATCTTGGTGAGAAATGCTTTGTATGCTGGCATGTCTTGAATTGGACCGGGATGCGCACGGTGCCATGCGTCCATTTCTGTTTGAATCCGGTCGCGTTCAGCAAGAAGCGCCGCATTTTTGGGACCGAGATCATGCACGATGGCATCAAAGCCCTTCCAGAAATCAGCGCTGCTGATGCCTGTTCCTGGAAGCACTTGGCGTTCGATGAATTCGTAAAGAGGGGTGGCAACTTGGAGGCGGTGGCAGGCAGTGCGAGCAGTCATGCGTAAGAGACCTTTTTAGAGGCTACTTTGGAGTCAAGCGGCCGATATTGAGTGTGGAGTGATAGGGCTATTTTACTAAGGATTTTTCGCTCCAAATGGCGGAGTCCACGCGAGCTAAAGGGTTGATTTAGAAGGAATAAGACGATAGGCCGGCCCGAATCCGATCGGTTGAAACTTTTGAGACCCACGCTGCGGCTGCTGCGGCAAGAATGCTTTCGCGTGTTCGCAGTTCGTTTCGCAGCTGAGGCGCCAGCCCTTCAATTGAGAAAACTTCAGTGCGTTGTGCGCCCTCCACGAGTGTGACTTGTCCGTTTTGGATGGTAGCGGCGCGCTTGCCGGAAGAGATGTGTTCACGCAGCGTCGGATGATTGGGATCCGACGCGAAAAAAACAATCTGTCCGTCGCAATACTCCGCCATTGCCGCCACGTTTTCGTCAGCGGCATTTAAGATTGCATACCCAGTTGGGAAAACGACATCCACTTGGGTGCGATACACCTTGATGAGATCTTCGGCAGTTTCGAACGCGTGATAGGCGACATCTGGTCGCTTGAAATCATCGGAGTATGCGACGTTGGTAACGATGCCGACGCTGCAGCGGTCATACGCCAGGCCCTCCGTCAATATTTGCATGCCACGGTTTTCGATCACTGCCGCTTCGACGTCTTTGTTTAGCAGCAGCCTTTGTGCTTGTTTCCAGTTTGCGCTGTCCTGTCGATGCAATACACGTTCTCCGACATAGAGTCCGGTTGTATTGGCTAGCGCGACGCAGTCCTCTCCCTGTTTAAGGAGATGAAATACTAAGTTGGACACATCCGTCGTGCCGCTTGATCCGGTCACGCCAATGAGAGGGATGCTCCCGTTTTCGTCCCCCGGGAAAATATGATCAATGATCGCCCGTCCTACGGGTTGCGATGTGCCTTCGGCCGGTTTAAGGTGCATGAGCAATCCGGGGCCTGCATTGACTTCGACAATGGCGGCACCCTGATCTAATAAGGGCCTGGAGATGTCCTCAGCGACTAAGTCAATGCCAGCAATGTCTAAGCCAACGGCCTTTGCTGCTAGTGCGGCCATTGCGGCAACCTCGGGATGCACGTCGCTTGTGCAGTCAAACGCGACATTACCGTTCCGCTGAATTAATACCTCGCGTCCGGCAGGAATGATGCTGTTTGCCTCGAAACCCTGTCTTTTTAACTCTAGTCGTGCAGCGGAGTCGATCCGAATCGGATTCAAGGGCTGCTCCTCGCCGCGTCCGCGTCGCGGGTCTGAGTTGATTTGCGATGCGATGAGTTCAGTGATGGTCTGTTTGCCATCGCCGATGACGCTCGCCGTTTGGCCCTTGGCCGCAGCAGCGAGTTTGCCGCCAACAATCAGTAGACGATGTTCATTGCCTCGGATAAAGCGCTCAACCAAAACGCCAGATCCCTCGTCGACCGCAACCTCATAGGCGGCTTCGATCTCTTGTTGAGTTTCCAGATTGATGAAAACGCCGCGCCCATGGTTGCCGTCAAGCGGTTTGACTACAACGGGCAGTCCTATATCTTGTGCTGCATCCCACGCATCAGCCGCGCTATCGACTACCCGGCCTTGGGGAATCGGAACCCCACACGCCTCCAGCAAGGATTTGGTGAGGTCCTTGTCACGCGAGATGGTCTCTGCAATCGCGCTGGTTTGATCCGTTTCAGCTGTCCAGATCCGCCGCTGTTTAGCGCCGTAGCCGAATTGCACGAGGTTTCCTGAGCTCAGGCGTATCGCAGGAATTGTGCGGTCGTCTGCAGCGAGAACCATCGAGGCGGTACTTGGGCCTAGGCACAGGTCTTGGGCTAGGTCGCGGAGCGCTTCGAGCGCGCCATCAAAGTCGTAAGGTTGGTTCTCAATTGCTGCAAGCACGAGATCGCGCGCGGTGTATAGGGCGGCGCGTGTGACATCCTCTTGCCAGCCGCTGACCATGACTTTATAGACGCCACGCTCTTCAGTCTCGCGTGCTCGACCAAATCCATAACCAGGAACGCCTGCTAAGTCTTGGAGCGCAAGAGTGACATGTTCAATGATGTGACAGGGCCAGGTGCCATCTTTCAATCGCATCAGAAAGCCACCGCGCACGCCAGGGCTGCAGCGATGCTCTATCAGGCTAGGCAACATGGTCGTGAGTCGCTCATACAGTCCTGGGACTGTGTTGGAAGGGCAATCCTCTAACTCACCGATATCGATCAGCGCCTCTAAGGTAGCGCAGTAGGTCCAGATATTGGGACCGCGCAAATAAGTAATTTGCCGAATGACGATGTCGCGCTTGTTCATGATGCATGCAAGGATGTTGCCAAGCGCTTATTATCGCCGCAAAACTACGGCTGAGCACGTCTAATGCGGAGCTGCTGCTCTATTCGCGGGGTTTGCGCCCTTTAATTGGGTACTGCGGGTCAACAAAACCATGCGTGGAGGCGTAGCCGGGTGGGACCAGCGAGTCTACCAACGCTTCGTCCTCTGGTTGCAATTGCACGCCCAGCGCTGCGACATAGTCTTTCCATTGCTCGAGCGTACGGGGTCCGCCAATTACACCGCTCAGGAGTTTGTTGTTCAGCGCCCATGCGATCGCAAATTGCGTCGCGCTCAGGTTGCGGCTTTCTGCGTGTTTCTTGAGTGCATTTGCGATTTCGAGCGACTCTGGACGAAATTCTGTTTGATGAATGCGGCGGTCGCCGCGACCAGCACGGCTTTGCGCATCGGGCTCTACGTTTGGCGTGTATTTACCGGTCAATACGCCGCGCGCGAGGGGGCTGTATGCAACAACACCTACCCCGTAATGCTCACATGCCGGAATGACCTCCGTTTCAATGAGTCGAGTGACGGCGCTGTAGGGAGGCTGACAAACAATAGGTTGAGGGATGCCCATTTTTCGTGCCGTCTCGACCATACGAGCAACACGCCAACCTCGGAAATTGGAGATCCCGTAGTATCTGATCTTCCCCTGCTCAATGAGTCTAGCAAAGGTTGAAAGTGTCTCTTCTATTGGAGTGACCTCGTCATCCTTGTGCATGTAATAGACATCTATCCAATCTGTGCCGAGGCGCTTAAGGCTGTTGTCAATCTCTTGTGTGACCCAGCGGCGCGACAGCCCCTTATCATTTGGCTCTTTGCCGATTGGGTTAGCGACTTTCGTCGCAAGAACCCAGCGCGAACGATCTTGCGCAATCAAACGCCCGACCATGCGCTCCGATTCGCCGTTCGCGTAGTTATCTGCCGTATCGATGGCGTTGAGTCCCGCATCACGTGTCACAGCCACCATCTCTCGCGCGACGCTTTCATCAGTCTGATCCCCAAACATCATCGCGCCTAACCATAATCTGGGTACGCGCAAACCGCTATTTCCAAGGGTGATGTATTGGGGGGCAGTCGTTGAGGTCATGTTGAGGTCGAATCAAATAAAGTGGGTGGGGCAGAAGTGCACTACAACGTTATCACACGGCGAGCTTGGCGATTTTTTCGCTGATCGCCAATACACGTTGTGCAGCGTAGACGATTGGATAATCGATGAACTGTCCGTCGAGCTGTATGGATGACGAGCCCGCCGCCTCCGCTGCGGCAAACGCATCAACCACGCGTTGCGCTTTAGCGACTTGCTCGGGTGTTGGTGTGAAGCATCGATTCGCCACGGCGATTTGGTCTGGGTGAATGCACATTTTCCCTTGATAGCCCAGGTCTTTAATGTGCATTGTCGATTGCTCAAAGCCTTCCGCGTCCTTTAAATCAACCCACACCGTATCAATGGGAGGCTCTTTGCCAGCGGCTCGCGATAGCAAAGCGATCTGAGTTCGGTAGGGAAGAAGTTCCGCTTCACTGCGAGACCAGCGCAAGCCAAGGTCGAGCGTAAAGTCGCCGGCGCCAAACGCCACCCGTTTAATGCGGGTTGTTGTGGCGAGGATGCTGGCTAAATTTGCAAGACCAAGCGCAGTTTCGATGATAGGCATGAGGTCGATACTGCCAAGAACCAACCCACGCTCGCGCTCAAGCTGTGTGATTAACCAGTCAGCGGTTTGTGCCTCAGCCGCTGTTTCGACTTTAGGTAATACGACGCCGTCAAGTTCAGGCTGAATGGTCTCTTGCAGATCGCCGAACGCATATATCGTGGACATTGGGTTGACGCGGACGTACCCCAAGCAGGTGCGAGGCAATCGCATTGCCTCGACGACCTTCGAGCGGCTTGGTATTTTTTCCGACACCGCACACGCATCTTCAAGATCAAGGATGACAGCGTCAGCGCCCAACGTAAACGCTTTTTCTGTTCTCCGAGGATGATTCGCTGGTGCGAAAAGAAACGTTCGGAAAGTTCCCATGGCCCGCCCTAGAAAAAGTTTAGAGGTTATTTAGAGTTCAATCTTTGCAGTTTTTGCAACTTCGGCCCATTTTTTTATTTCATCACTAATGTATTGTTTGAACTCTTCGGGAGTGCTGCCAACTGGGAATGCGCCAATGCCCTCTAACTGTTTGCGGACATCTGGTGATTTCATGATCTCGATCGTGGTCTTCGCAAGCAGGTTGATGATTTCTGGTGGTGTTCCAGTTGGCGCCATCAACCCACTCCAGGAGCTCACTTCAAAATTAGGAAAGCCCAGTTCAATTAAAGTCGGGATATCAGGAAGTTGTGGCATGCGCTCGCGCCCAGCCACAGCGATCGCGCGAAGTTTGCCGGCCTGAATCGTGGTTGTGACACCTGAAGCGGTTTTAAATCCAATCCCGACCTGACCACCGATGACATCGTTCATAGCGGGAGCTGCACCTTTGTAGGGAACATTGAGCAAGTCGATCCCGGCACGAATCTTAAGCATCTCTCCGGCCAAGTGTGGCGAACCACCCGGACCAGAGGTCGCGTACGCTAGCTTGCCTGGATTAGCTTTAGCGTACGCGATGAGTTCCGGCAATGTTTTAAACGGCTGATCATTGTTTGCAACTAAAATGCTCGGCGAACTCACAAGTTGACTAATCGGTATGAAGTCTCGCAACGTGTCGTAGTTGAGTTTTTTGTACGTTGACATGTTTGTTGCGTTTGCAACGGTGCCTAAAAAGAGTGTGTAACCGTCGGGTTTGGCGCGAGCGGCCTCCTGGGAGCCAATATTAGATCCACCACCGGGTTTGTTTTCGACAACAAAAGGCTGGCCCAGCGCCTTCTCCAAGCGACTTCCAATAATGCGAGCCACGATGTCGGTCGGACCTCCTGGGGCAAACCCCACGATGATCTTGACGGGACGGTCTGGGTACTTGCCTTGCGCAAAGCTTGCACTGGTTAGGGTCGCAAACGAGAGCAATGCGCACCCGATCATGCGCTGAATAAGCTGAGATGTTGTGATCATGTGCCTCTCCAAAAATATTTTTTGCACGATACCATGCGGGAATGTTTTTGACCGCAGTACACATATGCTTAGGTTATATTTGACGGATGAGTTTCCGCTAATTTATTAAGTATTTTGGAGAGAAATATGAGCGCCGCATTGCTTTCACCCCGTATGGCTTTGGTTAGACCGTCTCCTACGTTGGCCGTGACGGATAACGCAAAAGCGCTCAAAGCAAAAGGACTTGATGTCATCGTCTTGGCGCAAGGTGAGCCGGATATGGATACTCCCGCTAATATCTGTGAAG
>JACCDW011629468.1_pt1 | contig 21627 bp, 23 predicted proteins | sample 7449781 | NCBI WGS metagenome assembly JACCDW01 (sample SAMN15323449, study PRJNA562643) | freshwater metagenome | isolation source: river surface water | place: USA:Blue River Watershed | collected 2017-08-18
GCTCAACAGGAACTGCATCTACATACCCACGAAATGACGATACAGTTTGTGATCGTACAAAATATTCATGCGCTTTGTCTAATGCTGCTCTCCTATCAGTGGCAGTTATTATCCATGGCTTTCCATCGCCGGTAACAGGCTTACCATGAGCCGCTGGATTAGGATGATGTTTGTTATAAACTATCATGAATTTTGTACCTTCACTTGCATCGTTGACAGAGCCTTCCGCCACACCTTCTCCTACACCACCTGCAGCAATAACACCACCATTCATTTCTTGCATCATCTGTTCATCATAATATTCTTTGACAGCGTTTAAATAATCATTTGCTTTGATTAACTTTTCTTGTACCCAACCTTCAATACCTTCTTCTTCACTACGATCTTTTAACATATGATAAATTGATTTGGCATTCTTCATAGTTGCTAATACATCACTACGGGCCATCTCAACTTCATGATCAACTCTACTTTGTCCTTTTGGAACAAATCCATTTTTACGCTTTGTTCCACGACCAGGAATAACTATTAAATCATCTTCTTGTAACTCTGCTTCACTAACTTTAACCTGTTCTTTGTTTTCAACAATGCTATTAGCATAAGGACCTTTTTTCTTAGCATTCTTTAATTTGCTTACTGGCTTTAAACCCTTAACATCAACACTTTCTTTCGCTCTTTTTTGTGTAGCACCTAATGGCATACTTACACTTGCAACAGCACCTGATGAGGTCATTTCGTTTATGATTTGGTCAATCTTCATATAATTTTTCCTAGCGTATTTAATATTTATCAAAACTTATGGTTTTAACGTTGGCGGAATACCTGATCTTTTTACCTTAAATCCAAACGCTTTTGCATTTTTTTGTAATGAATTAGGTTTCACATCAACCGTTAAGGCTGTTTTAAATCTTGGATCATCCTTTTCAGCATTACTTGGAATATATCCTGAAGCACCTTCTGTCGTTTTGGGTTTATACTTTCTCCAACCACCTGGTTGCACACCAACTGGTCCAGATGTATCTGGCATCTCACTAATTGCTCCACGAAATTGGTTGTCTTTGATTCCGCTATATGGACTTATAACTGGTGTTTTTTCAGCAGCAAATTGCATTGTAGCATCTTCTTCAAATGATTGCTTATACATAGTTTCAATGGTCAATTCTTGTCCATGTAACTTGTTTCTTAAATCATATAATTTGGTAATATATCCCTGTGATCTAAGAACTTTAAATGCTAAATTTTCAGGACTAAACTCACCACCTTTGTCTAACCCTGCTTGTCTATATTGTCTTATCTTTTTTGTAACATTTTCAACTTGCGAAGATTTAGTTGCTTTCAACGAATTCAACACTACTGCCTTAAGTTTTTCATACTTTAATCTTGTAGCATGTTGATCTAAATTAGCTTTACGTTTTATTGGCAACTTGATCCACTTATCATTCTTAACACTATATTCACCTAAACTAACAACTGGTTCATTACTATCTTGAACATATAACTCTACAGGAATTCCATGAACCTTAATATCATAATTTTCATTATACAAAAATTTCTTCGCACTAAACAACTCTTGATATACATCGTCATCAGATAATTTGCTCATGTCAACTAAAACATGTAAATCTAAATCACTATGTTTGGTATAACTATACGCTGCATTACTGCCACTTAATGTTATGTCTTTTACATTCAAATCACTAATGCCCAACTCTGTAATGAAATCTTTGGCTATTAATAATAACTGCTTTCTTACTTCAGGCTTTAACTTTTCATTGTTAAAAATTTTCTGGTTCAAAGTATCATGAAACTTTACAGCATCTGACATCTTAAACGAATTTAACTCTTTTATATTCATAGTTTAGTATTTATCAATAGGTAAAGGGCATAAGCCCTTTACCATTGTCACTACACTGTTCTACTCAAGTAGGTAATGTATTACCATCTTGATCAACTAGTTTTACTTTACCGTCTTTGATTTGTTGATCAAGATACATTGGTCCAATCGTTTTAAGCAAATGTTCTTGACTTTCATGTGAGAATACATAACTTCCGCTATGTCTCAACAAAATTCGCTTATCAACAAATATCTTACCATTCAAATCACGCCAGTTGGAACAGAATGTCCAATCTTCACTCAAGTAACGATTTTCACGTACCGCAGTATCAAAATATGTTTTCAAATATTGATCATACTTAGGATCTAAACCAATATCATTTTTGTAGGGTTTAACTGCAGGATGCTCGTTCATTTTCTCAAACACATGACGCTTCATCAGTAAGAATCCTGTACCTGCTTTACTTACTTCTTGTAGTCCATCAGCACCTTCTTCAGCACCCTCAAATCCATTTACTACCCATTTGATTGGCATAGTCTTCATTGGATATAGTCCACCAATGACATCAACATCACGATTTAACAATACAAGTAAATGCCAGGGCTCCCAACCAATATCAGCATCAATAAACATTAAATGTGTTGTGTTTTCAGATGAACCTAAAAACTTTGCAGTTAATGTATTTCTGCCTCTAGAAATCAACGATTCATTTACCATTGTTTCTAATGTCCATTCAATTCCCAATTGCTTTGCAGTGTTTGCCCACTTGATGAAACTCATGAATGTAGCTTCAGTAAGCATCCCGCCATAACAGGGCATTGCAATGTGTACTTTAGTTTTACGTAGAAAATCTACGTTAACTTGTACCTGACCTGATTTTAGTTCTTTATTTTCTTTTGGTTGTTCAGTAGCTTCAACCGAAACTACTGGTTGTGCCTCAGCCTTTGGTTTTCTGACTCTAGTTTTCTTTTCTGCCATGTATTCCTCTTTAAGATTTTAAGTTATTTAATACTTAAAGAGATAGCTAAATTATTTTTCTTCTAGATAATCGTTAGATTTGCCCAATATTTTAGTTTGGGTGTTCCCATCTCTAGATTCTTTTTGAATAGTACCTACAGATTTTTTATCTACGATTTCGTCTTTTGCTTCTTTCAACAGATTATAAAATTTAACTTTTTGTTCATTGGTAGCATTTTTTAACAATGGTTTGATTTGACTTACCAAAAGTTTTACTTGCTCTTTTAATGAACCCATGTTTGCTTTTGATATATCCATTACTTTTTTAACATGACCTAAACCTAACTTATCTGTATCAAAGCCTTTTGCCCATGCAGCCAGTTGTTCTTGTTCTGATTTGTTTGGATCTTTCAATACATTACGCAATCTAGTGAAACTCATGTCATTCCCGCCACCAGATGAGTTTCTTGGAATACCTATAACATCATAATCAACTTGATTTTGTGTGCCACCATATTTTGCTACTGCATCTGGATCTTTCATTCGTTTTTCTAAAGCAGATAACCACTTCTTGAAACCCTCAACACGATCTTCACCAACTACAACTACAATCTTGTTGTATGGACTATTGGCAGGAAGTACTAATTCTTTTTCCAATTTCTTGACAGGTGAACCTTCTATATTCCAAGTTTGAATGTTATCAGCTATTTCTGGAAATAGCTTTCTAAGTGTTTCTACCTTTACATTGGGCGGTACAGGATCATCTGGGCCCATACTTGGACTTACGTATACATATACATCACCATTTACTTTTTTAGCTGCCTCTATTGTTTTATTGATTAAATGTTGATGTCCTATATGTCCAACAAAACTTCCTATTGTAACAAATGCAGGTTTAGTTCTATTACTGTCAGTAGTTGACTTTTTAGTAATATTTTTCTTTGCTGACATCTTTTGTTTCATTTCTGGACTGGTAATTTTTACCATTAATCCATTTGGCATTCTAACAACTAATCCTTCTATGGTATCACCCAATTGGTTCTTACCTTCGATTGGACTATCGTAAATAGCTTCACTTAATTCTTTTCTAGCTTGAGTTAATACTTCTTTCGCTTTTTGTTTAGCTTCAGTATCTCCGCGTTGCTTAATCGCTGATGATAACTTATCTGCATTTCTAGCGATAGGGTCAACAATTGAACTTACATCAATGCCAGGATTTTCCAATGACATATTTACTATCTTTATATCAGGATTACTGTTTTTAAACAATAAGTTGAAGACTCTATTACTATATGGACTAATAGTACCAGTAGAAAATTCACGTATAGAAATTGGTACTATTGTCATTATTTTACCCAATTTACTTGGGTCATACGGAATGTTAACGAAAGTTAATCCTGAATCACTTTTAATAGCCATTGGATTGAACAACATCTCTGCTGAAATGATAGTATCACTAGGGATATCTTTCATGAATGGAGCAGTAACAACTGTTTCCAAAGCTTTGTCGTAATTTTTAGTTCTTTCTAATTGTTCTTTATTCTGGCCCTGGCTTATACCATATTTTTCAAAATCACCAATATTTTGTTTATACATTGGTTTATCAACACGACTGGTCATGAAGAATGGATTTCCGTTTTGGTCTTTACCAAAACGTATACCTGCACCATCTACTTTAAGTGATATACCCACATTTTCTAAATTACCACCTTGTTCTGACAAATCTTCACAAAGTTTGATAAAGTCAAGGTCTTTGAGTTCTGCACTATTTCCTGGATTATACAAGTGTTGTATACCAACACGTTTGAAATTGGGAGTATCTTCCTTTAATGCATTTTTAGCCATTTTTGCAACCACTCCTTCTTTTGGAGTTTCATCATCAGCCATACGGTAAGATTGACGATATTGTTGTAACATTGAATCAAAATTGTTTGGTTTACTAAGATTAAATGCTCTTAACATTGTGTCGATGGCAACTAGTTTTTCTTTAATATCTTTGTCTGGATTGTTTTTATATAACCCTTGAACACCTGGTCCAATTGTACGTTGTATAAAATCATTAGCAACTTTTTGTTTTTCTTCAAGAGAAAGAACATTATTCATTGCTGAAAGTATCCCAGTGAAGGACCAAAAATTATCATATATTCTTTTGATATCGGTTGCTTTTAGCTTATGTCCTAATAACTTTGAGAATATACTTTTTACATCACGAATATAACCTGTTGCAGGAGCTGTTGTCATTACAGGTAATTTATTAACAACTAACGGTTTGCCGGTTGCTGGATCAATAACTGGATCGTATTTTGGTCGTAGTCCACCACCTTCTTTAGAACTTACAGCAAAACTATACATATTATCACTAGTAGGTACATCTTGTTCTTGACGTAATTTACCTCTACCTACAAGTTTTCTTAAGTAAAAGTTTTTTAACGTAAGTCCAGCTAAGGACTGTATCAAATACTTATGAAATACACCTTTCACTCCTGCCTGCAAATCTTCCCATGCACTACTATGGCTAAATTTTGCCCACTCACTTGGTGAATCTTTTTCAAACTCAACAAACTCAAAATCAATCTGAACATATAATTTTGGATCATCAATTTCCCATAAAGCGGAAAATTGTTCATTTCCTCTTTTGAAGCCTAATAACTTTGCAGGACCTATTTGCTTTTCATTATAGGCAAGAAGCAACTTCTGTAAGTTTTGTTCTTTGTTTTTATCAACCATTGTATCTATGTCACCAACTGTTGGCTTTTTAGATACAAATTTTTCGTCAGATATACCTTTAACATTGAAAAAATGCAAACTACTACCACTTAAAAAACCACCAGTGCTTAATAGCTTTTTACCCCACAAAGGCTCACCATACGTTTGGTTGTAAAGATTATCAATACTAAGCAATAACTGATTAAGTTTAGGAATAATGGTGTTACGTTCAACCGCTGTTAGATCAATACTTTGTGCTTGATGTGGACCTATTGCTAGATTTCCACCTTCAAATAATTTAAACTTATTAGTTACTTGTGATATTTTCATTTTAATAACTCAACTTAACAAATTGAACTGTGCCGCCTTGAAAGTCTACTACCTTCGCTCTCATATAAACAAAATTACCTTGAATGTTTGTGTATATGCTAGCATTACTTGCTAATTGTGGTTCTGAATTAGCAACTGCATTTGCATTAGCAACAAGTTCATTTACTTTGAACCAATCATTAACTCCAGGTGTGGTAGCTAAACTAGCCTCAATAATTATATTTCCAGTACAGTTTGACAATTTAGTATTTACTGTTTGTAAATCTTTATTTCCCAAATAGTAGGCGGCTGCTGGCTGTGTATTACCCGTAACAGTATACGGTGCACCATTACCAGGATTAACATAACTGGTTTCAGGTAGCAAAATTAGAGTAGTCGCCTGACTCATTTTGCTACCTCAACTTCTACTACAACACCTTCACTAGTTAATTCTTGTGCCACTTGCTCCAATGCAAGTGCTATATCTGAATTAACTATAGATGTTGAATCTTCACTATCTTTTACAAGTTTGCTAAAGGTTACAACAACAGATTCCTGTATAATTTTAGCCATCTAAATACCCCTATTAATAGAGTATTTATCATGATTGTGAAATGTCTGCTTGCTTACAAATATAGTACTTTTCAATATAATCACTCATAGACAAAGCTAGGTAAGTTTGTGCAAGTTCATCATTAAAATCAAAGTAAAAGTTTGAAAACAAAAATGAAGACCTACTCAGTTTAAACCAACGACTTAGACTGGAACTAAGTTTCAACTCAAAACTTGCATTTTCTAAAAAGTCTTCTAGCTCTTTTTTCTCTTGAATAGTTACCCGTTTAGTTTTCATGTAAGCACGAAACTTAAATTTTGGCTTACGCAGAAAGAATTTAACTTTAGGTTCATTTGAGACGATTGATTCATAGGTAGTAATAGGAAAGCTAGCTGGAAAGTTAGATTTAAAATCTGTTACCTCAGTGATATCGTTAAAAAATAAACTTAACTTATCTCCTTCAGTTCTTTGTCTAATATTTTGTTTTTTTGTTAAATCTCTCATATTTAACAAATGATCTTTGAAGTTTAAAGTAGTAACAAGAGTCTTACCACTAAGTTTTTTTCTTACATTAGTTTCCCAATGTTTTAAATTGTAATTACTGTAAGTAAAGAAATGCAATGTTTCAAACGAAATAATCAATTTGTACTTATACTTGTTATAGTACAACTTATCACGATATTCGTGATAATTAATACCATTCTTATTAGCAAACCTCAATGATCCCATTTTTATTTACCTTTCCAATAAGCTTCAAACTACCAGCCGTGATTTTGAATTCTACCTTGCCATCAATAAGCACAGCATTAATGGTTACATTGTTCAAACTTTCAAATAAGATTTTTTTACTTAATGGAACTTTAATCAACTCATCAATCTTTCTAGATAAAGGTCTTGCACCCATTTTACTATCATAGCCAACTTCAGCAAGATGTTCAATTAGTTCTTCAGACATATTGATTGTAATGTTATGTTTGCTGAATAGACTCTTTTTAAGTTCATCAACAAATTTGACTACAATTTTCTTTACCGCAAGTGGATCTAGTTTGTTAAACTTACAAATCAAATCCAAACGATTTCTAAATTCTGGCTTAAAGAACTCCTTCAAAGCTTTATCATCTTCACCTGTTTTTTCTTGTGATCCAAATCCAATGTTATTACGTTCATTGTCGGCACTACCTAAATTACTAGTCATAATGATGATTGAATTTTTACAAATTACTTTTTTACCATTACTACCAGTAACTGACCCTTCATCTAACATTTGTAGGAAGATGTTAAAGATATCTGGATGAGCTTTTTCTACCTCATCAAATAGCAAAATGCTATATGGATTTTTACTTAGATCACTGATTAATCTTCCACCCTGTACTTGACTATCACCAAACCCTACATAGCCTGGAGGAGGACCAATTAATGAACTTACACTATGTTTTTCGCTGTATTCACTCATGTCATACTTGAGCATGGGCATATCTAAGTATTGACTTAGCAATCTAGCAGTTTCGGTTTTGCCTGTACCAGTTGGTCCAAGAAATAAGAAACTTCCAATTGGTTTGTTGTCACTACCAATTCCAGCAAAGTTCACATAAATTCTTTCTAGGATATCGGTTAGAACCTTGTCTTGACCATATAGTTTACTCTTTAGATTTATCTCTAAATCAGTTAGTTTTTCAACTGTATTACCCTTAATCTTAGATGCAGGAACACCAGTAAACTTTTCAACTTGTTTATAAATTTCTTCTTTACCAACTGATAAAGTCTTATCTCCTGCAACCTTGATTTTTGCACATGCAGCATCCAACAGATCAAGACTTTTGTCTGGATTTTTCCTATCATGCATGTATCGTGAGGCTGAATCAACAGCGGTAACTATTGCTTCATCCTTAATAGAAACATCATGAAATTCTTCAAGTCTTGGCTTGAGTTTGTTAAGAATACTGATAGTGGTAGCAGTGTCAGGTTCTGAAACATCCAACTTAAAAAATCTACGCATCAATGCACGATCTTTTTCAAAGCTTTCATAGAATTCTTCCCATGTAGTGCTTGCAATAACTTTTAATGTGCCTTTAGTAATTGCAGGTTTGATCATGTTAGCAAAATCAACTGATCCATTTGATCCACTACCTGCACCTTGCATTGTATGTGCTTCATCAATAAACAGAATTGATTTCTTCTTTGTATTCAATGCATCAAGAACAGCTTTTACCTTTTCTTCAAAATCCCCACGATATCTACTTCCAGCCAATAGGCTACCCACTTCAAGACTGAATAGTTGATGATCCTTTAAGAAATCAGGTACTTGATTTTGAACAATAGCTTGTGCTAATGCATCAACGATTGCAGTTTTACCTACACCTGGGTCACCAACCATTAACACATTGCTCTTAAACCTCTTTGCAAAAATGTTAATGATATCTTCTAGTTCTTGATCACGACCAATAACAGGTTCAAGCTTGTTATTTTCTGCAAGTTGAGTGAGGTTAGTGGTATACTCTGATAGAATTTCATCAGCCTGATTTTCACTTAGATTGCTAGCAAATTCAGCACCCTTATATGTTTTTTGCCAATGATGAGTGAATTCATTTTTATTGACCCCATACTTAAGTAAAAAGTAATGTGCATGACTATTACCTTCACTTGCAATACTAAGATAAAGATCAATTGTTGTAACCTGTCGCCTACCAGTAAACAATACCTGAGTAATACAACGATTGATAACTCGTTCTAATGCAGTAGTTCGTTTTGGAAACGTATCAGGAGTTTTTGACTCTATCGCATGTAGACTATTAAGATAAGCACTTACTTCATCTGCAAACAAATCTACATCAACCCCAAAGTTTGCAAGACACTTTTTGAATGGTTTATGAGTGATCAATGCAAGCAATAAATGCTCAATAGTACAGTAGGTATGATTTCTTTCCTTTGCGGCTTCAATTGCTTGTTCAACAATTGATTCAATTTCTGGTGAATTACTCATTATTTTCCTTTAAATTCTATTTTGGTTAATTGCTTCAATCACTTTGTCGCTTATTTTATCAGGCATGAATGGCTTAAGTACAACTATTTGGTCACCATATAGCTTACTATTCATAATGGGCATACCGTGCCCTTGCAATCGTAATTGCATAAATGGTTGAGTTTTGGGTGGTATATTTAACTCTAGTGTCTTATTTCCCAAAGTTGTAAACTCTATTTTTGTTCCAGCTATTAAATCTAATACAGAGATTGGAACATTTGAATACAAATCATTATTGTTTCTATCAAATTTAAGATTTGGATTAATCCTAAATTCTACCATTAATAGAGTATTTTCAATTAGGTTTTCATAACGCAACACATTGCCATGTTGAACACCTTTTGGGCAGTTGATGCTTACTAATTTGTTGAAGTTTGGTGTCTGCAATTTTAGAGTTAATTCTTTTCCAAAATAAGCATCTTCTAATGACACAGCGACAAAGGTTCTACAAATATTTTGTTGTTGATGCTGACGTTGGTTGGCTTGTTTAAAGATATGTTGGAATATATCGTGAGGAGAATTTACGCCAGTAAAGACTCCAAAATCTTGAAACATTTCATTGAAGGGATTGTGATTAACTCTTCTAGAGTTATCATATTGAGCTTTGGTTTCTGGGTTGCTCAATATCCGATAGGCTTCTTCTATTTCTTGAAACTGCTTAGTATCACCACCCTTGTCTGGATGGTGAGTACTTGCTAGTTTTCTATATGCCTTTTTTATTTCTTCAAAATTGGCGTTTTGCGCTATGCCTAGTTTTGTATAATGATCCATTAACTATTATAGCATAGATATTCAATTTTTACTTTCGACTTTTTCCTTTGTTCTACCATATGCAGAGATACCCAATACTGCACCCATAGCCATATGAAATAGTCCTGCACCTTGTAGTGTTAATGGTTGCCATTGACGGAATGCATCGTTTTCGGGCATGACTTCCCAAAATTGCACCACTGCCCATAAAATAGGAAATAAAACGAAATCAAATATACATACACTCATGTACATCCAACCCATTGCAGGACGCCATCTATTGTTAATCCAAGATTCATTTGTGTTTTTAACTAAAGTTTCACCAGCATCAAAATTGCTACTATCAATTTGTTGTGCTTGTGGAACGTTTTGTCTAGCAACATAATTACGTTGTGGAGCTGAACTTACAACAGGTGATTCTGATACCATTTGAATATTTTCTTTTTGTGGTAAATCATATGATTCTTCAACTGCTGGTGCTGATGTTTGAACAGCTTGACTTTGATTTGCTTTTTTTGGTAACAGCATTATTTTCTCCCTATAATCCTGCAAGATTAACAAAATCTTTAATCTCTTGATCTTTTTCGTATAAAGGTTTTGTTGCTAAGTTTGCTACTGACCTCATTTCATTGAGTTCATCTTCCTCTTCTTTTGCAATTTTGTATTTGGCTGGATTGCAAATAATTACATCTTTTAACACAGATTCGTCAGCAGGGTAATCTTTACTATCAACCTGCACTTTCCATTCATTTATTTTTTTCCCACTTAAAGGTTTTAAGTCTTTTAACAATTCTACTACTCTTTGAGGAACTGTTGATCTTCTATTCATTTCAACGAAAACTAACCATTTGCCTATCTCTACTTCACCTGTACTTAAACTTGCATCTAGTACATAATCGTATCCTCTTTCGAACCAATCAACTAAATCATTGCCTGCAAGTTCAGACTTAACTGTAAATGTAATGGTAACAACATCACTATCTTTACCCATTTTTGCTGAATATTCATCTACTGTCACTGTAGGGAATATTTGATTTTCCATATCTTGGAAATCTAAACCTTCTGTAATTAATTTATTTTCTTTCATAGTTTATACTGGTGGTAAGGGCGCTGGTCCAGGGCCAGCCATTGGTGCTCCCATTGGTGCTCCTATTCCTTCTGGTGCACCCGCTTGCTGTTGATCTTGATCACTGAGATTTTCTTTATCTAAATCTTCTTCATAAGCATTATCAATGTCTTCCAAATCAATAGATTTATCTGCCAAATCAATAGATCCTTCTTTTATTTCATTCATCAATTCTTTTGGAATTTCAATAGTGACAAACCATACTTTCTTTGTCTCCATTTTAGGATATCGTGTACCTTGTTGGAAATCTTCATAGTCTTTGACTTGTACTGGTATTTGTATTTTACCTTTTTCAAACTCTACATTACAACCTAAAATCAATAAACGTTTTACTCCTAATGGATTTGGCATAAGCTTATGTGGGTACATAAAAGTACATTCTACACTGTATCGTTTGTTCACCGGTCCATTAACTAGTTCACCTGATATCCAATTTTCAAAAGCATAAAGGTCTGCTTCATCTAAGACACGTTCAAAATCTAGTAAAGTGGACATTGAACCATCACTAGTAAATATGCCTTTTATATTGTCAACAATACTAATAAAGTTAATATCTTGAAAGAATTTATCTGCTGATTGTTTTTTCATACAATTATTTATCAATTTTACACATTATTCATTAAGTTATAAAAAATTGATCAAGAATAATATTTATCAATTATCCTATCTCATTTACTAGTACTAGGATGCAATCTCATATGACTTAAATATTTTTGAATACTTATTAGCTCAACAAGGAGATAATTTTGAGTAGAAGAAAATCAAATGCACTAAGAGTTAAAGACCAAAATAACAATTCATTTTACATGAAAGAATCAAAAACAATAGATTTTACTCAGGTTCAACCTAAACTTTCTAAAGCTAGAAAGCAAATTGAACTCGTACCAAAATCATTGAACCAAGAGAAATATATTCTTTCGTTGTTGAATGAAGATGTGGATATAACTATTGTATCGGGTCCAGCGGGAACAGGTAAAACTTATTTAGCGATGTTAGCTGCTATAAAAGCATATAGAGAAGGTACATGCAATCACATTGTATTGACTAGACCGGCAGTTAGTGTTGATGACGAAAAGCATGGATTTTTACCAGGTGACCTTACAGCCAAAATGGAGCCCTGGACTAGACCATTGCTAGACGTTTTAAAGGAATATTATTCTATCAAAGAACTTACATATATGCTAGAAGAGCAAGTAGTTGAGATTGCTCCTCTTGCTTTTATGCGAGGTAGAACGTTTAAAAACAGTTGGGTGATACTTGATGAAGGCCAAAATAGTACCCCTGCACAATTAAAAATGCTACTTACCAGAATTGGTGAAAATAGCAAAATAATTGTTACAGGAGATACAGATCAAACCGACAGAAGAACTGCTGACAATGGGCTTTTGGATTTAGTTAAAAGATTGCAAACTAATCCAGTAGAAGGAATTCAATGCTGTGAGTTCACTACTAAAGATGTACAACGTCACCACATCATAGAAAAAGTATTGAAACTGTATAAGTGATTACTTATTTTCTTCGTTCGCACGTTCTAGATTAGAAATCAGACTGGGATAGATTTTTTTGTAATAAGTATTCATTCTATCCCAATCAGTATCAACTACTTTACCCTCTATCACGCATTTTTCAACTTTTTTCTCTACATAATTCAGTATTACATTACAGGTTTGTAGGTCAACAGGTTTTAGTTTTTTGGCAATAGAAATCTGCTCGTCTATCTGGCCATTAGGTTTGCGTAAAAATTGTATCAAAAGGTATTTCATAAATTATCCTGTAATTTCAGCAAGAGTGGCTGCTAATGATATCTCTGGAATACCAACTAATGGTAAAGTCGCTAATCCATTTCGTATCGCAATAATACTTGCATCTTTCTTTTCTTGAGACTTACCCCAAAGATCAATATTCAAATACATCCACTTGTAAATATCTTCTACTCTTGTAGGATAGATAGCAATGTATTCCATCAAATGCTGCCTACCATCTATGATCTTTCCTTCTTTGAAGAAAGTAGTAGCCTGCATTAATAGTTCATGCTCATTTGATCCCTGAGTTTGAATAGTTAATAATTTACCGCTTGTACTATTTACTTGTAATTGATTTAAACACTTACGTAGATCAGGGTAAGTGGCTCTGACGTATGTGTCAAGAGTATCCAATTCAAATTCAACGTTTTCAGAAATCAATACTGTGGCTGCTCTAGCAGTAAAATCTGTTAGGTCAGGCTTAGCAATATGAAATTCATGACACCTTGACTTAAGAGCAGGGATGATCTTATATTGATAATTGCAAGTTAGAATATATCGCACTGTAGCATGATATGCTTCCATATCATTTCTAAGTGCAGCCTGTGCATTGTGAGTTAAAAAGTCGGCCTCGTCCAATAATACAATTTTGAATTCACCGAACGGCATAGTTTGCACAAAACTGTTGATCTTGTCACGTAATGCATCAATACCATTTTCACGACTTGCGTTTATTTCTAATACGTCATAGTCTTCTACTTCTAGTTCGTTGATAAGGACTTTAGCAAGTGTAGTTTTGCCTACACCTGGATCACCACTCAACAACAGATGAGGTATGCTTTTATCTGATACCCATTGTTGTACTTGTTGCTGTTGTCTTTCGTCGGCAAAGACATAATCATTTACAGACTTAGGACGAAACTTTTCAACCCACAAAGTTTTTTGCATAATTATTTCTTTAGTAAAGCTAGAGTAATGATTTTTCCGATTTCACTTGCTAGATCAGCACCTTCAGGAACAATAAAAAGTTCTGACCTTCGTGAAGAATGTGCTGAAGGACCAATAGCAAGAACTGAATTGGTCATAACATCATCATGATGATTGATTTCAACAACATATCCCCCAGTTGCCTTCACAAAACTAATTGTCATTCCAGTTGGATAGTTAGCAACTCTAATTCCGGGAGGCGAAACTTGTAATTTTTCACCGTAATTACTTATAGTAATTGCCCCATAGTTTGAACTATCTTCGGATTTTTTAGTTGAACGTGAAAACCATTTTTTAAATAAATTCATATTACTTTGTCACTCATTGTTAAATCAACAACAGGCTCATCACTGACAAGTAAAACATCATTGTTATCTACTTTTCGTATTACATGTTCACCTGCATCATCTTTGATTTTAATGCCTCTAGTCCATCGTCCATGACTAATTAGGATATATTGCCCTATTTTTACATCCTTTTGTTCGGGACCAATAGCAAATACTTTACCCCATCTTGGTCTGATTCCTGAATTTTTCATATCGTCATTTAACAATATGACACCACTTCTAGTAATTCTTTCATCAAAAGCCATTTCCGAGACGATGATAGTATCGCGTAATGGGATAATTTTTTTGACTTCAGTGGGTGAATACGAAAATTTATTTTCCATTTTTAGTCTCACTCTTCTTGATTTCTTCAATGAATAAATCATCTTCCAAACTTGATTCAAGTTCTTTTTCTTCTGGCGTAAGTTCTGGCTCTACTGGTTTCTGAACTTTGTTAGTAGGTTTTGTGTTTTCAGGTTTCTTTTTTACCACATTCGCAGACTTGTTGCCAACTGTTTTTCGGTAAGATTCACTTACTCTATCATTTGCGGATTTGATGACGTTTCCTGCCGCGTCAATAAGATCACCGCGAGCATTTACACTCATATTTCCAACTGCTCTAATCTTTTCATTTTTAGCAATAAGAGCATTGATATCAACCATTTTTCCTTGTGCTGAACGTTTTAGCATATTTTTCCTTTAATCTTTAAAAAATTCATTGATAGGTAAATCATAATGTAATGAATTTATTTTATGTACTCCTATCAAAAATAAAACAAAACTTGCAACGGAACTACCTCTTCCTACGCCCCATACAATGTTATGTTTCCTACATGTATCTACTAGATATTTAAGATATCGTAGTAGATTGAACAAATTTTTCTTTTGGTAAAGAAGCAACTCTTCTTCTACCCGTAACAATTCTTCATTTGTATCACATAGATTTATCACATATTGTGCAATATCTAACTCATAGTACGATTTGGGCATGAACCAAATATTTTGATTTTGTTCATCAAACAGGTCAACTGATAGTGCTGTTTCTTTATATTTTGTTAACTTCGGAAATTTTTCCAAATCTAACAGATTATTTATGTCTTCATTGACCAAAATTTTACGGTTGCTTATATCCAAATCGGAAAGCACAACATCACAAAGGTCGTCTTCATTAAAGATTTTTTGTCCGAATTTATCAATAATCATACAGTGTATGATACAGTTTTTTTTACAAAAGTAAATTACTTAGGTAAATCTTTGCTTGATAATTCTATCAAAACACTATTTGGTTGTTCAAAGCTTTCTTTGAAATTTAATCCAACATTGTTCCAATCCAATGTGTTTTTGTGTAGTGGAACAATTTTATCCTTTTTATGTGACTTTTTTACGTCATCTGTAATTGCAATATTATTTTGTGTCCACCATGAGTTTTTTATTTCATCATACTCGGTTTGATCATGTATTGATACATAAAACTTAACATCGTCACAAACTAAAGAGAGTATTGAAATATCATAAATTGTTAGTTTTTCTTCAGTTATTGTATTGAGTTTCTTCATCAACACTACAGCTACAACTTGATCGTATGGATCATCAGGTAAAGTACAAACTTTTAGACCTGCTTTTTTGTAATTTTCAATTGATGCTTTTTCTTGTTCATTTACAAAAACACAATCTTCTAATGTTGCTAGAAATAACTTAATTCTTTCCATAGCAATATTTTGTTCTCGGATCTCGATTGTATTTACTTCAATGTTTAAACCGATTTGGTAACTATTTATTACAAAAGAGTTTTCTGTGTGTATACCTGCTAAAAATGAAAAATCTTTAGATATTCTTGCGTTCATTTTCTATTTTAACTTTACTGTTAATGTTTTGCTTTTTCATCAATTCATCCATTTTTTTACCATACTCAGTTCTGTAGCTTTCTATAGCCATTTGAATTTGTTGTATTAGTGGTCCATTACCTGTTCTATATGCAAAATTTAATTTTTGCGTTAGATCAGATATGGTTTTTTGAAGTTGTTCTAAACTTTTTTCGGATAGGTTGTTGATAAAAGGATGTTGCATCCTAATTATTTATTACCATGATTGTAGTGGTAATCTTTTCCAAATATCAGGTCCTATGTATGCGGTTGCTGAACAACTTCCGCTTGCAGTTGTTAGTAGAACTGTAGAATCTGCCACTCCATTTGTTCTTGAACGACTAACCGTAATATCAGAGCCAGAAATTGATTTTATATAGTAAATCGTATCTGCAATAAGACCACCGAATGTTGTGCCTGAAAAGATTATTGGTGCATTCAGTGTCAAAGAAGTAGCATTATTTAATGTTATTAAATTAGTTGATGTAGTAGTTGCACTTACTGTTTTGGTATAACTAGTTGCATCATATGTATCACTACATATGTAGGTATATGAAACAGGATTTCCGTACATTGAACTTGTTGGACTTCCATTACCAGCTAAATTAACATTTGCTCCACCTAATGTTGAAGAAACTGTAAATGTAGTGCTTGAAACAACATTACGTACATAATAAGTTGTACCTATTGTTATATTAGCTTCCATACTAACGCCAGTGAACACTATAGGCAAGTCAGTATATAATTCTGTAGTATTACTTGTAGTTAGATAATCTGCCGCATTTGTACTTGATATAGATATTTGAGAGTATGTTTCACCTAATGCTATTGTACCAGCTACGTCACCTTGAAAGCCAGTTGGAGGAGGAATTCTTTTTTGTAACTGTGTTGATTGTCTAGGTCTATTTGAAGGCTCGATGCCTACAGTAGTACCACAATCTACTGTACTTAGTCTGTAGTTTAGTTGTTCTACATCAAAAGGAACAGTTACTGTAGCGACGCTTGCAACATTTGCATAGTTTTCTAATGTGGTTGTTCCAAAATTATTATTAGAAGAAACCACTTCACTTGGAAAACTAATACTTGCTTCAACGTTAGAAAAGTTTAATCTTAACTCAACATTGCTTTGAGTACCTGCAGGAGCCCAATTTCCAAATTGTAATGTAACATTTCCTGCTACAGTACCATATTGAACATCTCCTAATGAGGTATCAATAAGAACAGTACCTGACAAGGCGTTACCCAAATTATAAGTAGTTGACCTGAAGTTCCTAATAGCTGCATTGCTAATCAAAGTATTTGCCATGTCATTGTTGACAGTGGTATTATTCAATGCCGATTTAACTACTACTTTATTTTGTAGATCAGATATTTCAGATCCTGCGGCATCTAAATTGGTTTTGATGGATGCAAAATTGTCACGGAATCCCTGAGAACTATTATTGACTCCGGGAGTAGGGTAATTTACATTAATGCCATTAGTATTGATTGCGCTCACATTGTTTTCCTATTTTGTTATCTAGTATTTATTGCGTTTGATTTGGCAAAATGGTTTTCTGTTCAAAAATCACATAGAAGTCTTCACTATCTATTGGGTTAGGAGTAGGTGTAGCACTTGGGTAATTTAACCATGAATTATTTAGTTGAGTTACATTCCATGTTGAATCTTCAGCTAAAGTAACCATTACTAATGGATTTATTTGAACAGGCTGCAATTGGGTATTAACTAAATTTTCAAATTCATAATTAGTTGTATATGGATTAGGCAAAGATCCAAATTGAAGGTTAGTTGAGTAATCAAATGTCGCACTTTTATTAACTATAAATCTATCAATTTCAAACCCAATTTGATTTAGTTCATATTGCCAATTATTATTGATATTATTTTTTACTATGTCAGAGAAACCAGGTTTCGTGTAGCATAAAACAAATGCTCTAGTAAAACCAAGAGTATTTCCGTCATTTTGTTCTGATGTCATCCAAAGAGGCAATAAATTACTGTCAGTATTTTGGCCTAATTCTTGAGCTACTCTGTTTTCCATATTTACTAAACTATTAGGATATAAATATCGTGCTGTTCCAGAAGTTAAGCTTGTGTAATATTCTTGATTTAAAACGTCTTCATAACTGGTAAAAATATCAGTAATACTAGTATACCAAGGTCCTAAACTTAAATCAATATCTCTAGGCCATACAATTTCTTGACTGATACTTATATTTTGATTATTAAGTAAATTATCAATTACCTCACTATAAACAACTTCGTAGACAATTTCATTGTTTGCATTTTTAGCAACTGCTGTCTTTAATTCACCTAATGTAATGTATCTCCAATAGTGATTTTTGGTAATTGCATCTAGATATTGGGTAATATTACTTGCATATATTCCATATGCATGAGTATAAATTACTGACGAGGTTTTTCCAAAATATACATCATTCGGTCTATAGACATATTCATTTGGAATTAAAGTAGTGTTGTTTAATAATGTGTTTAATTTTTGCCTATCTGAAATAGAAGGCATAGCTTTAATATAAAGAATATCAGTTGGTTGTTCAAAATATTGAAAAACCGTAAGTGTAAATGTTCTAGAAGAATTTACAACAGGAAAATTAGGTGAATACGCATTTACAGTAAATGTAAATTCAGTAGTTGTATTTTGTGCTAACAAAGAGGCAGTAGTCTGATACGCGACTTTGCCCATTATTTCACCATTACTAGATAACTCTAAATTAGGAGGCAGAGAACCTGATGTAATTTGATAATTTAAGGGCGTGTCTGATGTTGCTTGAACTTTTAAAACACTTATTGTGTTATTGTTGATTTGTCCCAAATCTTCAGGAGTATCCCAAACAATTTCTCCTTTTATCTGATTTGAAATTTTATAAGAAAAATTGAAATACGATGATATAGTTGAAGGGTTTGAAGTTTTATACGTTGCTACTCTAAATGTATACTCACTTATTCCAGGAGAAGATAAGATAGGTGTACCTGTAATTATACCGGTGGCTGTATCCGCAGATAATTCTGTAGGAAGATTAGAAAAGACATATGTTAATGGGCTACCATCAAAATCATAACCTAAAAATTTAAAAGAAAAAACATTTCCAGTTTCAAATGTACCAATAAACGCATTTGTTGTAAGCGGATATGTTAAGCCAGTTGAATTATTAGGCAATAGATAATATCCATAATCTAAATTATCAGGTGGAATATTATAGGTAAGTGGACGGGTGTTTAGTAAAGTGGGAATTCTGTTTGAGCCTACTATTCCTAAACCACCTTGTGCAACTGGCAAGTTTTGATTTGCGATTACAATATTGTAATTAATTGTTTGATAAATTTTATATGTATCATTTAATGTCAATGTAAAATTGTATGTTCGTATGACAGGCTGACCAACTGTCGTTGCAGGTAAATTTATAAACATTAATCCTGAACCAACAGTAAGTTGAAGTGTAGGTCCGTTTTGTGTAGCTGATATAGTAAAAGTAACACTATTCAGTATTGATTTGATATAGTAAGTATTTCCTAATACTATTTCCCCAATTGAAGTACCTGAAAAAATTATAGGTCTTCCCTCAATAAATCCAGCAGTAGTAGTACAAATAATTGTATTATCAAGATTAGTATTTGTTGCAATAGTACTAACAGCTGGGTATGCTTCACTTATAGTAGGTTTTTCAGCATACCCACGTATTAATCCAGATGTGTTAATTTCTAAGCCTAAAGGAAGAGCCCCTTCAGTTATACTAACTGTTAGATTAGATAAAGAAGAAGGATTTGAATAATTAACAGAAAATTCTGTCCAACGGCTATCAAAACCAGAAAATATAGTACCTGCAGCTAAATCAAAAGACGGGCTTACAAAACCAGAAATTAATATACTGAATGTTCTATCTCTTATATTACTTTGATTGTCAGTTACTCTTACAGCAAAAATATATGTTTGATTTTCAGAAACCTGTGTTGGAGTTCCTGAAATTAATCCAGATGAATTTAATGTTAGTCCGGCTGGTAAATCACCACTCAATAATGAATAAGTTAGTGAAACTGCCGGAAATACCGGACTAGCACTAAGTTGAAATGACATAGAAACTCCATAAGGATATGAATTTATTAATCCTGCAGGAGTATTCCAAACTGGTTGTGCCATTTTATCCTTCTAAATGCTCTAGCATTATTTCATAATGATGTTTTCTATCTGCCAAACCAATAGTACCACCATTTATTCTTTTTGTTAATGTTATAAAATCGTCTTTATCACAGAATTGATTCAATCCATTATTGTCCCAAAACCAACCTGCACTTGCTACTGCACCACTTGGTGTTTCTAAGTATTCAATAGTTTCATCAATACTTATTCCCAATGACGCTGCAAATCTAGTGTAGTTATCTCTACCAGTAAGTTGTATCAACCCTCTACCTCTGAATCTGAAACCATCACCTGATGCTTCGTCTCCATTTTTCATTCTGTTTGCATATACACGATTAGCTATTTTTTCAGGTTGTCTTGCGTATGCTTTAGCTAATTCGTCTGTTGGAAAATATTTAGCAAAAGTTTTTCTTAAACCATCTGCACTATAATTTAGATTTTCTTTTACAAAATTGAATCCACCCGACTCATGTGCAAGTTGTGCTAAAAATCCTGCAATGCGTCTTTTATTGTCATACATTTCATAATACTCTGCAACAGTATGAAGTGGATCTACATACTGAGCTAATACATCTTTTTTTGTTTTAGGGCAAAGTAATTGCAATAATTCTAGTGTAACCATTTATTTTCCTTTATAGTTGTTTTAAGTTGATCAATTTGATTTTGTTGATCTTTTATTGCTTCAATCAAGACTGCTATTAAGCCGTTATATGCAACTGTTTTTTGTCCTTTGGGATTTGTATGAACTATTTCCGGGAATATTGATTCTACTTCCTGTGCAATGACACCCATTGATTTAATTCCGTTTTCTTTCCACATAAAGTTTATACCTCTAATCTTGCCTAATTTTTCAATAGAGTTAGAAACATTTTTAATTTCAGTTTTGTGATTAATATCTGATAATGAATCATATTCTGTAGCTGAAATTACACCAGTTAAAGCATTAAAATATAGTTTAGATGTGGTTATCTTGGGTGTTTCTGCGACACCACCTGAACCTACCATTACCGGATACAGTGTAGTTGTACTTGTATCATTCGTTGCAGTAATTGAATTGGAAGGACCGCTTGCTCCACTAAATCCACTTCTACCACTAAATCCACTAGTACCTGTTCCATTTGTACCACTGAAGCCAGATGTACCGCTGAAGCCACTTGTACCTGTTCCATTTGTACCACTGAAGCCAGATGTACCGCTGAAGCCACTTGTACCTGTGCCGCTGAATCCACTTCTACCACTGAAGCCACTTACACCTGATCCACTGAAACCACTGAAGCCACTTACACCTGATCCACTTA